>Ga0172375_10004219_pt1 | contig 21406 bp, 13 predicted proteins | sample LakKiv1m_FD_114537 | JGI IMG/M metagenome (GOLD analysis project Ga0172375, IMG submission 114537) | Freshwater microbial communities from Kabuno Bay, South-Kivu, Congo - kab_092012_11.1m | ecosystem: Environmental > Aquatic > Freshwater > Lake | place: Democratic Republic of the Congo...
AAATGCCCGATGGCTCACTAAGCCGGGTGGCCGCCATCGGGGCCACGCTGTTAACCAGGATGTTGTGAGGGGCCCCTTCGTGCTTCAAAGCATTCATGAAACCAACCAAGCCCAGCTTGGCCGCGCAATAATTGGTCTGGCCGAAGGTGCCGAAGAGCCCCGAAGTGGAAGTGGTCAGGACTATCCGGCCATAAGCCTGTCGGCGCATGAAGGGGAATGCCGCCTTGGTCACATAGACCGCGCCCAAAAGGTGAACCCGAAGCACCAACTCGAAGTCTTCCAACGGCATCTTGTGAAAGCTTCTGTCCCTAAGGATGCCCGCGTTGTTGATGATGATGTCCAGCCTGCCGAAGGCCTCCAGAGCCTCCTGGACCATTCGCTCGGCCGCCTCCGGCTCAGCCACGCTATCGAAGTTCGCTACGGCCCGGCCCCCTCGAGAACGAATCTCGTCCACGACTCGTTGGGCTGGCGCGCCGGAGACCCCTTCTCCGTCCATTCCGGTGCCCAGGTCATTTACAACCACTTGGGCTCCTCGCTCCGCCAGGCACAGGGCATAACTTCGTCCCAGCCCAGCCCCGGCCCCGGTCACCAGGGCCACTCGACCGTCAAAGCGAATCTCCATTTCCACTCCTGAAAACCATAAGCCAGGGTTGTTTAGCGATCCTTTTCCAGAATAACTACCGAGCACGCGGCCTCTTCCAGGCTAATCACTCCTCCGCCGTTCTCCTGGAGGGCAAGGCGCGCAGCCTTGACTTGGCGAGGCCCGGCCTCGCCGCGGAGCTGAGTAACCAGCTCATAAATCATGGACAGGCCTGTGGCCCCTATGGGATGGCCCTTTGAGACCAGCCCTCCTGAGGTGTTGATGGGTATTTGGCCGGTTAGGCTCGTGGCCCCGGACTCAACAAAAGGCCCTCCCTGGCCTTCGGGACAAAAACCCAACATTTCCGCTTGGTAGATCTCGCAGAAACTGGTAGCGTCATGCACCTCCGCCACATCAATGTCAGCCGGCTTGACCCCCGCCATTGCATAGGCCCGTTCCGCTGCAACCTTGCTCAGACTCGGCTCGTCATAGTCCCGCACCTTACCGCTGGTCAGTATGCTGGCTCGGATCTTCACCGCCCGCCTCTGAACCGCTGAGGGGAGTTCTCGCAGGAACTCCTCTGAGCACAAAAGGGCCGCGGCGGAGCCGTCGCCGATGGGTGCGCACATCGAGCGGGTGAGGGGCCAACTGATGACCCGGTCCTCCAGGACCTTCTCCACAGGAACCTCAAATTGGTACTGTGCCTTGGGGTTCAGCGAGCCATGATAGTGGTTCTTGGACGCGCCGGCCGCTATCTGGCGCTGGGTGGTGCCATAGCGCCACATGTGATGGCAGGCCTGCATGGCGTAGGTGTCCATAAAAACGGTACGCCCGGGCCCAGGGTCGAAGTTCCGACCGCAGCGTGCAGCGGTGTTACGGTAGATATCAAACAAGGTCTCAGCGTCAAAGGTGTCTATTGCGCCGTCGAAAAGGCCGAAGGTCTTTGCCGGGTCGTCGGGAAAGAATATCTTTTCCACTCCCACAGCCAAAGTGACCTGGGATTGGCCGCTCAGAATGTCCTTCCAGGCTGCATGAAATGCCATAGAGCCCGTGGCGCAAGCCCCCTCGACGTTCATGATCGGTACCCGCTCGGGAAACAGGCCCTCGCGTATCAAGGGCAGGAAGCAGACCTGGCCGCGTATCATGCCCTGGCCCCACTGGTCCATAGCGCAGTTGCCGAAGTAGGCAAACTCGACGGCACGACCGTCTTCCAGACCGGCATCGGCCAAGACGCCCATATACGCCTCGCGGGTGAGGTCCTTGAAAGAGCGCTCGGGCCATTTCTTGAATTGGGTTGTGTAAGCTCCGACTATGTAAATGTTGGACATTTGGGTTCCCCAGTGTTGGACGTTGCCGGTACCTCGGCCTAGCGCCCCCGGCATCTCGGCCGAAAGGCGCTGAGAAAACGAATCCTACTTAACCAAGGGACAACCGCCCTCCGCTAAAGGCCTGAAGGCCTGGTCTCCCGGGATGACCTGTAAAACCTTGTAGTAATCCCAAGGGTACTTTGATTCCTCGGGAGCTTTAACTTGGGCTAAGTACATGTCATGAACCATACGCCCATCAACTCGCACTTTGCCGCCTGTGGCAAAGAAGTCGTTGACCGGCATCTCTCTCATCTTCGCCGCCACGGCGTCTGCGTCCAGGCTGCCCGCAGCCTGCACTGCCTTGAGATAATGATTGACCGCTGAATAGCATCCGGCCTGGATCTGGCTAGGCATGGCCTTGTGGCGCTCGAAGAAACGCTTTGACCAGGCCCGGGTATCGTCGTTGAGATCCCAATAAAAGGCAGTGACGAACGTGAGGCCTTTGGCGGTCTTCAGGCCCAGGCTGTGAATGTCCGGTAAGTACACTAAGAAGCCTGCGAGGCGCTGGCCTCCGTCCGCCAGCCTAAACTCGCCGGCCTGCTTGATGCAATTGACGGTATCGCCACCCGCGTTGAGGAAGGCCACTATTTTCGCCTTGGAGGCCTGGGCCTGTAGCAGGAAGGAGGAGAAGTCAGAGGTGGCAAGAGGGTGACGTACGGATCCAAGGACCTTGCCGCCCGCTGCGGTCACAAAGGCCCTGAGGTCCCGTTCTGCGGTCAAACCATAGGCATAGTCCACCGTAATCAAAAACCAAGTGTCCCCCCCCTCCTTGACTGTGGCACTGGCAAGGCCTTTGGCCAGGGCGTAGGTATCATACGTCCAATGGAAGCCGTAAGGGGAGCAGTTCTTTCCGGTGAAGTCCGAGGCCGCGCCGCCGGAGTCCAAAAGGATGCGCTTCTTCTGTCGGCAAATCTCCTGTGCTCCGAGCATAATTGCAGAATTGGGAACGTCCACGATGGCTTGAACGTTTTCCTGATCAATCCAGCGGTTGATTATGGAAGAGGCCACGTCCGGTTTGTTTTGATGATCAGCGAAGATTACCTCGATCGGTCGGCCCAAGACTTTGCCCCCAAAGTCCTCGACAGCCATACGAGTGGCCAACACTGACCCCTGGCCAGTTATATCGGCATATACCCCAGACTGATCATTAAGCACCCCGATCTTGACTGGATCGCCCGTTGCTTGGGCCCAGGACGCTGTACTGGACGCAATCAGCACGGCTGCTAGGGCCAGCGCCACCCAACTTGTCCAACTTTTTCCCAGCATGTCACTCCTCCTCTTTGGTTGTCCATCCGCCACCACCGGGCATTCCTTGATCTATGGCCAGGGTGTCCATTCGTCTCGGAAGCCTAGTCCTTGCGCGCAGGGTTTACGATAGCCCGCCATACCATTTCGAACAGGATATTCGCCTGGTTGGTCAAGCCCTCCTTCTGCCCTCGGTAGATCCACATGAAAAACGCACGCTGCACCAACCCGTTCAGGACGTCCAGGAGCATGCCGGCCGGCACCTCCGGGTTGAGAATGCCCTCCTGCTGACCTTGACGAAGCACTTCCATAAAGATACCGATCATCTGCTTCTGGGCGAAGGTGGGATCTGCCATCCAGGTCGTGAGCGGCACGGTCATGAATATGATGCGTCCAAGGTCGGGACAACGTTCGTAATGATCAAGCTGCAACCAAAAGACCTTGCGCAGTCGCTCCTTAATGTCCTCCATGCCGCGCAGGTGGTCGCTCATGGTGTCGGTGAGCACACTCAGGCGCTTATCCACCACGCTGAACAGCAGCCCTTCCTTGCTACCGTAGCGCTGATAAATAGTCTGCAGGCTCACTTTGGCTTGGCGAGCGACGTCACGAATGCTGACCTTGTGGAAATCGGCGCTGGAGAAGATATCCATCACGGCCTGTTCCAGGCGTGCCTGAGCCTGAGGGTCAAAGCGCGGTTTGCGTCCTGTTACGGATGAGCCGGGCGTGTCCATGGTCAGGCTCTCCTAGTCAGTCGTTGAAAGTTTGGCGATGACCCCAGCCGGATTTGCGAGGGAGTTTGCTGCCACGGGGGGCCGGCGGATGCGTTCCTTGGTCTATTGGTAACGTTGTTACCGCTAGATATCAGCCAGTTTCTATAGTTAATCCAAGCTATAACCTGTCTTGCCATAGGGGCTAAACCCTCGATGCCTTGCTTTGCCAAAACATAGTTACACAACCCCTCCCCCCGTGTCAAGAGCATTCGCTTCTGAAGATCATCCCCCAAAGCAGCCTCTTTCCGACCTGCCGCCGGACGGACAGGACAGGCTTCTCATACCAGTGCGCTTTCGGATGAGTGAAACCGGCGGGGCATCTCCTCCGCTTCGAACTGACGACCTGACTTCGCTCCGGGTCCCCCGCCGGCAAGACAAGGTCACTCGTTTGAACGCGAAATGGTCTAAGGGACTGTTGACAGAGGTCCCTGATCTGCGGTCTCCCATCAGCATTGTGAACTCAAGGTCTTGCAGCCAATGATGCAGGGGAGGAGAGGTTGGAAGATTGAGAATCAGGGTTTGACGCCTGGAAAACAGAGGGATACCGTCTGTAGCACGGTCATACTACCGACCTCAACGCAGCGAAGATATTTTACTATCGGTTGCAGATCGCCCATACCGTTGCTCAATTGTCGTACAATGGCAGGCTTCTCGGAGAGGCGGGTGGCAAGGGGTTGGAGGTGGTCAAGAACGTCGCAGGTCGTCTTTTGGAGTCGTGGCGTAATGTCGCCCCACAGTGGGGGGCCGGGGGAAAACGCCTCTGCAAAAGAGTTTTCCCCCGGAAACATTCCTATTGGAAGTCCCTCCCGGGACACTATTCTAAGACTACATTTTTAGCTGGACAACTTTCTCTTCCGGAGCTGATTCCTCTGCTTCTCTCGGACATCCTCGGCCGGGCTCCGCGTGTTGCGACTCTTCGGTCTTGTTCAGCTTGTTCTGAAGGCAGGCCCCAATATAGGATGAAAAGAGGGGATGCGGATCCATGGGCCTGGATTTGAACTCAGGATGGAACTGGCATCCGATGAACCAGGGATGTTCGCTGTATTCAACCAACTCCACCAACTTGCCGTCAGGAGAGAGGCCCCCGGCCCTGAGGCCCTTATCTTCCAGGATTTTTCTGTATTCGTTGTTGAATTCGTACCTGTGGCGGTGACGTTCCTTGATCACTTCCCGGCCGTAGATCTCGCGGCAGCGGGTCCCTTCAGGCAGCACGCAATCGTAAGTGCCCAAGCGCATGGTCCCGCCCTTGTTGGTGATATTTCGCTGCTCATCCATCAGATGTATCACCGGGAAAGGCGAGTCGGGATCAAATTCCGTCGAATTGGCCTTGGCCATTCCGCAGACGTTCCTGGAGAATTCCACTACGGCCATCTGCATTCCCAGGCAGATTCCGAAGTACGGCATCTTGTTTTCCCTGGCGTGCTGAACTGCTCTGATCTTCCCTTCGATGCCCCGGGATCCGAAACCTCCGGGCACAAGTATGCCGTCCACGTCGTCGAAGGCTGAGCCTATACCTTTTTTCATCAGGGATTCGGAATCTATGAATTTGAGATTCACTTTGGTCCTGTTGGCCACGCCGCCTGCAAAGAGCGCCTCGTTGAGGCTCTTGTACGATTCGTGGAGATCCACGTACTTACCGACGATGCCGATGGTGACCTCGGTAGTTAATGACTTCACCTCGTCCATGAAGGCTTGCCATTCGTCCAGTCTCGGCGCGCGGGTCCAGATGTTGAGCAGTTCGACGATCTTCTGGTCCAGTCCCTCTTCGTGGAACTTCAGCGGCACCTCGTAGATGCAGGCCACGTCTTCGGCGGCAATGACTTCTTCGGGCCTAACGTTGCAGAACAGCGCTATCTTTTCCTTGACGTCCCTGGAGATCTTCTTCTCGGTCCTGCAGATTAGAATGTCGGCCTGAATACCCACCTCTCGGAGGGCCTTCACGCTGTGCTGGGTAGGTTTGGTCTTTACCTCGCCGGAAGCTTTTACATAAGGCAGAAGGGTCAGATGTATGTACAACACGTTCTGGGGCCCCAGATCCGCCCTCAACTGCCGTATGGCCTCCAGAAACGGCAGGCTCTCGATGTCGCCCACCGTGCCACCAACCTCTACGATGGCCACATCCACTCCGTTTGCAAGGTCTCGGATCCTGTACTTGATCTCGTCGGTGATATGGGGGATCACCTGAACCGTGGCTCCAAGGTACTCCCCGCGTCGTTCCTTCTGGATCACGGAGTCGTAGATCTGGCCTGTTGTAAAATTGTTCTTCTGGCGAAGGGTAGCCCTGGTGAAGCGTTCGTAATGGCCGAGATCAAGATCCGTCTCCGCGCCGTCGTCGGTCACGAAAACCTCACCGTGCTGAAACGGGTTCATGGTCCCCGGGTCCACGTTGATGTAGGGGTCCATCTTCAAGAGTGTCACCGTCAGGCCCCTGCATTCCAGCAAGGCCCCGATGCTGGACGCCGACAAACCCTTTCCCAGCGAGGAAAGAACGCCACCTGTGACAAATATGAACTTAGTGCTCTTATACATGATCCGCTCCCACCCTTTGTGCGAAAAGGCCTCCGGGCAAGTTTATTCTTCAAAAAGCTTCCACGACCTGACGGTCACAACGAATAGTGAGAATGGCCACTCCCGCTCCCCAAAACTCTCGTTGTGCACACGGCGCTCCCTTCAACCGAGCGGCGACCAGCGGAAGCCGCAGATATGTTAGGAGTTTTTGGGGAGGGGTGCCGGGGAGGGACTTTCTGCAAAAAGTCCCTCCCCGGCATATTCACATAGGAAGAACTCTCCCCCGGACCCGCTTTCAATTGAAACTCCCAAGCGGGGGGCACATTATTCACCATACCCGGGTTGCGCGGCAGTCCCGGGCAAATGGGCGCCGAGTCTGACAACGGGGGTAATCTCTTACGGAAGCTTTCCATTGTCAAGCCGTGATTCGGCAGGGGTCGCCCGTCCGTCCATCGAGAATTCTCCGGAACAGATCCGCGTACACACCCACTCTCCTGTCCCACGAATGCTCCCGGATCATAAACCCTTGAGCGGCTTCTTTCCGATCCAGAGGCAGATTGCCGAGAAGATCCAGGGCAGCTGAGACAAGACCCGCCAGGTCGCCGTGACCGAAGGTCCGTCCCAGGCCGGTGGCGCGGATTAGGTCGTTGTTGAGGATCGGTTCTTCCGAGAGTACCGGAAGCCCGCCTCTCAGGTAGTTGAGAATCTTGGATACGTCGTTGTCGAAAGGATGCGGCCCGGTGGCCAGCGCAAGGCCTATGTCGGCATGGCGGATGTAATCCCAAGCGCGATCCTCCGGAATCTCCCCATGATCCACAATGAGCGGATCCAGGCGGCAACTCTCGTCGCCACCGTACATGCAGGCCTTGTTGAGCCCCACAAGATGGAATCGCGCCACGTCGGCCAGCCGCCTGGCGGCCTCGTTCAATATCCGGACCATTCTTTCGGCTGCCAGGCTCCCTAGAAACAGGATCACCCGCTCGTCCGGGGAGTACGGATTCCCGCGGACCGGCGGTATCTTCGCGGGGCAACCGGTCGGGACGAGAACCGTGGCTGGATGGTCACCATAGAGTCTTCTCCAGCGCTCCTGGTTCTCCGCGTTGTTGAGTGCCACAGCGGAGGCCCTTGCCCTGATGAGATCCTGACAGCGCAGCAGCTTTTCGCGAAAAGGCTCGTCCCTTTCGGGAAGCTTGCCGTCCACCACTCTTACTATCCGGGACACCACGGGCCCTCGATAACGTCCAAGAAGTTCAATCGAGTAGTGATAAGACGTCTTTACAAGGTCGTAGCAATCCGGTCGGTCGAGAACGGACAGTCCCCGGACCGGAATGATTCCATCCAGCAGGCCCTCCTTTTCAACCGGCGATACAATCTCGGCGTTTATTCCCCTTCGTATCAGACCGCCTGCCAAGGCGCGCAGACGCACCACGTCAATGCCTGCCGCAGGCGCAAAGGGATTCTTGTGAAAAACGATTCCTATGCGCACGGGGACTGGAACACCTCTTTCAGTTAATTGTTCACAGCGGAGAGCGCCGAGAACGCGGAGGAATCTGTTCCCTTTGTTTTTCTCCGCAAACGAGGCGTAGCTGATTCGAGCCTGCCGCGTTACAGATCTTCATAGGCCGGCGGGGCCTCCCAATGACCATTATGGTTTTTTTGAACCATCTTGTCTCTCTGCGTGCTCGGCGCCCTCTGTGGTGAATCCTGCTTTCCCGATGAAAGCTCAAACTTTCCGACTGCCGGGCCGGGTTACTTGTTTGAAGGCGAACCGGCATAAATGATATTACAGTAGTCACCGTATTTCATTGAATCAACTCCGTGGAAAGGGAAAATCCTTCCCATGACCGCTTCCGGAAGAAAACTGTGCATAGCCACTCCTGAATTCCCGCCCGAACGATGGGGTGGACTGGCTCGAACTGTCGAAAAGGTGGCTCGGCACGCCTCGGATCTCGGATTTGAAGTGCATGTGGCGTATTTTGTGGTTGAGGAAAGCCCGGTGGTGCTATTGGACGAAAACAGACACACCTTTTCACAGGACGGCATAGTTGTACACCGGATCAGTCTTGGCAAGGAAAAGATTAGCGGACCTGCCGGAGAATTGTGGGATTGCCCGCACAATCTCACTCTTCAGATGATGTACCAGTCCCTGGAGATGCTGCACCTGGCCGAGGACTTCGATTACTTTCAATCGTTCTTTCTGTACCCGGTGGGATATGTCGCCGGCCTTCTTGCCAGGCGCAAGGGTATCCCGTCGGTTGTGTGCGTGGTTGGCAATGACGTAAAGAAATACGTGTTCAGCCCCGAGAAGGCGGCGGTCTGCATGAGCGGCTTGGAGAACGCAGACCTGGTAGTGGCCTTGAGCCTGGATCTCGTCGAGATGGCCGACGCTCTGGCGCCGGTCAAGCATAAGGCCTCAATAATATACAACTCTGTGGAAATCCCGGCGGAGAGCCAGCGTTCGGGGCGCGAACGCGACGTCCCGGTCCGTATCGGTTGCGCGGCCATCTTCAAGTATGCAAAAGGGCTTCCTTATCTCTTCAAAGCAGTGGCCGATCTCGCGATAAATCGGAGCCTCACGCTGGAACTGGCCGGCGAATTGAGAGATTCCGAGAGAGATTCTTACGTCGCCATGCTCGCCCGTACCGGTATCGGAGACCTGGTGCGGCCCGTGGGAAGAATACCTCACCACAGGATGCCGGATTGGCTTTCCACGCTAGATCTGTTCGTGCTCCCTTCGTTGACCGAGGGCTGCCCCAACGTGCTCATGGAGGCCCTTGCCTGCGGAGTCCCGTGCGTTGCGACTCGAACGGGCGCGGTTGGGGACCTCGTGGAACACGGCGTGTCGGGTCTTCTGGTACCGTGGGGTGATTCCAGGTCCTTGGCCTCGGCGATGTCCAGCGTGATAGACGATCTGGAACTGGCCCGGATGCTCGGAGCTGCTGCCAGACTGAAGATGAAGGAGTTCTCGTGGGAACGGGAGCGAGAAGCGTGGGCCGGAGTTTACCGGAAGCTCAGGGAGTTGAAATCAAATTGTGATCAATAGCTCGAAACCGCCGATCCGGAGGGGACATGCATGGCGGTCGCCAAGAAAGCACTGTCCGAAGGCTTTTCATGGCGACCCTTTCCCCCTCTGTGAAAAGGGGGAAAGGGGAGATTTCAAAAATCGGAACAGACATTACTCCCGGCAATCGGCGAATGCTCCCGAAGGAGAGGGTTGAGAGGCGCGCCGCCGAACGAAGCCAAGAACTGCATTAGCGACCGACCCCGGGTGTCCGGGCCGGAAGCGGCCCCGGAGGAGCAACCGGAGGACCTTCTTCGCGCTCTTCCTCGCCTGATGGAACAGCCTCTTCTCCTGCGGGTTCCGGCGTAAGAGGAACTCTGGCGAGAATCCCTGCCGGCAGGAACCTGCGGCGACTGCCACGTTCGATGACCGTTCCCGGAGGAGCCGAATAAGATGGATGAGCCAGATCCACACCTGAGGCTTTCCAGATAAAGATGTACGCGTCTGCGACGCAGTTGACTATGTTGTTATAAATTCGATTTATGTCCTTATCCGTAATCACGATATGGGGTATGAACTTCTCGGGCGCGCGGAAGACAGAGTAGATGTCTTCTTTCATGGTCCCAGCGTACGGCCTGAGCTGGGCGTCTCTAGTTTCCCGAGCATCGTTTCGCACATTTAAGAAGGTCGGCATGTCTTTGACCTTGAGACTCTCCATGAGTTCGCCCAGAGAGCAAAAATCCGGGTACCCGTCATAGTAAACCCAGATGTCCTGCATGTGTTCGCCGACGGCTTCATCCAGCGTCCTGGTGAATCTTTCCAGGTATTCGAGGTCCGGGAAATCGGGGGTTTTGAGCAGCACTATGGAGTATGCGATCATCCCCAGCCTTCCCGACAGGTTGTTATGCGACGTGTCGAGCTTTATGTCGCCCCCTTTGAAGGCCTCCACACAATAGGGAATGTCTCTCATGAGGCGTTCGTAGGCTTCCCTTCGGATCTCTTCCACGTCCCTGACCTTTGCTACGTTGAAGGCGATGTCACGAGTCATGAAGGTCATGCCCCGCAGAAAATCATAGCGATTCTGATAGATGTACGAGCCCATTGCCCGCGGGACCAGCTTCAGAAGATCCTTGGTCAGGGTCTCCAAAAAAAAGGTGTGAGAGTAATAGGCTACGTAAGCTCCGGCTGACAACGCCAGCGCAAGGACAAGTACACCGGCGGTGGTGAGACGGAAGAGATGTCGAGTCATCTGGGTCCTCCTTCGACAGGGAGATCTCGATGGACAGGATCTCACAACGCCTGAAGGATATCACAAAATGACAACAAAATCAAATCTCATTTCAATCAAATATGGTAATTATCTCATCCATAATATTATATCCGATCCTTGCCGCCAAACCGTCTCTTCCACTCTGCCAGCAAGTTCAGCGCCTCCAGCGGAGTCATGGAGTCGAGATCGACCTGATCAAGCTCTTTGGCCAGGTCGCTGCTCATGTAGGAGAAAAGATCGGTCTGGAAAGCATTATCTTCCGCCTTCTTCCGTTTCCCGCTCCGGGAGATGCTGGGCCGTCCGGTGGGGTCAATCTCCTTATTTTCAAGATTCGTTAGTATTTCTCGTGCCCTGGCGATAACCGGATCGGGGATCCCGGCGAGCTTGGCAACCTGAATTCCGTAAGACCTGCTGGCACCCCCAGGAACTATTTTTCTCAGGAAGACGACTCGATCCTTCCATTCTCTCACAGAGATGTTGAAGTTTCTAACCCGCTCCTTGACCAGCGCGATGTCAACCAGTTCGTGATAGTGGGTCGCGAAAAGGGTCCGCGGACCTGGAACAGACCTGTCGTGAAGGAATTCAGTCACGGCCCAGGCTATGGACAGTCCGTCAAAGGTGCTGGTTCCTCGGCCCACCTCATCGAGGAGCACCAGCGACCTGTCCGTCGCGTTGTGAAGGATTTCCGCGGTCTCGGTCATCTCCACCATGAATGTGGATTGACCGAACGCGAGATAGTCCGCTGCTCCTATGCGCGTGAAGATACGGTCAACTACGCCGATAGAGGCCTCCTTAGCCGGTACGAAGCTTCCCATTTGGGCCATGAGCACAATCAGCGCCGTTTGTCGTAGATATGTGGATTTCCCGGCCATGTTGGGCCCTGTTATGATGAGGATCTGATCCTTTGTCAGGTTCAGGACGACATCGTTGGGGACATAGGGTTCCCTGTGGTCATGGCTCTCCACCACCGGGTGGCGACCTTCCACGATGCGGATTTCATCTCCGTCGTGGACTTCCGGGCGGGCGTACCCCCTGGCCGCGGCCAGGTCCGCCAGCGAAACAAGAACGTCCAGTGTGGCTATGAGGCCTGCAGTGGCCTGGATGCGGGGGATGACTTCAAGGAGCTTGGAGCGCAGTAAGTTGAAGAGGTTCTCTTCCATCTCCATGATAGTCTCTTGGGCATTGAGTATTTTGAGTTCATATTCCTTGAGATCTTCCGTTATGTAGCGTTCCGCGTTCACGAGAGTCTGTTTTCTGACGTAATTGGGCGGGATCTTCTCCTGATGGGTCCTGGTCACCTCGATGTAGTATCCGAACACCCTGTTGTAACCGACCTTCAGGTTCGGAATACCTGTTTGTTTGCGTTCCCTGGCTTCTATTCCGGCAATCCATTCCTTGCCCCGGAGGCTGATTGTCCGCAGTTCGTCCAGTTCCTGGCTGTAACCCTCCCTAATGACACCCCCATCTCTGAGAGTATGGGGCGGCGCGTCCACCAGGATAGTGCCTATGGCATGGGCCACGTACGAAAGATCGTCCATCTCTTTCACGGCCCTTCCCAGGGTTGTGTCCAGGTCTCGCAGGAGCCCGATGAGCAGCGGTATGCGTTCCGCGGAGAAACGCAGTTGCACCAGATCCCTCGGTCCGGCGCTCCTGAGTGATATCTTGCCGGCGATTCGTTCCAGGTCTCCGATGTCGTTGAGAATGTCTCTGAGTTCACCTCTAAGAATGGAGTCGTCCAGCAGAGCCTCCACAGTCTCGCTGCGCTTGCGGATCTCTTTCACGTCCAACAACGGATATGAGATCCATCGCCGCATCAACCTGGCGCCCATGGGGGTGCAGGTCCTGTCCATGAGGCGCACCATGGTCCCGGTGGTTGTGCCGTCACGGATGTTCCTGAATATTTCCAGATTTCGGACTGTGGCATGGTCCAGGACCATGTAGTTGCCGAGATGGTAAACCCTCAGCGGCTTTATGTGGGAAGGAGCGTCGGGTCTTGTCCGGCGGAGGTAGCTGAGCATTGCTCCGGCAGCGATGGTCATAACCGAATCATCGGAAAGGCCGAAGCCTTCAAGATTCTGGACCCCGTAGTGGTCCTTGAGCGCGTCGGCACAGGTCCGGGGATCGGTCATCCAGTCTTCGGCGTGATGGACGTAGAAAGAAGGATCAACAATGTCCTGCAGAGGATTGGCGGAGGCCTGTCCCTCGGGCATCAGCACTTCTTTGGGATCAAGGCGACGCAACTCCTGGGATGCCAGGGAAGGCTCCTCAGTCGCGGTGACCATTAGATCACCGGTGGAGAGATCCAGGGCTGCCAGTCCTATCTGATTTCCTTTGGCGGCAAGGGCCGCGACAAAATGATTCTCATCGGGCTTCAGCAGTCCCGGTTCTTCCATCAGTCCCGGTGTCAGGACTCTCGTGACTTCCCTGTGGACTATCCCCTTTGCTGTGCGAGGGTCTTCCATCTGATCGCACACTGCCACTCGTTGTCCTGCTGCGAGCAGTTTTGAGATGTACACGGACGCCGCGTGATGCGGAAACCCGCACATGGGGACGCTTTCTTCCTTATTTCGGTCCCTGGTGGTCAGAGCGATTTCCAGTACCTTGGAGGCCTTCTCGGCGTCTTCGAAGAACATTTCATAGAAATCGCCCATCCTAAATAGTAGAATCGCGTCAGGGTGACGCTCCTTGTGCTCCAGGTACTGGCGCATCATGGGGGTGAGATTGCCGGCGGTGATGATTTTCTCCGTCACTTGTGTTCCCTCTGATCATTCAGGCAGGAGCATAACCGACTAGTCCGCGGGGTGTCCAGAGCAATGGTTGCAAGGCACCGCAACAACAACAAACGGAATTCCACGAGAGGGGCAACAAACATGATGGCAATCCTTCGAATGACAGTCTGCGCGGCGCTGGTACTGGCCGTGGGTCAAGGCCTATGCTATGCCCAGGATGAGGACAAGATATCGCCCGAGGTGATAAAAAAGCAGGCAGAGAAAACCCTGGAATCGGCCAAGAAGTTCACTCTTCAGCAAAAGGAAGAGTACCAGAAAAAGGCCGAAGCGGAGCTGGCGGATCTCGGCAAGCGTATAGGCGAACTCAAAGACAAGGCCGCGGAAGCCAAAGGCGACGCTCTGACGGCCCTGGAAGCCCGGATTGCCGAGCTGAAAGGCAAACAGAAAGCCGCGGAGGATCGCTTGAAAGACCTGCGGGCCTCATCCGCTCAGGCTTGGCAGGACATGAAGACCGGACTGGACGGGGCCCTGAACGAATTAAGAAAGACCTACGACAGTGTTCTCAAACATTTTAAGTAGGCTGCACGCGAGCCGACCGCGGGATATTCGCCGGATCGTCCGATGAAGCAGCATGGTTTTTTTCGTGGACTGCAGTCTGCCCACTCCTGTAAAATATTTCCGGGTTCCGGTTCCTTCTTGGGCAGCGGATTGAGAAATCATCCTTAGTGCTGACTACGGTCGGGAGACAGGTTTATGTTTGACGTGTTTCTTGAAGTGGTTCGCGCCGGAACCATCTGTTCGATTCTTATCATCTTATGGCGCCTCGGCAGGAAGACCGGCATTCCATGGGAATCCGGTTTGGTATGTATTCTGACCGGACTTGGCTTGATCTTTTTTGGCGCAATCCTTGACATCACAGACAGCTTTCCTTCCCTGAACACATTCGTGATCACAGGCTCGACTCCGTACCAGTCGTTGCTGGAAAACGTCGGCGGGTACGCGCTGGGGTTTGTTTTCCTGGCCGTGGGATGCTGGAAATGGATGCCCGCCGCGGCGACTCTCGGGAGAACCGAGGTGGCTCTCAGGGAAAGCGAGTCAAGACAGAAAGAACTGGTCGAGGCCGCTTCGGTGATAGTGGCCTCCTGCACTCCAGAAGGGAACATTCTGTCGGTCAACGGGAATGTGGATGGCATCCTGGGTTATACGGCCGAGGAGTTCATAGGGCTCAACCTGATGGACCTGGTTCATCCGGACGATCTGCATGTGCCCCAGGAAAACCTGCGAAAAAAATTGGAGGGCGAAACGGACCGAACCGGACCGTATCAAGTCCGGGTCCTCGGCAAGAACGGCAGGTGCGCTTGGCTGGAAGTCAATAGCTGGATGACGAAGAAGGCCGAAGGGACTATGGTTATCCACGCTACGGCGAGAGACGTGACCCATCGCAAGGAAGCAGAGGCGGAAATCGAGTCCGGCCGCCACAGTTTCACCAGCATTGTCGAGAACAGCCCCGACGGGGTACTTGTCCTGGACCTCGACGGCAAGGTGCTTTACGGTAACCAGGCATGTTCAGAACTGTTCGGGCTAGACCGGGAGGACATCCCAGGGAGTGTTTTCGGCAAACCCTCGTCCATCGGCTGTGTTGACGAAGTCTGCTTGATCCGGTCAGACAAGCCCCCAGCCATAGCGGAGATGCGCGTCGCAAACACCTTGTGGGAGAGCAAACCGGCATACCTGGCAATGTTACGCGACATAACCGAGCACCGTCACGCATTAGAAGCAGCTCGAAAATCCGAAGAGACCATGCGGCTCTTCATCGAATCGTCTCCCATAGGTATAAATCTCATCCGCAACGGCAGGTGCACTTTTGTGAACTCTGCTTTTGCGAGGATTTTCGGTTACTGCAATCCCAATGAGATGGTGGGCATGGCTGTGGAGGAACTATATGTCGCCCAGGATCGGAGTGCCGTCCGCCGCGACCATAGCATCGGGGGCGACTCTCGCACGTCATCGCACTTCTTTGAGCGAAGGGGGCTCAGGAAAGACGGCCAGGTCGTAGAGGTTTCAGTGCGCCTCAAGGCCCTGGAATTTGAGGAAGAGCAGGCTCTTCTGGGGTTCGTAGTTGACGTGAGCGAGAAGAAGGCTCTGAGAAGCCAATTCCTTCAGGCCCAGAAAATGGAGGCAATTGGTACGCTCTCGGGCGGCATAGCCCATGATTTTAACAACCTGCTCACTGTGATCTCCGGGTACAGTGAGCTGCTCCTGGAGGACACAAACGAGGATGATCCCATCTTCGATGGTCTCGACAAAATAGCCACTGCGGCAAAGAAGGGCTCGGAGCTTGTGCAGCGGCTGTTGACGTCCAGCAAGAGAGCAGAATCCAGGCCTCAACCGCTCAACCTAAACCAGGAAGTGGATCAGGTCGCGAAGCTCCTTTCCAGGACCATCCCCAGAATGATCCAGATCGAATTGGATCTTGCAGAAGAGCTGTGGACGGTCAACGCGGACCCAGGGCAGATCGAACAGATACTGATGAACCTTGCCGTCAACGCGAGAGACGCGATGCCCGATGGAGGCAAGCTCACCATACGAACGGCGAATGTAGTCTTGGACGAGGATTTTATCCGGCGAAATCTTGGTTCCAAACCGGGTGAATACGTTCAGCTTACGGTCTCCGACACAGGGCACGGAATGGACAAGGATGTAATGGAACACATCTTTGAGCCTTTCTTCACCACCAAGGTCCCGGGAAAGGGAACCGGCCTTGGGCTAGCCACTGTTTACGGCATCGTGAAACAGCACGACGGATACGTAGCCTGCTCCAGCGAGCCCGGTAAGGGAACAACTTTTTCGATTTATTTGCACGTAACTCATGCCGAGAGCGTCCAGGAGGAAATCCGGCCGAGTCTCAAAGCCATGGGGGGCAGTGAGACCATTCTGCTGGTGGAGGATGAAGAAGTTCTGCTGGACCTGGGGACGAAGATTCTGACAAGGGCAGGATACACGGTCCTTAAAGCCCTCGATGGAGTTGAAGCGCTAAAGGTTTACGAAGAACACCGGGACCGAATCCGTTTGGTGATTCTCGATCTGATAATGCCCCGGATGGGAGGTCTGCAATTTCTCAAAGTCCTACTCGAGACCGATCCGGAGGCCAGGGTGCTGCTGGCCAGCGGCTACAGTTCAACCGGCGAGATAAAGGATCCGAAGAAGTTCGGTGCCAAAGGCTTCATCAGGAAGCCCTATGAGGCAGGGACTCTCATGACCGCCATCCGGCAAGCATTGGACGGCGACGGATAATGTTGTCGTTCTAATAGATGGTCACTTCCTCGACTTTCACTTGGCTGTAATCAGGTTGGGTTCCCACAATTCCAGCCGCGTGAGCGATCCTCTTGCACTGGGGACACAGTTTCCGGTCGAATGCCTCCTCCGGCGCGTTCACAAGTTTGGCCACGTGCTTTACCAGTATCTTGGGAACGTAATAGGCCCCGCAACCTTCGCATCGCTCCAGCTTTATTCTGTTGATCACGGTGCCGCTCATGAGAATGAGCCGCTCACCGTCGCGGTCTTCCATCTGCAGCGCGCCGGTGGGACATATGTTGACGCAAGCTCCGCAACCGATACACTTGGGCAATCCGTGGACGTAATCCTTCAGAATCAAAGAACTTTCACCAGCGTGGTGGAACCTGATGGCTGAAACGCCCAGCCTGTCGCGGCACACGTCAACGCATTTGCCGCAGCGCTCGCAGATGTCGCACCTCATGCACCTCTTGGCTTCTTCTCTGGCAGCTATCTCGTCCAATCCCAGTTCTACCTGGTCAAACGTGTGCATACGCCGGTCCAGATCAATCAGGGGTATCTCCTGACGCTGGATGAACGACTTCCGGTGATAATCCATTCGGACCGGCTCGATCATGCTCCTGGGACGCGGAAGGACTTTTGGCAGCAGCGCCTGGCCCCTTAAATAGCGATGAATTGCTCTAGCGGCCCGTTTCCCTGCACCGATGGCTTCTACCACGGTCGCCGGGCCGGTAACAGCGTCTCCTCCGGCAAACACGCCTGGGACGCTGGTCTGCTGGTTGTGTGACATGACCTTAATGGTTTCCCGGCGGGTGAGGTCCAAATCTCCCAGGCCCGGATACTGCCTTATGGCCGGCTTTTGGCCGATGGCTGCGACCACTGCGCCGACAGGCATCTTGTAGGCCGAACCCTCGATCGGAACAGGCCGGCGTCGGCCGCTCTCGTCAGGCTCGCCCAGCGTGGCCATGACGCATTCCAGGAAGTCAATCTTACCGTAACTTCCTAATATTCTGGCAGGGATGGTCAACTGGTGCACATGGATGCCCTCTTCCGCCATCTGGATGATCTCTTCGAAGTGGGCGGGCATCTCGGATCTGGTGCGACGATAGACGATGCTGACAGACTGCGCCCCGAGCCTGACGCATGTCCGGGCCGTGTCTATGGCCGCGTTGCCTCCGCCGACTATGGCTATGCTGTTGGCGGGTTTAATCTTCTTGCCGAAAGAGACGTCCTTAAGAAAACTCAGGGCTGTAAGCACCTGGGGATATTCATCCTCACCCTCGATGGCCAGCCGGAGGCTCTCCCAGGCACCTATTCCCAAAAAGAAGGCCTTGTATCCATCTTTTCTGAGGTCGTCAAGAGTTGTTTCACGACCGATGGGGGTGTTGACTACGAATTGGACTCCCATCTCCTTGATGGCCTCAATTTCCCTTCGTACCACATGACGGGGGAGCCGGAATTCAGGAATTCCAGCGATCAATAGTCCGCCGGGCTCCTGCATGGCCTCGAAAACTGTGACCTGGTAACCTTCCCAGGCCAGGAAATATGCTGCAGTGAGGCCCGCGGGTCCTGATCCGATGACAGCCACTTTATCTTTGAAACTGTTCTTGGGTTCCGGAATCTTGTAACCAAGGCCTTTTTCCATGACCATTCTGGCCGCCAGCCCTTTCAGGTCCTTTATGCACAGAGCCTTGTCCAGATATCGCCGTTGGCACCAGGATTCACACGGGTTGGGACAAACCAGCCCGCAAACCCACGGGAAAGGATTGTCCTGCCGGATTACCTCGATGGCCTCGTCATATCGTCCAAGCCCTATCAGGGCAATGTAAGACGGAATATCTATCTCCGCGGGACAGTTGAGCTGGCAAGGAGCTGACGACTCATGCTTCAGTCCGTCCTCCCCATAAACGATGTAATCTTTGTCAGCTCCCGCGCCGGGCGGAAACATTGGTATCGTAGCCATTCATCACCTCTGTGGACGCCAAATCAGCCCGACAGCGCTCCGGAGACACTCCGGGGACAGCCGCAGGGGCATGCTCTCTCAGACAGGGAATCAGTATGAGGAGGGGTCCGAGGAAGAGCTTGCTCAAAAAGCCCTTCCCCGGCATCACTCTCGTAACGAGCGTCCCCTGCCGTCCTATCTCCAGACCCTGTAGCCTTTCCTAAGGATACTCTTTGGCGATGGATCTGGCGAATCGTTCTCGTCTTGCCTCGGTAGATTCCTCGGGCGAGACCCATTTCAGGGCCGCGGTGGTGCATCCCGTGACGCACGCCGGTTCGAGACCCTGGTCAACTCTGTCTTTGCAGTAATCACACTTAAAAACCTTGCCGGTGTTCTTGTTCCATTGGGGGGCACCCCACGGGCACGCCGTAATGCAAGCCTTGCAACCTATGCACAGCGAGTCGTCCACGGACACTATTCCGTCGGAGGCTCTTTTCTGCATCGCTCCGGTCGGGCACGCGGCGACGCACCAGGGGTTCTCGCAATGGAAACAGGGCATGAATATGAAATTCATTCTCGGCACGCCGCCTTTAACGTGCGGCCCCACGGGGATGATCTTGCAGTAGCTGGGTCCCACCGGCACGTCGTTCTTGGTTTTGCAGTGAAGTTCGCAGGCTCGGCAGCCTATGCATCGGTTCTGATCCTGGTATATGTAGTAGTCGGTCATGGTGGACTCCTTTAGTTTCTCGAGGTCAAGAGGCCTTTGTTACCTTGACGAAGCAGTCTGTCATGGGACAGTTCCCGCCGATGGCCACGGTCAAGAGGCCTTTCATCAGAGTATTGTCCCTCATGCCTTTCTTGTAAGCTCTTGTCTGCAGCGGTATCTCGCGACCGAAACCGTGCAGGGTGAAGACGGCCTCCGGATGAATGAGGTCCGTCACGTGGGCCTTGATGGTCTGGGCCACGCCGTGCGACGAAACCTCGACCACGTCGCCGGTTTTTATTCCGAGCTTTTTCGCTTCGCCGGAGTTTATCCACAGGGTGTTCTCGGACGCCAGTTCGTTTAGATAAAGATTATTCATCGAAGTCCCCTGAGTATGCAGGGCGATCTTCCCGGTAAGCAGCCTGTAATGGCCTTCCGGAGGGGCAGCAGGCGGCTCATAGGGCGGGAAGGAGGGGATGCCGGCGCCTTCCAGCATGGCAGGCACAAACTCTATCTTTTTCGAAGGCGTCTTGAACTTCAGGCCCTTCTTTCTATCCCAGACAATTTGATCCTTGGCCAGTTCCACATAGCCTTTGGCGTCGAAGTCTTCCTGTTTCAGCCCCATGTCTTTGAGCTGATATTCGATCAGTTCTTCGATGGTGTTATAGGGGAAATATTGCCCTATGCCGAGCCTATCTGCAAGCTGCTTGAAGATCCACCATTTGGGCTTGCTGTTGTACTTGGGTTCCACGGCCTGTCTTCTCATCCAAAGGGCCGGTTTGGGGCCGGATTTGACTATTACCGGATCGGTCCTCTCCAGGTAGGTCGCCTCGGGAAGAACCACGTCCGATACCCATCCTGTGTGGCTGAAATTCACGTCTATGGTGACCAGCAGGTCCAGTTTCATGAGGCCTTCCTTCAGGGCCTCCGGGTCCGGAAACGCGGACAAGGGATCGAAACGATAGTTTATGAAGGCCTTTACGGGGTAAGGGTCCTCTTTAAGTATCGCGTAGGGGAGCATCTGAGCGAGGCCGTAATCACCGGAGAGATGTTTGTACTTCCAGCCCACGCCGTCGAATCTCTTCTTGTCAGGCTTGGGGGGCCCTTCCACCAGCTTCTTGAGAGCCTTGTAGCCTGCGTCCACCTCGTTCTTGTTGAACAGCAGCCCTCCCTTGGCTTCGTACACCCCCATAAGCGCGGAGATCACGTATATTGACTTCCTGAGGTAGTAGTCGTTTTCAGTCCACGCGGTCATCCACCCCTGGTTGAGTATGACCGCCGGCCTCGCTGCGGCCAGCTCGTGTGCGACCGTGACTATCTCCTTGGCGGGGATGCCCGTCTCCTTTTCTGCCCACTCGGGGGTGTAAGGCTCGACGAACCGGACCAGCTCCTTCATCCCCGTGACCCAGGTCTCAACGAATGCGGCGTCGTAGAGCTTGTCTTTTATAATGACGTTGATGAGGCCAAGATTAAAGGCGTAATCGGTCCCCGGCCTTATCATGAGAAACCTGTTGGCCTTGGCCGCGGTATAATTCCAGCGCGCGTCCAGGTGGGTGAACTTCATGCCTCTTTCCAGGGCGTCAATGAAGTCTTTCGCCTCCTTAGTGCCAATTGCTTCAAGGATGTTACGGCCATAGAGGATTGTGTAATTGCAGTTTTTCCAGTCATAGGCCACGGTGTTGCGCCTGTGGCCCGTCATTGCGTTGTGAGCGTTGTGGACGCTGTTGGAGCAGGCCCCGTGATGGTTGAAGTAATTTGGCGAGCCCAGGGCCTTTATGAAGGCCTTTTGCATGTCCGTAAACGGGCCGCCGCGATCGCCTAGAACCACGCTCTCAGGTCCATAGGTACTAATTGTGGTTTTCAGCTTTTCCGCAATATAATCCAGGGCCTGCTCCCAGCTTACCTTAAGCCACTTGCCCGAACCCCTCTCCCCTTCCCTCATCATAGGGTGCTGAAGGCGCTCCGAGTCGCTCTGGAAGGCTTTTCCGGCAGCGCCT
>Ga0172375_10004221_pt1 | contig 21401 bp, 15 predicted proteins | sample LakKiv1m_FD_114537 | JGI IMG/M metagenome (GOLD analysis project Ga0172375, IMG submission 114537) | Freshwater microbial communities from Kabuno Bay, South-Kivu, Congo - kab_092012_11.1m | ecosystem: Environmental > Aquatic > Freshwater > Lake | place: Democratic Republic of the Congo...
CCACGCTGGGCGATGGCCCGGAGGAGACGAAACGGCTCAACGACCTCTGCCTTCATTGTCATGGCATGTCGGGGACCCGTGCCCAGGCGATTACCCAGGAATTCGTTCCGCTGATGGATGCGGCCTCGCACGAGGGCACCCCGCACGCGAACCTCGCCTGCACCACTTGCCATCAGGATGCGGCATCCTACACCCATGATGTCCAGCAGCCCCAGGACTGTGGACGGTGTCATCTGCCGCATCACGAGGATGTCTCCGGAAGCGCCCACATGACGGTCTCATGCCAGTCATGTCATTTGAGGGGCGTCAGGGCCGTGAAGGATGCCACAGCGAATTGTGTTGTGTGGGAAAGGGAACGCTCTCCGGACGGGCGGTCCATCGTTCACGAAATGGTGCGGTTCGAGACAGACACGGCATGTCAGCGGTGCCATTTCGCAGGCAACCAGTTGGGGGCCGCTTCCATGATTTTGCCTCCCAAGAGCGTAATCTGCATGCCCTGCCATGCAGCCACCTTTTCGGTGGGCGACACCATCACCATCGTGTCCCTCGTGATATTCGCACTCGGGATGGTGCTCTTCTGGTCGCTCTTTCTGAGCGGTTCCCTTTCGGAGGCTGAGGGGGGAAATGCCGTTACGCGGCTTATCCGATTGCTGGGGGCCGCTGCCCGGTGTATTTGCAGCCGACACCTATGGCCGATCATTCGCTCCCTGTTTTGGGACGCCTTGCTTCAAAGGCGTCTGTACCGACTGTCGCGCGGGCGCTGGGCCATCCATGCCCTGATCTTCTACGGGTTCGTGGTCCGATTCATCTGGGGCCTGGCAGCCCTGGTCGGTTCTCTATGGAAACCGGAGTGGCCGGTTGTCTGGCATTTGGTCAACAAGGATTATGCGGCAACCGCGTTTCTGTATGATCTGACAGGCGCCATGATCCTGGTCGGGGCTGGACTTGCCCTCGGACGGGGATGGATCCGCCGCAAGGCCTGGGCCCAAAACCTCCCTGAACAGGACCGGCTGGCTCTCGGTCTGATCGGGGCGGTGGTGGTTATTGGATTTATTCTGGAAGGAATGCGGATCTCCCTCAATGGATATCCAGAGGGTTCGGCATTCAGTCTGATCGGGTACGGAATCGGCCTCCTGTTCGAGTCTCCCCGCGGATTGGTGGAGGTATACGGCTTCGTCTGGTATATCCACGCGGCCCTGACCGGGGCCTTTGTCGCCTATATCCCCTTCAGCCGGCTGCTGCACATCATCATGGCGCCGGTGGTCTTGGCCATGAATGCCTGCAGGGGACATGAATAAGGTGGATTCAGGAGTTTTGGGATTGAGGGAGTGAGGAATTAAGGAGTTCTGCTCACTTCGCATGAAGGGAGTAATCAATGGATGAGAAATTGAAGCAGGATCTCATTGGGATCGTGGGAGATGCCAACGTCACCGACAGCCTGATTGACATGGTATCCCTTTCTTATGATGCCTCGGAGCACAGAGGCCGGCCTGAGGCAGGCGTCAGCGTCGAGAGCGCTGAACAGGTATCGAAGATCATGCACCTGGCCAACGCGAGGAAGATCTCCGTCATTCCCAGAGGGGCCGGAACCGGTCTTTCCGGAATGGCAATCCCTGTGAAGGGCGGAATCGTTCTTGATCTGGCCCGTATGAACCGGATTTTGAACATCAGCATCGAGGATCGTCTGGCGGTGGTGGAGCCGGGTGTGGTTTACAGAGACCTGGAAAAGGCCCTCCTTCCCCATGGCTTTTTCTTTCCGCCAGATCCGGCCAGCGGCAAGGTCAGCACCCTGGGGGGGAATGTGGCCACCAATGCGGGCGGTCTTAAGGGGGCCAAGTACGGCACTACGCGCGACTATGTGCTGGGGCTCCAGGTGGTTCTTCCGGACGGACGCATGATGCGCACCGGGTCCAAGGCCATGAAAAGCGTGTCCGGATACGATTTGACCCGCCTCTTTGTGGGCTCTGAGGGGACCCTCGGCGTTGTGACGGAGATCACCCTCAAGATCAATCCCAAGCCGACGGCCACCAGCACGGCCCTGGCCACCTTTGACGATCTGGTGGATGCCGGCAACGCCATCAACCAGACCATGTACAGCGGGATTATCCCCAGCGCCCTGGAGATCCTGGGGAGAGAGACCCTTGCGGCCATCAATCAGAACACGGAACTTAACCTTCCGGAAGTGGATGCCATGATCCTGGTGGAAACGGATGGCTATACCCGGGAAGAGACCGACTACCAGTTGCAAAAAGTCATGGATGTGTTTCAGCGGAACCACGCGAGGGAGGTCCGTCAGGCCGAGACCGAAAAGGATGTGGAGGAGCTCTGGAAAGCGAGGAAGTCGGCCTATGCGGTCCTGGCCCGAATCGAGCCCAACTTCGTGCTGGAAGACGTGACCGTCCCCATGTCCCAGATTGCTTCGCTCTTGAAGGGGGTCCAGGCCATTTCCCTGAGGCACGGGCTTCGAATTGCCACATTTGGCCACGCCGGCGACGGAAATCTCCATCCGCAGATCCTGTATAATGGGTATGATCCGGACCAGGTCAGGCGAATGGAGGCGGCCAGCGCCGATCTCTTCAAGCTGGCCATCGAACTGGGCGGCACCCTTACAGGCGAACACGGCATCGGCCTGTCCAAGGCCCCTTATATGACCCTTGAGCACGACCCGGTGGCCATGGACGTGATGCGTTCCCTCAAAAAGATGTTTGACCCCAACAACATCCTCAACCCCGGCAAGATGGGACTGGAGATTTAATCATGCCAAGCCGATACGAATTTGAAGAGAAATTCCGCGAGCAGATCCTGCGCTGCTCCCGGTGCGGCTTTTGTCAGGCCGTGTGCCCGGTGTTCGGAGCCACGCTGCGGCCGGCCTTGAATGCCCGTGGCAAGATGCTGCTTCTCAAGGAGGTCATGGACGGCAGGATCGAGCTCAACGATGAGCTGATCGAGAGCCTGTTTCAGTGCACCACCTGTGCCAACTGTTACAAGAACTGCCCGTCCGGGGTCAATGTGCCCGAGATCATCAGGCTGGCGCGAAAGGACATGGTCAAGGGGGGGTCGTGCCACCCCGCATTCAAGGGGATGAACGAGGTCCTGGACAAATCCCCCAACATTTATGCCGAAGATGATCCCGAGGATTTTGACAGGGAAAAGAATCAGCAGGCCGAGAATGTCTATTTTGTCGGCTGCGTGGGTCTGTACCGGGAAGATGAAGCCACCTCGGCCACACTGGATCTCCTGGACCGTCTCAAGGTGGATTACACCCTCATCGACGAGGTCTGCTGCAGCGGGGTCCTGGAGGATGTGGGTTTTTCCATGAAGGACCATCTGGTGCTGAAAAACATCGAAGGCATTCTGGCTACCGGGGCCAGGCGGGTGATCACCGGCTGTCCGTACTGCTCCCGCACTTTTAACAAACAACCGCAGTATGCAGCGCTGAAGGACAAAGGAATCGAGGTTGTCCATATTGCCCAGTTCCTTCAGGGATTCGATTTCGGGGTCACCACCGACAAGCGGGTGACCTATCACGACCCATGCGATCTTGGACGGCATTGCGGAATCTATGAAGAACCCCGAATCACCATCCGCAAGATTGCCCCCGACTTTGTGGAAATGGCGGACAATCGCGAGAATGCCCTCTGCTGCGGGGCGGGCGGCGGTGTCAGGGGGGCCTATGCCAAGAACTCTATTGCCATGGCCCGACGCCGGCTGGAGCAGGCCGAGGCGATTGGGGCCGACATCATCCTGACGGAATGCAATTCGTGTGTTCATAATCTGACCAACGCCAAGCTGAGAAAGCAGAAGTTCAAAATCTACAATACCACCCAGTTTATCAATGAGTTGATGGAGAAGGCCGAATCTGCTTAAACACATAAGGAGGGAATGCCATGGAGATGCACGGTTACAACATGCCGGAGGATCTGCACTACGAGGAAAATCATTTCTGGGTGAAGGAAGAAGGGGATCTGCTGGTGATGGGCATGGATGATTTTGCCCAGACCATGGCCGGGGAGATCGTCTACGTCCAGCTCCCTGAGGACGGCAAGGAGATCAAGAAGGGAAAGAAGTTTGCCAAGATCGAATCCGGAAAGTGGCTGGGCAAGGTCTTCGCGCCTGTGAATGGAAAGATCGCGTCGGTGAACGAGGAACTGGAAACCAACCCAGGACTCATCAACGACGACTGTTACGGGAAGGGGTGGATGTACAAGATCCAGCCGGATGACAAGAGCGAGATGGGGACGCTGATCCACGGGAAAGAGGCTATCGAGAAGTGGTTGGTGGCGGACATCGAGAAGTACGCGGAGGGGTAGTCGCGGGGAGCATAGGGCATGGAGCGTAGGGTGGCTGAGAGCGGAAGTCTCAAGGCCGAAAGCTGAAAGGCGGGCAAATTCAATCGGCGAATATCCAGCATCCAGTATCCAGCATCCAGCATCCAGTAAACAGCATCCAGCAACCAGTAGAAAGCGATGTCGAATCAGGATTACAGCGTTCAGCAGCTTCTGGAACTGGGGGCCTGCACCAACTGCCAGGTCTGTGCGGATGTGTGCCCGGCGGTCGCGGCCTCCAATGACGGGGACCTATCCGCTATCGTCCGCATGAAGGGACTGACTCAGGTGTTGAAGGGAAGGAGGGGACTGCTTCAAAGGCTGTTGGGTCGAAACCCCCTTTCGAATGAGGCGCTCGGCCGGTTCAGCAACGGGGTCTTTCGATGTACCTTGTGTGGGAACTGCCAGGAGGTCTGTCCGGTCGGGATCCACCTCAAGGAGCTGTGGCTTGCGCTCAGACAGGACATGGTTCATTCCGGGCATTATCCGAAGAAGATCGACATGATCCGCGACAATCTGAACGAGGCGCGCAATGTCTTTGGTGAAGATAATGAGGAGCGGACCGAATGGGTGGAGGACATGGACGATCCGCCGGATGACGGGTATATTCGGGACAGAGCGGAATACGTCTATTTTACGGGGTGCACGGCCGCCTATTTCCCTGTGGCCCAGAAGATTCCCATGGCCCTTGCAGAGATCTTGGATAGAAGCGGGGTCGATTTCACCCTCCTGGGCGAGGCGGAGTGGTGCTGCGGGTTTCCCATGCTGGGTGCCGGGCTGAAGGATATGTTTCAGGAGTTCATGGCGCACAACCTGTCGGCCATTCGAGAAAAGGGCGCCTCAAAGATCCTTTTTGCATGCCCTTCCTGCTACGCCACGTGGCGGGAGCATTACCCCGATACCTTTCAGATCTTTCATGCGAGTCAGTTCCTGGTGGAGATGATCCGTGCGGGCCGTGTGCCTCTCAAGGAGCTGGACATGACCGTCACCTACCACGATCCCTGCGACCTGGGGCGGGGGACACGGGTTTTTGAGGAGCCGAGGGAGGTGATCCGTGCTATTCCGGGCGTTCGCCTGGTCGAACTCCCCCGGAACCGCGAAAACTGCGCCTGCTGCGGAGGCGGCGGGAATCTCGAGATGGTGGACGCCCAACTTTCCGCGAAAATCGCGGAACAAAAAATAGAGGAAATCCTCAGCACGGGAGCGGAGGCCGTGGTGACCTCCTGCCAGCAGTGCGTGCGAACCATGATGACCTATGTCCGCCGGAACAAGATCGCCCTCGAGGTCCTGGACATCACCCAACTCGTCCATCGCGCCCTCGCAAAATAACCCGTGCAATCAGCGCCTCATAAGGTGGCATGACTCCAACCGGGTGCTTATCCCAGATAGACACCATGCACACAAAGGGAATTGGATTCACAAAGAGCCAAAAAATATTGCTTTCTTTGTGTTCTTGGTGGCTTTGTGTGACACAAAAAAGTATCATAAAGAACAACATGGAAGGATCGTGTTGTTTTTCCTGCCAGAAAACCAGCAGATAAGCGTTCCAGGAGAATTTACTGAGTCGTATGGGGAAGATAGACGAACGAATCAAACATGCCCTGATCGAGACAGTCGGTGAGGAAGGCTTCACTGACCGGCTTATCGATCGGGTCTCGTACTCCTATGATGCCTCAGACAATGCGCACCGACCGGATGCGGCTGTGTGGCCTTCCACGACAGAGCAGGTATCCCAAATCCTGACCCTGGCCAACAGGACCGGTTTCCCCGTCATCCCCCGGGGGGCCGGGACCGGACTCGCCGGTTCGGCCGTCCCCATCTGTGGCGGCCTCGTCATGGATCTGGGCAGGATGAACCGGATTCTGGATATTCGAATTACCGACCGGTTGGTAGTGCTCCAGCCGGGGGTGGTGTATGCGGATCTGCAAAAGGCCCTGGCCCCCCACGGATTTTTTTTCCCGCCGGACCCTGCCAGCGGCAAGGCCTGTACCATCGGCGGGAATGTGGCCACCAATGCCGGGGGGATTCGGGGCGCCAAGTACGGGGTGACGCGCGATTATGTCCTGGGTCTGGAAGTGGTTCTCCCGGACGGCCGCGTCATGCGCACGGGGTCCAAGGCCATGAAGTGCGTCTCGGGCTATGACCTGACCCGGCTTTTCGTGGGATCGGAAGGGACCCTTGGGGTGATCACGGAGATCGTCCTCAAGATCAACCCGAAGCCGACCGCTTCCAGAACCGGTCTGGCCCGATTTGCACGGCTGGAGGATGCGGGCCGGGCGGTGTCGGACATCATGCATTCGGGCATTGTCCCGAGCGTGCTCGAGATCCTCGACGAAAACACCATTCAGGTGCTTCGGGATCACGGGGGCATGGACCTGCCCGAGGCCAAGGCGATCATTCTGGTGGAGACCGATGGATATACGGATGCGGAGACTGCCTACCAGATGGACAAGGTGGTCGCGATGTTTGAGAAGAACCATGCCACGCACATCCAGACCGTGGACACCGCGAAGGGGGCGGAGGCCTTGTGGGCCGCTCGAAAATCGGTGAGCGGCGTGTCCGCCCAGCTCCGGACCAACAACGTGTCGGAGGATGTGGCGGTCCCCATCTCGAGGGTGCCCGACCTTTTGACCGGCATCTCCGCCATCGTGCGCCCCTATGGCCTCCCCTTTGTGATATTCGGGCATGCCGGGGACGGGAATCTCCATCCCAAGATTATGTACGATGGGGCCGATGCCGATCAGGCCAGGCAGGTCGGGGCTGCAGTGGACCAGATATTCAGACTTACGTGCCGGTTGGGCGGGACCCTCACCGGGGAACACGGGATCGGCCTTTCCAAGGCGCCGTTCATGACCCTGGAACACGACCCCGTTGAGATGGACGTGATGGCCAGCATCAAGAGATTGTTTGATCCCAACAACGTATTGAACCCGAATAAGATGGGACTGGCGGCTGAGCGCCCTGAGGATGACAAATGAAGAAGATACTCCTGGTGGATAACGATCGTTTTATCCTTGAGGTGATCAAGGATCTGCTGGCGCAACAGGGCCATGAGGTCCGGACAGCCGAAGACGGGCTTTCCGCGCTGGACGTCCTGGAAGGGTTCACACCGGATGTCATATTTCTGGACATGGTCATGCCCAACATCGATGGTAAACGCTTGTGCCGAATTCTCCGCAAAATGAGGGAGTTTAAAGATGTATATATCGTCAGCCTTTCGGCAACGGCGCAGGAGGATTCCGGCGATATCGCACGATCCGGTGTGGACGCAAGCATCGCCAAGGGACCTATCAAGGAGATGGCCGTGGAGATCCTGAATGTCCTGGGTAAGCGATCGATCGATTCATCCGATGTCTACGCCGACGAGGGGGGGATTGGCGGCAGGATCTATCAACGAGGTATCACTCGGGAACTTCTATCGGGCATGCGGCATTTCGAGGTCATTTTGGAGCAGATGGACGAGGGTATTTTTGAGATCGCCGCGGATGGACGGGTCGTCTATGCCAATCGGGGGGCCTCTCTCTTGATGCATCTGCCCGAGGAGAATCTCCTGGGTCGCCCTTTTCCAGAGCTGTTTCGCGAAGAAAATCGAAAAATTGCAGTAAAATTGCTCGAGGCCTGTTCAGATCGGGCCAAACCGGTAATTACCGATCAACCGGTGATATTGAATGGCCATCAGGTGGTCTTGGATGTCCATCCCATTCCTGGCAGCGACGGTAAAATCATTGTCATCCTCCATAATGTGACCGAACAGAAAAGGGCGGAGGAAAGCCTGAGGAAGAGCGAGGAGCGCTATCGGCTCCTTTTTGAAAACGCGAGGGATGCCATATTTGTCTTGCAGGACGACCGCATTCGATTTCCCAACCGACGTTTATTTGAGATGTTCGGGTTCGACGAAAACCAACTGTCGGGAATCTCTTTTTTTGAGCTGGTCCATTGGGAAGACAGGGATGTGGTCGTCAAGAGATGTCAACAGGGCCTGAAGGGGGAGGACGTTCCAGGTGTCTTTTCCTTCAGGATGTTGAACCGGTTCAAGGAGGAGATGTGGGTGGAAATGAATGCTGTTCCGATCCAGTGGGAGGGGAGACCTGCGGTCCTCAATTTTGTGAGAGACGTCACCGAAAAGAGGCGGCTTGAGGCCCACTTCCATCGATCGCAGCGAATGGCCTCCATTGGTACCCTGGCCAGGGGAATTGCCCACGAGTTCAATAATCTACTGATGGCTGTACAGGCCAATGCGTCTCTGATCGGGTACGGGAAGGGTCCGGATGACCCTGACTATGACAAGTTGAGTCATATCGAGACGTCCGTGCGAAAAGGGGCAGACCTGGTGCGCCAGCTCCTGACCTTCGCAAGGGAGGAAAAGCACCGCCCTGAACCTACGGATATCAACAAACTCATGGAGCGGACCGAGGGGTTATTTGCCCGCACCAAGAAGGAGATCAGGCTCCATACCGCGTATCAGGATGACCTTCCGATGGTTGAAGTGGACCCGGTACAGATGGAGCAGGTCCTTATGAGCCTTTGCATCAACGCGTGGCAGGCCATGCCCGGCGGCGGGGAGATTTTTATAGAGACGGGCGTCACCTACCTCGGCAGCGATTTCGTGCGACCTCACGGGCTCGAATCCGGAAAATATGTGCGGATAGCGGTCAGGGATTCGGGCGTGGGGATGGACGCTAATACCCGAGAGCAAATATTTGATCCTTTTTTCACCACCAGAGAGGCGGAGCAGGGGTTGGGACTGAATCTGGCCGCTGCCTATGGGATCGTTCGAAATCACGGCGGCATCATGGATGTGATCACGGAAAGCGGCAAGGGGAGCACATTCAGCATCTACCTGCCCGTCCCCAAAGAGAGAGCCATGGGTGGAAAGGTGGAAGCTCATGGACAGGACACCCGTTTATGACCCATTCACAACCGCATCCCCCTGCCTCTCTTTCATGGGTGATCTGGGGCTTAGGGGCGGTGTTTTATCTGAGCGGGTTTTATCAGCGTGTGGCGCCTGCGGTCATGACAGACTACCTGATGGCCGATTTTCACATGGGCGCTGCAGCCCTGGGCAACCTGTCGGCATTCTATTTCTACAGCTATGTGGCGATGCAGATTCCAACGGGCATCCTGGCCGATGCCTGGGGCGCCAGAAGGCTGTTGACTGCGGGGGCGTTTACCGCCTGCGTCGGGGCATTTCTCTTTGCCGCCGCCCCTGTCATCTTTTTCGCCAACATGGGACGCCTGCTCATCGGGGGGGCTGTCGGCGTGGCATGGGTGGCGCTGCTGAAGCTCTCCATGCACTGGTTTCCGCCGCGCAGGTTCGCCATGACCACCGGCCTTGGCCTTTTCTGCGGAGTGGCCGGGGCCGTGTCTGCAGGGGTGCCGCTGCGGATGATGGTGGAACGCTTTGGGTGGCGGCCGGTGATGCTGGCGTCAGCGGCGGCGTCCCTGGCCATCGCGGTGGCGATCGGGCTGGTGGTACGGGATGATCCATCCGAGCGGGGGTATGCCAGCTTTATTCCCCGCGTGGATGCCGGTTCGAATGTCAGCAGGTCGTTGTTCGCGGGTCTGCTTCAGGTGTTTCACTACAAGAACACGTGGCTCCTGTCCTTTGCGCCCTCCGGTTTGGCCGGACCGGTTCTGGCCTTTTCCGGGCTCTGGGGAGTTCCCTTTCTCTCCACCCATTACGGGCTCTCCCCGGCGGGGAGCGCTGCCCTCACATCTGTCCTGCTGATCTCCTGGGCCTTTGGGGGGCCGGTATTAGGCGCCCTGTCGGATCGGATCGGCCGGAGAAAGCCCCTGTATGTAGCCGGTTGTTTTGTCTCGTGCGCAGGCTGGGCCCTGGTCCTGTTTATGCCCCACTGGCCGTTGTGGATCCTGAGCGTGCTGGTCTCCATTGTCGGCTTCGCCTCAGGTGCGATGATCATCGGATTTGCCTTCGTCAAGGAATCGGTTCCCCCTTCCCTGACCGGGACCGTATCCGGGGTGTGCAACATGGGGGTCATGATCGGGCCCATGGTGCTGCAGCCGGCCATGGGCTGGGTTCTGGACAGGAAGTGGGATGGGACGATGGTGGCCGGCATCAAGGTATATCATCTGGGCGCCTATCAGTCCGCATTCAGCCTGATGATCATCTGGTCGGTCCTGGCAACCGCCCTGATATGTTTCACCACGGAGACCCACTGCACGCAAATGGTGAAGTGATTGAGGATTGAAGAATGAAGATTGAAAATTGGGGAAACCCTCAACCGGTAACTTCTGAACCCTGAACCTTCAGCGAGGAGGGATTGATGCGGCCATTGGATGGAATTCAGGTGATCGAGATGGCGGGCCTGGCCCCCTCTCCCTATTGTGGTATGCTCTTGGCGGATTTTGGGGCCGATGTCACGGTGGTTGACCGGCTCTCAAAGGGGGCACCCGAGATCCCCAACATCATGGCGAAAAACCCCTTCGACCGGGGCAAGCGGTCCATTCGGGTCAATCTGAAGAGCGATTCAGGGAGGAAGATTGTCCGAAGAATGGTGCGGGGCGCGGATGTGCTGGTGGAGCCTTATCGACCGGGGGTTATGGAGGCCCTGGGGCTGGGTCCGGAAGATACCCTCGCCATCAACCCGGGACTGATTTACGCGCGTCTCACCGGGTGGGGGCAGAACGGGGCCTACGCGAATATGGCCGGCCATGATATCGACTATATCGCCCTGTCGGGGGCCTTATCGCTTTTTCGAAGAAAGGGGGAGCGGCCTCTTCCGCCGTGCAACCTCCTCGGTGATTTCGCCGGGGGGGGGATGCTGTGTGCCATGGGCATTCTCCTGGCCCTCGTGGAAAGAGGCCGTTCCGGGAAGGGGCAGGTGGTGGATGCCGCCATGCTGGACGGCGCCGCCAATCTTTCTGTCCTGTTTTACGGCTTGCTGGCCCACCACCTCATGACCCTCGACATCGGGACCAACGTGCTGGACAGCGGGGCGCCTTTTTATCAGACCTATGAGACCGCCGATGGAAAGTATATGGCCGTGGGGGCGATCGAGGGCAGATTCTACGCGGAACTTCTCCAAGGACTTGGAATTGATCCTTCATCCTTGCCACATCAGATGGATATGGAAAAATGGCCCGAGACGGCTGAACGCCTTGCCGCCGTGTTCAAGACCAAAAGCCGCGACGAATGGACCCGGGTTTTCGAGGGAACCGACGCCTGTGTGGCGCCGGTGCTTGAATTGACCGAGGTAGCCAGTCACCCCCACAACATCGAACGGGACCTGATCCTGACGATCGATGGGGTTCCCCAGCCGGCACCTGCCCCGAGACTCTCCCGAACGCCGGGAAGGGCGGATCCGGCCAAGGGCAGAAGGGGCGCCAATACCCGGGAGGTCCTGGCCGGTCTCGGATACTCGATGGAGGAGATTCAGGGGTTTTTCGACAGGGAGATGGTGGAGTAGCCGTGAAGAAGGACTCGATTGTGTTATCCCTTCGAGACGTCAAGGGATGGATTTGTGACCCCCTTAGGGGCATCCGTATGGGTAAGAGCGGAGGCTCACATGAGGATCCTGGTTGTTGAGGACGACAAGAAGATTGCCTCCTTTGTGTCAAAGGGACTGAAAGAGGCTGGATTTGCCGTGGATGTGGCCCATGATGGCGTGGATGGCCTTCATTTGGGACTAACCGAGCCTTATGACGCGGCCGTGGTGGATATCATGCTCCCCGGCCTGGATGGGCTCTCTCTGATCGAGCGGCTCCGTGCCAAAAAAATCGCAATCCCGGTGATCATTCTGAGCGCCAAACGGTCCGTCGACGATCGGGTCAAGGGACTCCAGACCGGGGGCGACGACTACATGACGAAGCCCTTTTCCTTCTCGGAACTCCTGGCGCGAATTCAGGCCCTGATTCGGCGGTCGACGCGAACCTCGGAACCCGCCACACTTACCGCCGGCGACCTCACCCTGGATCTCCTGACCCGTCAGGTAACGAGAAAGCAGGAGGATATCAGCCTCGCGTCTCGCGAATTTGCGCTTTTGGAGCATCTGGTGCGAAACAAGAACCGTATCGTGTCCAAGACCTCCATCCTGGAACATGTCTATGACTACAGCTTCGATCCTCAAACCAACGTGGTGGACGTCCTCGTCTGCCGACTCCGCAACAAGATCGACAGGGATTTTGATGAAAAGATGATTCACACGGTTCGTGGTATGGGGTATGTCCTCAAAGCGCAGTAAGATCGGCCTGACCTTCAGTTTTAAACTGAGCCTCCTGTATGCCTTCTTTTTTGTCATTGCTTCCAGCAGCCTTTTCGGCGTCGCATACTATCTCTTCGACGATCTGATCGAACAGCAGGAACGCGACATTGTTAGAGAGCGGATCAATGAATATCGGGCCTGGTATGGGGAAGGGGGGCTTCTCGCCCTCAAGGGCCGCTTTGACCAGCAGAGCGGTACGAACAAGGACATCTTCTTTGTTCGAATTATTGGGCCCCTCAATCAGGTCCTCTTTGTGAGCGTTCCAAAAGGATTCAGGGGCGTTGACGACGATCAGCTCAGGTCCGTTCCCCGCACCGGGGAAGAGTTGTGGCTGACCATCAAGGACCAGGCCGCAAAGGAGGCCTGGACCGTGGGCATGGCGACCCTGCCCGGGGGCCTCAAACTCCAGGTCGGAAAAAGCTCCATCCAGTCCCAACGGATTCTATCGTTCTTCAGGGCCGTTTTCCTGATGTTCAGTATCCCGATCCTTGTTCTGGGATTCATTGGGGGAGGCCTTTTGACGTTCCGGACCATGCGGCCCCTCCGCCATCTGATCCAGACAGTCAGGGATATTCTGAAGACAGGCCAGATGAGCCTTCGCGTCCCCATGAGAAAAGAACGGGGGGAAATGGGCGAACTGGTCTTGCTGTTTAATCAGATGCTGGACAAAAACGATTCTCTGATCCAGGCGATGCACAACTCCCTGGACAATGTGGCCCACGATCTGCGGACGCCCATGACCCGGCTGCGCGGGGTCGCGGAGATTGCGCTGCAGGAGGCCAAGGACTCAAACGCCTGCCGGGAGGCCCTGGCCGACTGCATGGAGGAATCCGACCGGGTCCTGACCATGCTGAATACCCTCATGGACGTGGCCGAGGCGGAAACCGGGGTGATGAAACTGGACCTGACCGAAATGTCGGTTCCTGAGGTGATTGATTCCATCGTTGTGCTGTATGAGGCGGTGGCAGAGGACAAAGGAATCACAGTTAAGACGGAGCTACCCCAGGAACTGGGGATTCGTGCCGACCGGACCCGCTTGCAGCAGGTTATCGCCAATCTCCTGGATAATGCCCTCAAGTACAGCAGGGAAGGGGGGGAAGTCGTCATCACCGCTGAAAAGGAAGGCTCATGGGCCGTCATTTCCATTTGTGATCAGGGGGTGGGTATCGGGCCCGGTCACATCAATAAGATCTGGGATCGCCTTTATAGGGGCGACCAAAGCCGGTCCCAGCGGGGGCTGGGTCTGGGTCTCAGCCTGGTGCGGGCGATCGTGCATACCCACGGCGGGACGGTGAGCGTCGAGAGTCAGGTGAACCAGGGGTCCACGTTCACGATCCGGCTGCCGCTCCGGATGGATCATTGACGATCTGTCAGGCGGCGTTCGTCCGGCACTCCTTTCGTGGCTTGCAATGTGACTCTCTTACAGGTAGAATAGGCGCCGTGCATGACCTCAGGGTGTGAAGCCCCGCGCTTCGGCGAGACACCCACATGTCAAAATGACCTGGGCCTTTTGCAGGACATGCGGCATTCACCTGGATGAAGGAGGACGCGATGCCCAAGGGCAACTGTGAATTCCACGGATCCGGCAGCCGGTACCTGGCTGTCTTCATCCTCCACATCTTTTTGCTGGGCATGCTCACACTCGGGATCTATTCCCCGTGGGCATGGGTCAGGCTACTTCGATTGAAGGCCTCTCACACGCGAATCAACGGCAAACCCGTGACCTTCACCGGCACGGGCGGGCAGCTTTTTGTCCTCTGCCTGGTGAACGGCCTTTTGACCCTTGTCACCCTGGGCATCTACTGGCCCTGGGCCGTATGCAAAATTTCCCGTTGGAAGGCCCTGCACACCCTGATCGATGATCAACCGAGCGCCTTTGTGGGAAAGGGAGGGAGTCTTTTCCTCTTTTCCCTGCTTCATTTTTTTATCCTGCCTGCTCTGACCTTCGGAATTTATGCCTTCTATGCCATGTACCGCTACACTGCGTGGAAGGAGGAGCACACCCGGTACGGCGGGGCACGGACCTCTTTCGGGGCCGGTTTCTGGGGACTGTTGCGGATCTACCTTATTGTCATGGTGATCCTAATTGTGTTGCCCGCCATAGGGGCTCTGGTGAACTTGCCTGAACTGGATTGGGTGGCCCCCCTCATTTGTATTGCGGCATCTCCCTGGCTCATCTCCATGTTCTTCAACTGGGAGACGCGGAGACTGGTTGTGGGCGACGACGAAGGGGTTGAACATTTTCCGCCAGTCAGAACGCGTCCCCTATCGGTTATCCTGTTCATCCTTCTCCTGCTTACTGCCCTGGCTGCGGGAGCCTTGTATGTCAAAGATTGGTTGGGATCAGGGGCGCCGCGCATGGAAGATCTGGGCCGACTGCTCGATCTAAAGCAGCGGGAGCCTGTACCGCCTGGATCGGTGAGGGGGCGAGTCAAGCGACCTGCCCCTACAGAAATTCCTGCAGCGGAACCGAAGGCCTCTCCTCCTGCTGCTGTGCCATCTGCACCTTCTCCGGCATCAATCGCCGAGAAACCTTCTCCGGTCAAAGGAGGCCCGTCTGCAGCGTCTTTGGTTCCTGAATGGACCTCCGCCGCCGGGGAAAATGCAATGTCCGAAAAGGCGTATCAGAGAGAGATGAAGCAACTCGATGCCTTCATTGAAAAGGACGGACAGAATGCGGATGCCTTTTACAGCCGCGGGTGCCTCTACGCGAGATCAGGGGATCTGGAGCGAGCCCAGGCGGACCTGACCCGGGCGATCGAGATCAACCGGCGAAGCAGTGATGCCTTTTACAACCGGGGGCTGGTCCGGGCGCGAATGAGGAATCTCGAAGGGGCGGTCAAGGATTTTGATGAGGCTGTCGGCCTGAACCCGTCTGCTGCGGATGCCTACTGCAACCGGGGAAGCACCTATTTCCAAATGGGCAAGATGGATCTGGCCATGAAGGACTATGCCAAGGCCTTGGAACTGAAGCCGGACGACCCGGACATTTACTACAACCGGGGACTGGTGCATCTCTCTCAGGGGCGCAAGCCGGAGGCCAAGGCCGATTTTGACAAGGCCAAAGCCCTAAGATCTGCAGTGACCTCGAAACAGCCTGCGAAAACGGGGACGGAAGCGAAAGAACAGCCGAGAAAAAAGCATAACATAAGCGAAGCAGAGACTTTCGAATCAATCGACATCAGCAATGTGCCGATTGCCCCCTTTCTCGACGAAGTCAAAGACAAGATCGATGTTTCCATGCATCCAACATTTCAGAAGATGGCCCAAACCAGGGGGGGCTATGCACATTTTGTGGATCCTTTCTACTTCGAAAGAGGAGGCGACAAAATGCCTGCCTATGAGTTTAGACAGTTCACATCGACCCATAAAATGGAAGAGATTATCGACTGGTACAAAAAAAAGGCATCCCCTGAACTTGACGGGGAAGGAAATGCCTTTGCCCGGGGGGGCGGCTCATACGCAAATGGGCCGTTCGAAAATGCGGCAGCCAATTTCGGAGTGAACGATGCGCATAACTTCATCGTGCTGACGGCGATGAAGGCGCCGGAAGACGACCGGGTCACGGTATATCTCTTCCATTATCGAAAGGGAAGGTCTATGAGCCCTGGATCCAATAAAAGCAGCTCTCAGGAAGGATAAAACCGATTGGCCGCAGTGGGTTGATTGTGGCGTGACAACCTCAAGACAGGAAAAAATCAGGGGGATGAGGAAGAAAGTTGAAGAACGCCATTTCGGAGCGGTTTGGTTTATTCCGGGGGAGAATGATGGGGTTTATCCCAACTGTCATTCCGTCTACATTGCGGGCGACGGGGTGTTGATCGATCCGGGATCGAACAGGGAGAGACTGATCCAGTTGAGGGAGGACCCGGGTGTCCGGGAGGTCTGGCTGACCCACTGGCACGAAGACCATCTGATGCATCTGGACCTCTTTGACGATCTTCCGCTGCTGATATCCGCACTGGATGCGGCCCCTCTGCTCGATCTGGATGCCTTTATGGATGCCTACGGGATGGGGGATGCAGACGAACGGGAGTACTGGCGCAAGGTGCTCAAGGAGCAGTTCCATTTCCGGCCCCGCCAGCCGTCCCGTTTCCTGAAGGGCGGCGAGGTCGTTCACCTGAAGAGCGGGGATGTGGAAATTCTGGCTACGCCGGGGCATACGCCGGGGCATCTGTCCTTCTTTTTTCAGCCCCAGGGAATACTGCTCCTGGGGGATTACGACCTGAGCCGCTTCGGACCCTGGTACGGGGACCGTGAATCGAGCATCCAGGAGACAATCCGCTCGGTCACCCGTCTGAGAGAGGTTCGCGCCGACGCGTGGCTTTCCTCCCATGAGAGAGGGATCTTTATGGAGGACCCAGGGGATCGGTGGGACCAGTATGTGGGCGTTATCCACGAGCGGGAGCGAAAGCTCCTGGACCGGCTGCGGAGCCCTCGAACCCTGCAGGAGGTTGTGGAGGCGTGGATCATTTATGGGAGGCGGCGGGAACCGAAGGCCTTTTTTGAGTTCGGCGAACGGGTCCACATGCTGAAGCACCTGGAAAAGCTCATGGGCGAAGGGAAGGTCGTCCAGGATGGCTTGTACTATAGGAGGTGTGATGGTTGAGGCGTCATCTCTGCACAATAGAACCGATGTAATGAAAGAATCGGATCAAGAATCAACAAAATCTCACACGGGAATGCAGGGCTTTTTCTAAAGAGTCGCTGGGCTGGTTTGTGCCCTTTCGGCCTTGAGTGGCTTTGCGCAATTGAACTGGCGTTCATCTGAATGGAGGAAGAGAGTTTATGACTGAGAGATCCCTGGAGGAGAAATACCGGTCAGCGGCTGAGGTGGTGTGCAGGCAGGGAATGTTCCCGTTTCCGGTGAACGAAACCACCCTGGCCATCCTGAAACACGTGATCGAGGACGTGGAAGAGGAGCTTGATCTCATCTGCGCATTTGGGAAAAAGGCCTCCCAGACGCTGGAGGAATTGACGGCGGCGTCCGGCTTCAGCCCTGAGAAGGCGGATCGGCTTGCCGCAAGTCTTGCCAGAAAAGGGCTCACCTTCAACCAGCCCAATTCGGCCGGGATCATGGTTTACCGCCTCCTTCCGCTCATGACCGTGGGTCTGATGGAATATAAATTCATGACCGAACTGACAGGAGATGAAAAAGAGCGGGAACTGGCCCATCTCTTTCAGAGCCTGCTGGACCAGGTCCGTGATCAGATTCAGGCCAATTATGACAATCTGATGCCCATGCTCCAGACGGCCCCGCCTGTGGACCGGACCGTCCCTGCCAGGGTGACGGATGACGGAAAGCCGATTCGGATCATCCCGATCGGCAAGCAGGTGGAGGTCCCAGAGGAATTCGTGCTTCCCAGCCAGTCCGTGGATGAGATCATCGACAAGTTCGACGAAATCGCTGTGGGGCACTGTTTCTGCCGGCAGCGCCAGAAGGTCCTCGGCAACCCCTGCGCCACAGATGCACCCACGCTCAACTGTTTCACCTTCGGAAAATCGGCCCGCCACACGGCTGCCCAGGGCTTTACTCGCATGATCACCAAGGAAGAGGCGCGCCGGATCATGCAGGAGGCGGAGGAGGCTGGCCTGGTGCACAAGGCCTTTCATCCCGGATCCAATGTATCGCGTCCCGAGACCAGCATCTGCAACTGCTGCAAGGACTGCTGCGACACCCTGAACCTGTGGCGGCACGGGGCTTTCCCGCTCATCAATTCTACCTACTACTTAAGCGTTATCGATCCGAGCCTATGCACCGGGTGCGGCGTGTGTGAGGAACGGTGCCCCACGGATGCGATCCGGTTGAATGATGAGGGGACCGCTGAACGGGATGAAACGTCTTGCTTCGGCTGCGGCATCTGTGCCAGGTTTTGTCCGGAAGGGGCCATTTCGTTGAAGGAGGGGCTGCGGCGGGTCATGGTGCTGCCGCCCAGGCTGCGGCCAGCGGCATAAGAGAGACGCCGAATACAAAAAAGGCGCTTCGTCCCGGTGGGATGAAGCGCCTTTTTGCTACCTGAAGATCCGAATTAGACGACGGTTACATTGACCGCTGCGGGACCTTTCTGGCCCTGCTCGATATCAAACGTGACCCGGTCGCCTTCTTCAAGGGATTTGAACCCAGATGATTTGATCCCTGAAAAGTGGACAAACACATCCGGACCGTTTTCCTGTTCGATGAAGCCAAAACCCTTTTTGTTATTGAACCATTTAACAGTTCCGGTCGCCATCGTGGCACCCTCCTTTCACAAGTTTTAGTGGTTCTAAACTCGGGTTGCCACTTTGTTAAATGGGTCTTCCCTTTAGAACTCTACCGCCCGCCGGAAACATGAACGGACTTATTGCAAAACGTGCGTATGATACACCCAGTCTTTAAAAAAAATCAAGAAAATAATTTCTCTTTTGAGGTCGATCCGATTTTTCTTCAGATGATCAACGCGGCCTCAAATCCCTCCCCCACGGCATCCGTGATTTTTCTCGGGGTTTTGGCGTCGCCGATGGCGATCACCGGCACGCCTGACCCCTGCAGATCTTGGGCGAGGTCCGTTACGGGCACGGCCCCGACCGCGAGGATGACCGTGTCGGCGGGAAGGACCTCCTGGCCGTGTGGCGTTTGTAAGAGCACCGAATCATCCCGGACCTCCACGAGGGTGGTTGTGGGACGCAGGGCCACGCCCATGAGTTTCAGACTCTTAATGAGGGACCAGCGGGCGGTGCGGCCCGCATTGTCCGCCAGTCGAGGAACCATGTCGATGACCGTAATGTCTCTCCCCGGGGTTCGCAGAAGCTGTGCGGCAAAATCCCGCTCTTCAGCCGCGTGAATCATCAGAAACGTGAATGTCTCAGGGTCAGGGACCCCCATCTCAGCCACGTACAGGGCGGTCTCGCATCCTGTGGCGTTCCCTCCCACCACCACCACATGTTCGCCGATATGCGAGACCTTGTCAGCCAGGACATCCCAGGCATCCACCACGTGGGGTTTGTCGATACCGGGCACGTTGATCCGGGCGGGTTGTGCTCCGGAGGCCACGACCAAAAGGTCCGGCCCTTTTTCCCTTGCCATTGGGGAGGTCAGCGGCGTACGGAGGCGCACGTCAACGCCCCAGCGGGCCATTCGGCCCTCCATGCTGGCGATCAACCGTCGGAATTCCTGTTTTCCCGGGGGCGTGCTGGCCAGGTTCACCTGCCCTCCCAGGCGGTGCGTTTGCTCATAGAGGGTGACATGGTGGCCCCGCTGGGCGGCCGTCAGGGCGAATTCCATGCCGGCCGGTCCGCCTCCCGCCACCAGTATGGTTTTCGGGGTGTTCGTCTTTTCCACTCGGAATTCTGACTCGTTGCCCGCCGTGGGGTTGAGAATGCATGTAACTGGAACGCCGCCGAAGATGGAATCAAAGCATCCCTGATTGCAGGCAATACAGGGGACGATCTCTGCAAAACGGCCTTCCCGGACCTTGTTGGGGAGTTCCGGATCGGCGATCAGGGGCCGGCCCCAGCAGATCATGTCGCAGGCCCCGGACCGCAACGCCTTTTCGGCCACATAGGGGTCTCCCAGTCGGTTGGAGGCAAAAACCGGCACCTTGACGGCATTCTTGATGCCGCGGGCGAGATAGACAAAGGCCCCGGAGGGCACGTTGGAGGTGAGCTGGGGGACCTTGGTCTCGTGCCAGCCGCCGGTCACGTTGATGGCATTGACCCCGGCTGCCTCGGCCGCTGCGGCGAATTGGGCCGATTCCCGGTTGGTGTGGCCGCCTTCCATGAAATCGTTCCCGGCAACTCGAATGCCCATGGCCACGTCCGGGCCGATGACCTGCCTGACCGCTCGGATGACCTCGAGGCCGAATCGCATTCGATTCTCGATGGTCCCCCCGTATGCATCGGTGCGCCGATTGGTCAGGGGGGAGAGAAACTCGCTGATGAGGTAACCGGTGCAGGCCAGGATCTCCACGAGATCAAATCGCGCCTCCACCGCACGTCGTGCGGCCTGGACATAGGCGGCCTTCACGGTCTCGATATCGTCGAGGGTCATCTCCCTCGGGGTTTCGTGGGTCAGGGTGCTGGGGATAGGGGAGGGCGCTATCGGTTGAATCCCTGTCAGGGCGGAGAAGGTGTAGCGGCCCATGTGCAGAAGCTGCGTGGCAATTCGAACATCTGTTTCCTGATGCAGTTCATCAGTAAACTCCCTCAGCGGTCCGATATAACCGTCCTCGAAGAGTCCGGGCATAAACGGGGCGCTGCCCACTCGATCAATGGCCATCGGCCCGATGGTCAGTAGCCCCACCCCGCCCCGAGCCCGTTCTCTGTAAAAGGCCCGATAGCGGTCATTGAAGGAATAATCGCTGCTGTAGGCCAGCCCCATGGCCGGCATGACGATCCGGTTCTTGATCGTTAGCTGATTGATAGTGATCGGTTCAAATAACCTCGTGATCTCCATCATCTCTCCATTCCACAATCCGCCAATTTCTAAGGCGGACCAATGTCCGCAATCCACGATTGATCACACAGAGACCACAAAGGACACAAAGGCTTCTTTTGGGACGGATATGTTTTCCTTGTGTGCTTCGTGGCTTTGTGTGAGCAAAACCGAGCACTGAAACCGGGTTCTCCATATCTGCAAAAAAGGTTCGTTCCTTGCGTAGAAGCTGCAGAAACAGTGCCTAAATTCCCAAATTCGCAATTGCTCAATCACCCTTCGGCCAGCCCGATAATGGCGATGCTGCAGACATTCTGGGGCGGAAACCCGCCCAGGTTGTGGGTCAGGCCGTAGCGCGGGTCGCTGATCTGGCGTTCTCCAGCCCTGCCCAGAAGCTGGAGATACATCTCATAGAGCATGCGAAGCCCGGATGCCCCGATCGGG
>Ga0172375_10004222_pt1 | contig 21396 bp, 22 predicted proteins | sample LakKiv1m_FD_114537 | JGI IMG/M metagenome (GOLD analysis project Ga0172375, IMG submission 114537) | Freshwater microbial communities from Kabuno Bay, South-Kivu, Congo - kab_092012_11.1m | ecosystem: Environmental > Aquatic > Freshwater > Lake | place: Democratic Republic of the Congo...
CCAGGGGGCAGAAGTCGGCATAGTTGCGGACTTCGATGGCCTGCTGGGGGCAGATCTTCACGCAGTTGAAGCATTCCCAGCACTGCTCCGGCTCCTGGTTGTAAGCCTTTTTGCTCTCGGGGTTGAGGACCATCAGGTCGTTGGGGCAGATGTACTGGCACGCGGTCTTGTCCAGGGCTTTACAGCCGTCACACTTTTCCACGATTACGAAACTCGGCATAACGTCAAACCTCCTCTTAATGTTAAGCAGTTATCTTTTATATGCCTTCATGGTCGGGGCCGGGCCAGGCACGGCCCCCCCTCCTCTACTGCCTTGGCTACTTGAACCGATTCCCTGGTTCTTGAAGGCGTCCCCGGCTAGTTATTTCCCCGAGAGAAAATCATCCATGACGTTCAAACTTTTTTTCTTCACCACCATCTCGTAAATCTGGTCTTTAACGGCTTTGGGCAACAGTTCGATGCTTTTGGTGGTGGCCGCATCATACTTGGCCATGGGGTAAACCTTGAGAACCTTGTCCCGTTGGGCTTCGTTGCACGGGACGATCAACACCTTCATCCCCGCCAGCTCCTCTTTGAGCAAGTTCGCCAACCCGGCGTTCTGGAGCGCCTTAAACCGCTCTTCATTGATCCATATATTGATGGGATAAGTCTCAGCCATATCCTTTCCTCCTCTCAGTTGTCTCAGGTAGGCGCCTTTAGTTAACTACCCGTTGCAGAGTGAAATCAAGTTCCAATCGCTTCCCGTTTTATAGGGGTGCAATACTAAAGGCAGGCTTTGCCTTCTCCAAGTATTCCTTGGTGACGAAGGGGGAGCCGAAGCCGAACTTCTTGGCGGCGTCCATGACCACGTCAAAGACCTCGGGCCGGAAGATCAGGCGGGTGGGCTTCACTTCGTCCATGATGATGGACCGGATCTTGGTGCCGCTGAATTTCTGCAGTTCCTTCCAGTGACCGCACAGGCCGATGCAGGTGACCTCCCCGCAGTGGGGGCAGTAAGCCCATTCCAGCACATAAATGGGGGTGATGTTCAACTTTTCCTTGGGGATGCTCATCAGCAGGTGGTGGGCCTGGTAGGAATGATAGTAGGTCCCCACCCCGGCATGGTCGCGGCCGAACATGTGATGGGTCAGCCCCAGGTTGGTGCGGATGATGGAATGGTGCACCGCCTCCCGGGGTCCGGCATAGCGCATATCCCAGAAGGTCATGGTGACCATGTGGATGTCGTCCCGGAAGTAGCCGGACTTGCGCAGCTCATCCTGGGTCAGGACGATGGCTTCGTCGATATAGTCCCCGACCCGCTTCTCACCCACGATGCAGTTGACCAGCACCCCGGAAATGGCCTTGCCTATGGTTTCCATCTGCTCCACCGGGCTGTCGCCGTGGGCCGCGATGTAGGCGTGCTTCATCAGCCATTCGTGACCGGAGTGGGGGACGTTCCGGGTCTGATGGGCCACAATCTTAATCCAGTTTTTCTGCTGGAATTTCTCCCGGTGCTGCCGGGGGGTGAGGAAGTAGGGACCGAAAGGTTCCCGGACCTTGGGTTCGTTCACCAGGGTGACCTTGCCCCCCAGGAATTTATCTTTGTAAGCGTAGGTCCGTTTGACCCCGGGGTGCTTTTCCTCTTTGGTGCCGTAAACGTCCTGGGCCATGCCTTCCTTGTCATAGGTATAAATCTCTTCGATGTCGAAGATGGCCAGGGGATTGCCTTCGAAGGTGAGGAGGACGCTGATGCCCGCTTTAATGCCGTAATCGGCGATTTCCTTGTCGGAAATATCATAAACGATGGGGATGCTCCAGACGGTGCCGTCGGCCAATTCCATCTTCTTGCAGGTGGCCTCGACATCCGCTTTTTTCATGAAGCCCTGGATGGGTGAAAAGAATCCATAGGCGATGCCAATGACCTCGGTAGCCATCTGCCGGGACGCCGGCACCTGTTTCAACCCCGCGATCTTTTTCTTGGCTTCCGCCTTATCGGTGATGACCCGTTCTACCAGGGGTTTACCGCCGTGACCCATTAGTTCCATATTTCTCCCCTTTTCGGCTTAGAAGATTTGTTCCATTAGGAAAATGTGAAAAAATTCACATGCCTTCCGCATTCTCACATTAAATCATCTCTTGCCCCTTGTCAATAAGATTTTTCACGAAGTCGTTTTTTTACCTTAATACAGAGAATCCCTGAATTTAACGGCCTAACCCTCCAGGCGATATATGAGAGTAGGCTCTTTCCGCCCTCGTAACACCACCGCCGGTTCGGGCCTCACCTGAAACCGGCCCTGCAGGTCCCGGAAGGTGGCCTCGCTGATCAGGGTGTCGGCGTCCACCTCTTTGGCCAGTTCCTGGAGCCGGGCGGCCACGTTGACCACGTCCCCCACCACGGTGAAGTCCATGCGCCTGTCGGAGCCGATGTTGCCCACGATGGCCTCCCCGGTGTTGATGCCGATGCGCATCCCCTGGATGGGGGTAAGGCCGGCCCGCTGCATCTCTTTCAGGTGGCGCTGCATGGCCAGGGCGCATTCCACCGCCCGGTCGGCGGCCTGGGGCAGGGGCAGCGGCACCCCGAACACCGCCATCAGGGCGTCTCCCACAAACTTGTCCAGGGTCCCCTGATAGTGGAAGACCAGGTCCACCATCTCGGTGAAGTAGGTGTTGAGGACCTCCACCACGGCGGCCGGGGTCATGGACTCCGACATGGTGGTGAAACTGCGGATATCGGCAAACAGGACGGTGACTTTCTGACAGCGCCCTCCCAGACCCAACAACTCCGGATTCTTCAAAATTTCTTCGCACAACTCCGGGCTGACATAGCGGGAAAAGGTTTCCCGGAGGGTGTGGCGTTCCTGGTAGAGGCGCAGGCGGCTTCGGAGGGAGGACTCGTGGCTGGCCTCTTCCATGGCGATTTCTTTGAGGAGGGTCCGGAGCTCCAGGTCATCGGTCTCCTGGGCCAGTTCCAGGTAGCTCTTCCGGGCCTCCATCTCGTGGGCGATGGCCAGTTCGATGGCCTGGATGATGCCCAGTTCGGGTTTGGCTTCGGCCTGGGGCGGGGTCTGATCGGCTGCCATAAGTTCCTTGGGAAAATCAGGGTCGGCTAAGGCGTATCATCGAGCGTTCCGGTGATAGAGAATTATATCACAATCTCTTTTCAAGGGAAGACCAGGTTGAGCTTTGGGTTCAATTTTTTCTGCGTGGGGCACGGGCCCGCAGGCCCGTTGCCCATAGGGCGGGAAAGCGCAGAGCCTCCCTCCTTCGGCCTGCCTTTAAAAGTTTTCGGTGGGGCCGGCACCTTGCCGGGGCGAGGCACAGGCTGGAAGCCTGTGCTACTGAATCTGAGTTTCTTGTTTTTTCAACCAGATTTGGTTGTTAACCGTCTGATTTAGTAAGGAAATGGTGGGCAGTGCCCACCCTACATTTTCCCTTTGCGCCTTTTGCGCCTTTTGCGCCTTTACAAGAAATAATATCATTGGGTTGCGGGAAAAGGCCGCGATGCGCCACCAAAAATGGCGGGTGCTACGGCCCGCCCCGCCGCAATTTTCCGGCCTTATGGGTGAGCCCGATGACCCATGGGGAACTGCTCACCGCTCACTGCTCACTGAATCCATCCCCATAAACCACTTCCACCAGATACAGCCCCTGGGGGGGCGCGGTGGGTCCGGCCAGGCGCCGGTCGCCGCCGGCCAGCAGGTCCGCTATGATGGTCACCGGCGTCTTTCCCCGGCCCACCTCCGCCAGGGTGCCCACCAGGGTCCGGACCATGCCCCGGAGAAAGCCGGTGGCCGCGATGGTGAAGGTCAGCCAGCCGCCGGGCTCTCCCCGCCACTGGGCCGCCAGCACCCGGCGCACCGGATTGAGGTTGTCGCTGCCGCTGGCCCGAAAGGCGGAAAAATCATGCTCCCCCGGCAACACCCCGCTGGCCCGGGCCATGGCCGCCAGGTCCAGAGGCGGGGCGAGCCGCCAGGCGTAGCGGTGATGCAGGGGCGAGCGGGTGGGGCGGTTGAGGATGAGATATTCGTAGGTCTTGGCTTGGGCCGATTTCCGGGCGTGAAATTCCGGGGGGACCTCCCCGGCCGCCAAGACCGCGATGTCCGGGGGCAGGAGGGAGTTCAGCCCCTGGTGAAAGGCCCGGAGGGGGATGGCGCTGGACGTGCGGAAATTGGCCACCTGTCCCCGGGCGTGGACCCCGGCGTCGGTGCGGCCGGAGCCGATGAGGGTCGCCGGCTCCCCGGTGAGGCGGGCCAACGCCTCTTCCAGGGTCTGCTGGATAGTGGCTGCGTCCGCCTGACGCTGCCAGCCGTGGTAGCGGGCGCCATCGTATTCTAGCAGCAGGCGGATGTTGCGTCGGAGGTCCATACGCCAAGGTTATTTTGGGGGAATCGGGAAAATATTCAGGGCAGGAACGGCGGGGTCTCCAACCCCATGGTCTCGGGGAAGCCCACCATCAGGTTGAAGTTCTGCACCGCCTGGCCCGCGGCGCCCTTGTTGAGGTTGTCAATGGCCGACACCACCGCCACGCGCCGGCCTTTTTGGTCCACCCGCAGGCTGAGATCGCAGAAATTGGACCCTCGCACGTCCCGGGTGTCCGGGAACCGGCCCGCGGGGTGGAGGCGCACAAAGGGATGGCCCTGATAGAATTTCTCGTACAGGAACCGAAGGTCCGCTTCGAACCGGGGCTCCGTCAGGTTGGCGTACAGGGTTCCCAGGATGCCCCGGCTCATGGGGACGAGATGCGGGATAAAGGTGACGGTGACCGGCGTCCCGGCCAGCAGGCTCAACTCCTGCTCCATCTCGGGGGTATGCCGGTGCTCCATGACTTTGTAGGCCCGGAAGCCCTCGTTGACTTCGCAGAAGGACAGACCCAGCAGGGGCTGGCGGCCGGCCCCGCTGGCCCCGGATTTGCAATCGGCAATCACGGAATCGGGGGCCAACAGGCCGGCCTGGGCCAGGGGGGCCAGCCCCAGGATGACGCCGGTGGGGTAACAGCCGGGGTTGCCCACCAGCCGGGCCTGGCGCACCCGGCCCCGATAGAGTTCCGGCAGGCCGTACACCGCCTGGGCGTTCACTTCCGGGGCGGTGTGTTCCTGATACCACTGCTCGTACAGCTTGACATCCCGGAAGCGGAAATCGGCGCTCAGGTCCACCACTTTGCATCCCCGCGCCAGATAGCCCGGCACCATGCCCATGGCGGTTTGGTGCGGAACCGCGGTGAAGATCACCTCGGCCGCGGCGGCAATCTTCTCGGGCGTCGGGTCGGGCATAAAGGGCAGGTCCACGATGCCAGCCAGGGCTGGAAAGATCTGGGAAAAGGGCCGGCCCGGATATTCCAGGGAAGTGAGGGCCGTAAGTTCGCAGCCCGGATGCCGCGCCAACAGGCGCACCAACTCCAGGCCGGCGTAGCCGGAGGCGCCGATGACGGCGACTTTGATTTTTTTCATGGCAGTTCCTCATGAGCCTTGCGGCCACCCGCAAAGCATGAAAAGTCAAGGGCGGGCGCCCCGACCGCCATGGATGGGGCGCGGTGCGCTCCGAAGCACAGGCGGGACGCCTGTGCCGCCAGGTAAAGGAACTTTTCCGGAAACCCCCGCAGGGCGCGTCTTACGAGCTATAAACGGCGGCCACCGGCCGCCCTATAAAACTTTTCCTAACTGAAGACTTTGGGTCATGGGGGAGCGCATAGGGGCGACCCGCCGGGTCGCCCCTACATTCCCCCACCGGGAGAAATCCAAAAATTTAGCGCTTGGAGTACTGGCAGCCGCGGCGGGCGCCCCGGAGGCCATACTTCTTCCGCTCTTTAATGCGGGCGTCCCGGGTGAGAAAACCGGCTTTTTTCAAGATGGGACGGAGTTCCGGGTTAAACGCGGCCAGGGCCCGGCTCAGGGCGTGTTTGACGGCCCCGGCCTGGCCTTCCAGCCCCCCGCCCCGCACATTGACCAGGATGTCGAACTCCGGGCCGGCATTCACCAGGAGCAGGGGCTTGCGCACCAGGTTCCGGGTGGTCTCCATGGGGAAGTAGTCTGCAAAATCCCGCTGATTGATGGTAATCCGGCCGTTGCCGGGACGCAGATAAACCCGGGCAATCGCGGATTTGCGTTTACCCGTGGCGTGAATGGTTCCTTGCTCCGCCATTAATCCTCCCAGGGAAGGGGCGCCGGTTGCTGGGCTTCATGGGGATGGTCGCCGCCGGCGTAGATTTTCAATTTTTTCAGCAGGTGCCTTCCCAAACTGTTCTTGGGCAACATGCCCCGGACGGCATGGCGCAAGATCTCCTCCGGTTTCTTCTGGAGGAGTTTCCGGGCGGTAATTTCTTTCAACCCGCCGGGATAGCCGGAATGCCGGTAGTAGATTTTCTTATCCCATTTCCTGCCGGTCAGTTGCACCTGAGCGGCATTGACCACGACCACAAAGTCCCCCGTGTCGATGTGGGGCGTAAAGGTGGGCTTGTTCTTGCCCCGCAGCACCATGGCAATGCGGCTGGCCAGGCGACCCAGGATCTTGTCCTGGGCGTCCACCACGTACCACTGGGGCGCCATTTTTCCTGTCCGGGCGGTATAACTTTTCATAGTTGAGCGACTCCTGAATCAGAACCATATATTTATATCGGAACGGTCAACTATTTGTCAAGAGGTTCGGAGATATTGCCATAGCTTTGCCGGTGATTTTTCTGAAACGGTCTTGGCCTCGGAGAGCACAATATGGTGGCGCAACAGATATATATTTGATAAGATTGACCAAATTTATCAGGGGGATGAGGCTCATGAAAAAAATCCGCGGATGGGGGGCAATGCTCCTGGCAGGTTTCCTGCTTATCCCCGCCCAGGGCTGGCTGGCCAGCCGGGCCTGGGGCCAAAGCAGCGCAGAAAAATTATCCGAACAACAATATCAAGAGCTGCAGAAAAAGCGGCAGGAGCAATCGGACGATCGGGAACGGCTGCAGCAACGCCAGGACAATATCGGCCAGCGCCGCCAGGAAGCCGACCAACGGCGGCGCCAGGCCGAAAAGCGGCAGCGGGAGGCCGAGCGGCGCTTACAGGAGCTGGACCGGTAGCCGGCCCGCGGTCCAGGATTTTGGCCCCTGAAGTTCAGGAGTTCGGGAACGGACGCAGCCCCCTAAACCGAACGCCTAATTTCCTTTTCTTTGGCGGCAGAATATGGTAGACACATCATACCCAGTTTTGGTGAGAAGATATGCCGTATTGTAGTCAGTGCCAGATAGTCCACGGAGAGGACCATCGATTCTGTCAGCGTTGCGGCCAATTGTTGAAAGGCCAGGAGGATGCCGCGGCCCGGCCCTGCGCCCGGTGCTCCACCCTTACCTATCCCGGACAGAAGTTCTGCACGGAATGCGGCCTGCCGCTCAGGGTGGCCCGAGTCAACCAGGAAGGAGAAGAAGCCGCCGAGCGGCCGCCGCTCTTTTACCCCCGGAGACCTGAACCCATGGCTCGTCGCAGCAAACGGCGCCCCGGCCGTTTTCTCTCGCTTATCGTCCTGGCCCTCCTGGTGGTGGGCGGGATTTACCTGTGGCGTAACCTCCCGGCCCGAACGCCCACTTCTCCGGTGGTCACCCCGACGTCGCCGCAAGACGACCTGCGCCGGCAGGTGGAAAAGATTGCGGAGAAGATCCGGGCCGCTCATCTGAACAAAGATATCAACAAGTGGCTCAGTTGCTACAACTCCTCTTATCCCAATCTGGGGCAATTGGAAAACCGTCAATTGGAGTTGTGGAAGAACTATGACATCAAGGAAGTCTCCTATCGCATTTCCAATGTCCAGCAGGTAAGCGACAAAGAGGCCACTGCGGACATTGTCTGGAACATCCAGCTTTATGATCATCGCACCCATGACTACACCCTGTTTCGGCAGAAATATCAAACCATCCTGGTGAACGGTCCGGGGGGCTGGAAGATTCGCGACAGCAAGGAAGTGGCGGGGGGATAAGCCTACAGTGGGGGAAGGGACCATTCGCACATCCTGGCGCTTTTTAGGAGTGGGCTTGGGGTTTGTCATATGTCTGGCGGGATGTCAGACCATGTTCCCCAAGCCGGTGTACACCCCGCCGGCGGCTCCCGCCCCGACGCCGCCGCCCCCCCCGGCCCCGGTGGTCCGGCCCACATTCTATGTGGCCCCTCCCCGCCTTAATCTCCGGGCCGGTCCTGGGATGGATTTCTTCAAGCTCACGGTTTTGGAACGCAACGAGGAAGTGGAAAAGGTAGGCACAGCCGATGAGTGGGTCAAGATTACGGTCAAACGGAACGGCACCCAAGGCTGGGTGAAATCTCGGTATCTCTCCCCTACCCCGGTGGCCGCCCCCCCGGAGGTGGTGGCCCCGCCGCCGCTTCCTGAGCCGGAGAAAGTAAAGCCGGCCCCGGAGAAACCGCCGGCGGTGGAAATGCCCAAACCGGCCAAGCCCGCGGAAGTCCCCAAACCGGCCATCAAGAAAAAACCCGAAGAGGCCAAGCCGGCCAAACCGGGGAAAGAAGAGCCCGCGCCGCCTCCCAAGGCCAAGCCGGAGGAGACCCTGATACCGGAAAAGCCGGCTAAACCGGCCCCGCCGGTCGCCAAGCCCACACCGCCGGCCAAACCGGCGCCGGAAAAGCCCCCCATCTCGGAAAAGCCGGCTAAACCGGCCCCGCCGGCCGCCAAGCCGACCCCCCCGGAGAAACCGACGCCGCCGGCGGCCCCCGAGCCCGAAAAGCCCTCCCCTATCCGGATCATGTAGGAGCAGTGATGAGGGATGAGTAATTTGGGCAGTAAAATCTAAGGGCGGGTTACCCCGCCCCTTTTATTCGGTCCGGTTGTGGTTATATAAGTCGACTCATGGTCCAGGAAAGCTTAGGGATAACCCCGCCGTTTCCCCTCAACTGCTCACTGCTCACTGCTCACCGCTTACTGCTCACTGCTCCTCTACCACTCCAGCAGGGTGGCCCCCCAGGTGGCCCCGGCGCCGAAACTCACCAGCAGCACCCGGTCTCCCGGCCGAATCCGGCCTTCCAGCACCGCCTCGTGCAGGGCGATGGGCACCGACGCCGCCGAGGTGTTGCCATAGCGGTGAATGTTGACAAAGACTTTGTCCATGGGGACCTGGGCGAACCTGGCCCCGGCCTCCAGGATGCGGTAGTTCCCCTGGTGGATGATGAGATAGTCAATATCCTCCCGGGTCAAGCCGGCCATCTCCAGGACCCGGGGAATGGACTCTTTCAAGGCGTTCACCGCGAACTTGAAGATGTCCCGGCCGTCCATCTTGAGGTAATGCCGCTCGGTGTGGGTCTGAAAGGGGAGAAACGGGCTCACCTCTCGGTTGAATTCGGTTTCGCAAAAGAGGTTCAGGTTCAGTTTGGAGGCGATGAAGGACTGGATGATGCGACCCTGCGAACCGGGACCCAGCACCGCGGCGCCGGCCCCATCCCCAAAGAGCACGCAGGTGGCCCGGTCGGTCCAGTCGGTGAACCGGGAATTGGTGTCCGAGCCGATGACCAGGGCATAGCCGCCCTCCGGGGCGATCAGGCGCTCAGCCACGTACAGGGCGTAGTTGAACCCGCAGCAGCCCGCCTGCAGATCGAAGGCCGCGGCCCGGCCGCCGATCCCCAGTTCCTCCTGGACCCGGATGGCCCCGGCGGGGAAGAGGTGGGGCGGCGTGTTGGTGCCCAGGATGATGTAACTCAACTGCTGCGGCTCCATCCCGGCGGCGGCCAAAGCCCGGCGGCCGGCCTGCGCCGCCATGGTGACGGTGTCCTCCTCGGGGGCCGCGATCCGCCGCTCCTGGATGCCGCTGCGCTCCATGATCCAGGTTGCCGAGGTCTCCACCATCTTTTCCAGATGCTCATTGGTCAGGACCGCCTCGGGGACGTAGATCCCGGTGCCCAGGATGCCGATCTGCTTCTGGCTCAACTTTTCCACCTAGATATGCAGGAATTTATCGAAAATGTATACCGCAGCCCGGAGAAAAAGGCAACTGAATTGGCAGGCGAGGTGCGCCAAACTGAGTCGGTAAAGGAACGCCTCTCCCTCCGGCCAAAGTTCTTAGCTTCCCCGCCCTGGCAATTTATACTATTTTTATGTATAGTATTAATTGGCCCACAAATTTATGTCAAGAAACCAGGTGACGCAAGAAAATTTTTCTTGACACCCAATATATTGTATTCTAATATAGTTATAAATACAATATATTGATATTTAAGGAAATTTCGGCAACCGTCGAAATCAAGGAGGAAATGATGGCGCCACGGGGGGAAATCAGGGAAATCGCCGGGGAACTGCCCTTAAGCCACAACGCCCTGGTAGTGCTGAAAAAGCGTTACTTGAAGAAGGACGAAACCGGGGAACCCACCGAGGCGGCCCCGGAGATGTTCCGCCGGGTGGCCGACACCGTTGCGGCCATCGACCGGAAGTATGACCCGGAGGCGGACGTGGAGGCCACCGCCGCCAGGTTCTACGACCTGATGGCCTCTCTGAAATTCATGCCCAACTCCCCCACCCTGATGAACGCCGGCCGGGAGCTGGGCCAGCTCTCCGCCTGCTTCGTTCTGCCGGTGGACGACAACATCGAGTCCATCTTTGAAGCGGTGAAACAAACGGCCCTGATCCACAAGTCCGGCGGCGGCACCGGCTTCGCCTTCTCCCGCATCCGCCCCGCCAACGACCCGGTGCTCTCCACCAAGGGGGTGGCCTCCGGCCCCATCTCCTTTATGAACATCTTTGACGTGGCCACCGAAACCATCAAGCAGGGGGGCACCCGCCGGGGGGCCAACATGGGGATCCTCAGGGTGGACCACCCGGATATCGAGGCCTTCATCACCTGTAAGAACGACACCAAGCGCCTCACCAACTTCAATATCTCCGTGGGTTTGACGGACGCCTTCATGGAGGCGGTCCGGGAGGATAAGCCCTTTCCCCTGGTCAACCCCCGCACCGGCCGGGAGGTCAAAAAGGTAAACGCCGCCCATATTTTCGACCTTATCGTCCAGAGCGCCTGGTCCACCGGCGAGCCCGGCATCATCTTCCTGGACGCCCTTAACCGGGCCAACCCCGTCCCCCAACTGGGGGAAATCGAAGCCACCAACCCCTGCGGCGAGCAGCCGTTGTTGCCCTACGAGTCCTGCAACCTGGGCTCCCTCAACCTGGCGCAGGTGGTCAGCGGCGGCCGGATCGACTACCCGGCCCTGGGCGACATGGTTCACACCGCGGTGCACTTCCTGGACAACGTCATCGACGCCAACCGCTTCCCCCTGGACATCATCCAACAGAAGACCATGGAAACCCGGAAGATCGGCCTGGGGGTCATGGGCTTTGCCGATATGCTCCTGAAGCTGGGCATCCCCTACAATTCCGAGGAAGCCGTTCAAGTGGCCCAGGAGGCGGCGGCCTTCATCCAGCAGGAATCCCGCCGGGCCTCGGCCCAACTGGCGGACCGCCGGGGCAACTTTCCCGCCTACCCCGGCAGCCTCTACGACGGCAACGGCCTGGGCCGGATGCGCCACGCCACCACCACCACCATCGCCCCCACCGGCACCATCAGCATCATTGCGGGCTGCTCCAGCGGCATCGAGCCCCTGTTTGCGGTCTCCTTTGTGCGCCGGGTGCTGGAAGGCACCGAACTGGTGGAGGTCCACCCCTTGTTCGAGGAACTGGCCCGGAGCCGGGGGTTTTACAGCGCCGAACTCATGAAGAAGATCGCGGCCACCGGCTCCATTAGGGACTGCAAGGAAATCCCCAAAGACCTGCGCCGCCTGTTCGTCACCGCCCACGAGGTCTCCCCCCAGTGGCACATCAAGATCCAGGGGGCCTGGCAGAAATTCACCGACAACGCGGTGTCCAAGACGGTGAACTTCCCCCGGCAGGCCAGCGCGGACGACGTCCGGGAAGTCTATCTCTTGGCCTATGAACTGGGCCTCAAAGGGGTGACCATCTACCGGGACGGCAGCCGGGAGGAACAGGTCCTGAGCTTCGGCAAAGACAAGGCCAGGATGCAGTACATCACCCCCCGGCCCCGGCCGGAGCGCACCACCGGGGTCACGGAGCTCATCAACACCGGCTGCGGCAAGCTTTACGTCACCGTCAACCAGGACCACCTGGGCTTTTGCGAGGTCTTCGCCCAGATGGGGAAGACCGGGGGCTGCGCCTCCAGCCAGATCGAGTCCACCGGCCGCCTGATTTCGCTAGCCCTGCGGTCCGGGGTGAAGATCGACGCCATCATCAAGCAGATCACCGGCATCCGCTGCCCCAGCCCCATCTGGCAGAACGGCAACCAGGTGCTGTCCTGCCCCGACGCCATCGCCAAGGTCCTGGCCCACGTGGCCGAAGTGGACCCCCCGGCCCCCACCCTGGCCACCATGGGCGCCTGCCCGGACTGCGGCGGGGCCATGGACCACGAAGGGGGGTGCCTGGTGTGCCGGAGCTGCGGGTTCAGCCGGTGTAGTTGATGATGCGTGGGGAGGGCCAGGGGCCGACGGCCCCTGCCCCTCCCCACGCCCCCCTCCCAACCCCATTAGTAGAGGCGACCCGCTGGGTCGCCCCTGAGAAGAGGTCGGGCCGAAGTTTTAGCGGCGACAAACCGGAGGTTTGCCGGACAATGACGTTCCCAAGCGGGAGCTTGGGAACGAGGAGGTAAATGGCGGCGCCGGTTTTCAACCGGGGCAGAAGATGGTTCAAGTGAATGAAGGAAGAAGCCGAAATTATCTTAGAAGCTGAGGGCATTATGGGAAACGGCTTGGCCCAGATGGCGATGGATTTCGGCCCGGTGGATAAGCCCAGGGAATCTTATCAACCGCTCCCTTCCGTTTGGGAGGGAGACGATAGCGAGCTGTTGGAACTGATGCTGGATTTTTATCCCAGGACCGAACCGAAGCTTATCCTGGATGCCACGATTAATCGGGGCCGTTTCTGGTCAGGGAGCAAGCGCCCTGTCATCGGTCTGGATATCTGCCCCCACTACCGGCCCCAGGTTCTGGGCGATAATCTGCACATGCCCTTTCGCCCCGAGGCCTTTGACGCGGTGGTGTATGACCCGCCGCATATACCCAATCAAGGGAAAGACCGTCAAAAGGATTTCAACGTCAGATTTGGTCTGGGGTTAAAATCGCCCAAGGAGAATGGCTATAATTTTGCTCACCTCTATCCGGGATTGGTTCAAGAAGCCTACCGGGCGCTGAAACCGGAGGGCATTCTTTTTTGCAAGATCACCGACTATATCCATAATCACCGTTATCAATGGGCCCATGTCGAAATGATGCTGGCCGCCGCCGCCGTCGGCTTTAACCCTTGCGATTGCATCATTAAGATCAGAAAAGGGCCGATCATTGATCCCCGTTGGAAAAAAGCGCATCATACGAGGCGGCAACATTGTTATTGGCTGATTTTTCGGAAATCTAAGAAGTGCGAATAGTTAATCGGTAATCTATCCTCTCCTATAATTATATCTTCTCGGGGCGCATTGGGAGTGGTCGGCTTAACGCGGGTGAATGGTTGCCTGACTTGTTTGCAGGCTTTTTCAACCAATGCTTCGAAATATCTCCCTTTCGGCGGAATTGTCTAGTAAATATAATGGCGTAGCCCCACAACAGTCCTTAGGGCGTCATAGAAGGGTTGGGTGAATACCAGTGAGGACCCCAAGGCCAGGACCTATCTCCCAATGGATAACATAGCTAAAGATTTCTGTTTTTGTCAATTTTTTCCCCTCATCCGCAACCTGGAACTTGGGCGCGAGGTGGGTTCATGAATTGGCTGAACCAGACAAGACTCACGGTTTACCCGCGCCTCGTCATCATGGTTTATCTTGTCGAGTATATAGATGGTTCTACCCTTCCCTGGTTCCCAAGCTTCCGGTTGGGAAAGAGGTTTTTCGGCGAAGCTCTGCTTCGCCCCTTTAATGGCGCCGCCGGTTTTCAACCGGGGCAGAAGATGGTTTAAGTAGCGCACTGCGCACCTTTAATCCATTTCTATCGAGAACCATACTTTTAACATAAGGTGCGCCGTGCGCACCATGTTCTCCATCACCATCAGGTGCGCCGCAAGGTGGCGGGGCGGCAGGAAGATTGAATTTAGGCCAGGTTGGCGGGTGAGACTCGCCCGATGAGAAGCATTTTCAGAGCAGAGGAATAACCCGGAAAACAAAAGGAGCTTGATATTTTCCTGCATTTTCGGTATATTGGCTTCAGCGTCTTTTTCGGGGTGTCCCCATGACGGTTAAGGAAGCGGTCCTGGCGGCCTTGAAGGAAGTCATTCTGCCGGAGTTGCACGGTCTCAGGCGCGACCTGGCTGACCTGAAAACGGATTTGGCCTTAACGAACCAGCGGGGGGATAATATCAACTAGCGCCTGGACGATATGAACGCCCACCTGGTGGACCAAAGCCGCTGCATCGATGACACCAATAAGCGGCTGGACTCCCTTCATAATGACCTGTTGGCCAGGATCGATGATACCAATAAACGTATCGACGATACCAACAAGCGGATGGACTTCCTTCGCGCCGAGTTGGTGGGCCGCATCGACGAAACCAATCGCGCCATCGCCCGGTTATATGAAGTCATTGTACGGCGGGAGGAGCACCAGGACCTGGCGCTCCGGCTGCGCCGCCTGGAACAGGAAGTGGAGGAGTTGAAAAAACGCCTGGCGGCCTGAGGCCGGAACGCATCCCTCCGACCCTGACCAGTTGAAACCGCTTCTTATCCTTGGCCTGGCCGGTCCCTCCCCCCCAACGCCGGGTTTTGCCCACGCCTGGCCCCCCCGGTTTTCCCCTTTGCAAAGGCCGCCTTTTGTCGTATAGTGCCCGGTAGCCATGACTGAGTCCGAGACCCGGAAAGAGCAGCCCGCGGCCGGGGCCGAGCCCCAGGGGGCGCCGTCGCCGCGGGGGGAGCCTCCCCCTTCTTCCCCCCCCTCCCCCGCCCCGGAGGTTCAGGAAGGCTTTCCGACCCATTTCGGCCGGCTTTTTTTCGGGGCCATCACCCTCCTGGTCCTCTATTTTTCCTATCTCATCATCAAGCCCTATCTCCTGGACATCTTCATGGCCCTGGTGTTGTTTTTCACTGCTAAGCCATTGTATCTCACCCTCACCCGGCTGATGAGGGGTCGGAAGGCCCTGGGCTCGGCCCTCACCTGCATCATCCTGCTCCTGGTCATCCTGATCCCCCTGTTCAGCCTGATGAGCATCATCGCCAGCCAGGCCCTGGAGTTTTCCAGCCAGGTGACCAAAGGGATGCAGAACGGCCAGCTCTGGCAGTGGATCGGCGTCAAGATCGACGCGTTCAAGCTTTATCTGACCCACCTGAACCTGCCGCTGCCGCCGGGGGAGATTAAGCTGGAGGAGATCGTCCGCACGGTGGTCACGAAAGCCAGCGCCTTTGTGTACACCAACGCCATCGGCCTCATCAAGGGGTTCACGGTCTTCTTCTTCGACCTCTTGCTGGTGCTCTTCATCACTTTCTTCATGTTCTTGCAGGGGGACGACTTTATCGCGGCCATCAAGCGGCTCTCCCCCTTGGACCCGGCTCACAATGACGAGATCCTCCGGGAAACCGAAACCACCATCAAGGCCACCCTGTGGGGTACGGTGATTGTGGCCTTCGCCCAAGGGACCCTGGGAGGGGTGGGGTTCTTCATCTTCGGGCTGCCCCAGCCGGCTTTTTGGGGCACGGTGATGATCCCGGCCTCGGTGATTCCGGTGGTGGGCAGCACCATCATCTGGGGGCCCGCCGCCATGTATCTCCTGTTCACCGGGCACGTCATCAAGGGCATAGGGCTGATCTTCTGGGGCGGGGTGGTGGTGAGCGTCATCGACAACGTCCTGAAGCCCATCCTGGTGAAGGGCAGCAGCGAAACCCCCAGCATCTTCATCCTGTTCAGCATTCTGGGCGGTCTGACTTATTTCGGCATGATCGGCTTTATCCTGGGTCCCCTGATTCTGTCCTTTCTGCTGTCGCTGCTGCGCATCTACCAAAAAACCATTCTGGCCCCGCCGGCCCTGGCGCCGGTCGCCGGAGAAATCAAAAGACCCACCCCCCCGCCGGAGGATGGGTCTTGAACTCCATAATGTTATCGCGCCGGCCGCCCCGGAAGGGGGGGCTCCCCTCCACCCCGGCGCGGCCGCCTGTCCGGGTTTAACCCGTCAGGGCCAGTTCCCGCTTGACTTCCGAGAGGTCCAGGTCCCTCAGGGAGATGGGGGTCCGGGACTCCAGTTGCTCGATTTCCTGCTGCACCAGTTCCTTTTCCAGGTGCCGGTCTTCATGGATGAACTGGCAGTATTCCTCGAACAGGTCCGTTTTCAGGTCAGGGGAGAAAAGTTGCTCTTTCTGAAACTTCTCCTCCAGGCTGAGGATATTGTCCAGGAGGTAGAAATAGATGGAGCGGGCCTCGGCCAGACGGCCGCTCTGGGCCAACCGGTCGGCCCGGGCCTGGGCGCGCCGCAGCTTGTTCTCGGCCTCCCCCAGGGAACCTGGCTCATCGGAAACTTCCTCCATCACCCGGTCAATGGACTCCAGGATATCATCCAACCCCTGATCTTCTTCCTTCAGGATATCCCGGGCTGCATCCACCCGGTCCGCCAGGTCCAGGATAATATCCACCAGTTCTCTCTTGGAGTATTTCTTGAGCCGTTCTTTCAGTTCCGCCTGGTGGAGAAATTTTTCCGGTTCCTGGTTCCAGGCCCGCAACAAGGCCAGCACATGGGTGCAGAGAGCCTCGCCTTCTTCCTGGGGGCAGGTGCACACATAGGTAAGCTGGTCGTCCTGAATCCTGACCTCTACCCGAAAAGGTTGTTCATCCACGACCAAGCCCCGGAGACGATCAGGCAAACGATAACCATGCTTGACCTGATGATTCTCGACCAGTGCCCGGGCCTTGTCGTTATCCGCCGGCGTCCCGATCTGGTCCAGCGTCTGGGCGTCTAAGTCTTCAAACCGCATGTCAGTGTACAATTCCTTAATTATTTTATTAAAATTTACCATATCGGCGACACAAGGCAACCACTTATTGGCCAATTTGTGGGGCTAAGAGAAAAAATTTTTTCCTGCGGGGTAAAATGATCGGCTCTGGGAGAAAAGGTGATTGAGGCGGGCTTCCAGTTCCAGGCGCCGGCGCTCCAGGGCGGGCCCCCGGTCCTCCGGTCGCACCTGCAGGGGGTCTCCCACCAGGAGGGCCAGGCGGCTGACAGGCAGGGGCAGTTCAAACCGGTCCCAGGTGTCAAAGGTCAGCTTGCGGCTGGCGGCGAAGGCCACCGGCAAGATGGCTCCCCCGGTTTCCCGGGCCAGGTAGAGGGGTCCTTTCTGGGCCGCGTGGGCCGGCCCCCGGGAGCCGTCGGCGATCATGCCGCAACTATGCCCCCGGCGGAACCAGGCCGCCATTTGGCGCAGGGTCTGCACCCCGCCTTTGCGCCGGGACCCCAAGAGGACGATGAATCCCAGTCCCCGGGCGAGTTGGGCGATAAACTCGCCGTCCCGGCTGGGGCTGGCCATGAGCACCATGGGGGGTTGCGACCCGCGAAACCGGTGGGCGGTAAACAGCGGACTGAGCAGGTGGCAGTGCCAGGCGGTATAGATGACCGGCGGCCCTTGGGCTATGAGCTTTGCCACTTCCGGCGCCGCCACCAACTCGCAGGGGCAGAGGCGGAGGTAGATCTGCACCAAGCGGCGGGCCAGGCCCGGGGCCTGACGGCGCCACAGGGGATGGTCCCAGCGAAATTTCATGCGGGTTCCGGATGGCGGTTAACCGTGGAGGCTCTTGCAAAAGTCAGTAAGGACCACGGCTGTCATTCTGGGCGCAGCGAAGAATCTCGTATTTCTAGATGGTTGAGACCCTTCGCTTCGCTCAGGGTGACAAAAAAACCATTTTGCAAGAGCCTCCATGGGAAAACGTGAGCCAGGCGGGGCGGCGGTCGTCCGGACTGGAACCCGGCTACTTTTTGGAATGATCTTTTGACTCCAGGCGTTCCAGGACCTTGGGAGTATAGAGTTCGTGCTCCATTAACTGGGGCGACACCGGCCGCATCATGTCCAGCTTCATGATCAAAAAGTTGAGCCGGCGCATCTGCTTGAGCTTCTCGGCCTCATCCGGCATGGCGGCCACCAGGTCTTGCAGTTGCACCACCTCCTGGCGCAGGGCCAGTTCCGGGGGCAGGCAGTCGGCGTTTTTCAAAATCTTATAGGCCATGCGCAGTTCATAGGGAACCTGGCTGTCTTCCTCCAGGTTGAGGGGTTGGCCCTGGCCTTCGAGGTTGTTAAATTCCCCAGCCTCCATGGCCTCACGGATACGATTTTCAGCAATTCTGGCAAAAAAGTCCATGTAAAACTGTTCCGGGAAAAGATTTCATCGGAGGGGCCGATCCCACCGTTTTCGGCGCGTAAGACACATCTTACTTCTTTTAACCCAGGCTGGAAGCCTGTGCTGAATCTGAGTTTCTTGTCTTTTCAACAAGATTTGGTTTTAACCGTCTGATATAGTAAGGAAATGGTGGGCAGTGCCCACCCTTTTTCCTTTGCGCCTTTTGCGCCTTTGCAAGAAATAATATCATTTGGTTGCGGCAAAAGACCGCGATGCGCCACCAAACTTATCATAATTTTCAGGCGGAACACGAACTCACAATTTACTGCTCCCGGCCCACGGCTTACTGCCATCATCGCCGTTTCCGGGCCCGCTCCATTTCCCGCTGCTCCTCCCGGCGGCGGATGGTCTCCCGTTTATCCACCTTCTTCTTGCCCCGGGCCAGGGCGAACTCCACCTTGGCGTGTTCATTCTTGAAGTAAATCCGCAGGGGGATCAGGGTGTAGCCCCGCTCCTGGGTCTTGCCCAGGAGCCGCCGCAGTTCCCAGCGGTGCAGCAGGAGCTTCCGGGGTCTCTCCGGGTTGTGGCTGTCCAGGGCGGCGGGGCCATAGGGGCTGATATGGGCATTATACAGGTAAATCTCTCCGTCCTGGAAGCGGGCGTAGGCGTCGTTGATGCTGGCCTTGCCCTGCCGCAGGGATTTGACTTCCGTGCCCTTCAACACCATGCCGGCCTCGTACAGGGCGTCGATGGTGTACTCAAAATAGGCCTTGCGATTGCGGCAGACGATCTTAAGGTTGTCTTTTGTCATGAGACCCGATTGGTGGCCAGGGGACGCCCGAACCGGAAGATATCCGGGAAACGATGATCCATCTCGCTGCTGACGTACTCGTTGACTTCCTCCACGGTGGGCAGGTCCAGGGCCTGCCGGGCAATTCTCCGGGCCTCGCTCAGGGAGGTCATGCGGATGACCTTTTTCACCACCGGGATGGAGGTGGGGTTCATGGACAACTCATCCACCCCCAGCCCCAGGAGCACCGGGATATAGAGGGGGTCGCCGGCCATCTCGCCGCACATGGCCACCCGGATACCGGCCTTCCGGCTGACCTGGACCACCTGGCGGACCATGCGCATCACCGCGGGGTGCAGGGGTTCGTACATATCCGCCACCGATTTATTGCTCCGGTCGATGGCCAGGGCATATTGAATCAGGTCATTGGTGCCGATGCTGAAGAAATCCGCCTCCTGGGTCAACAGGTCGGCCAGGGTGACGGCGGCGGGGACCTCGATCATGGCCCCCACTGGCAATTGGGGATCAAAGGGGATGTTTTCCCTGGCCAGTTCTCCCTTCACCGACTCCAGCAGCAACCGGGCCTCGTGTAACTCCCGGGGGCTGGAGACCAGGGGAAACATGACCCGCACCTTGCCGAAGGCAGAAGCCCGGAGGATGGCCTTGACCTGGGTCCGGAAAATTTTCTGCTCCCGGAGGCAAAAGCGGATAGCCCTGAGCCCCAGGGCCGGGTTCATCTCCGGGGCATATTCCAGGGGGGAGAGAAACTTATCCCCCCCGATGTCCAGGGTCCGGATGGTGACCTCCCGGGGGGCCATGGCCTCCACCACCTTATAGTAATCCTGGAACAGGTCCTCCTCGGTGGGCAACTGCCGCTGGCGGAGATAGAGGAACTCGGTGCGATAGAGTCCGACCCCATCGGCCCCGTATTTTTGGGCCAGGGAGACCTCTTCCGGCATTTCGATATTGGCCAGCACCCGGTTGGCGTAACCGTCGCTGGTCACCGCCGCCAGGGAACTGCCCTGGGCCACCTCCCCCTTGAAGGTCTCGAATTCCTCCTTGCGGACCTGGTAACTCCGGCGCATGGCCTCGTCGGGATTGACGATCACCCGGCCGGTGAGGCCGTTGATGATGACCTCATCCCCGGACTCGATCTCCAGGGTGGCGTTATCCAGCCCAACCACTGCGGGGATTTCCAGGGAATGGGCGATGATGGCCGTGTGGGAAGTCTTGCCGCCCCGCTCCGTAATAAACCCCAGCACCTCGGTGTTGGACATCTGGGTGGTTTCCGTGGGGGAGAGGTCCCGGGCCACGATGATCATCGGTTCAGAGAACTCAAAGGTCTTGCTGTTCCCCCGGCCGGTCAGGTGCCCCAGCAGGCGGTGGTAGACGGCCTCCACATCCTGAATCCGGCCCCGGATGTGCTTGTCCCCGATGCGCTGGAACACCTCCTTGATCTTCAGAAAAGCCTGGTAGAGGGCGCGTTCGGCGTTGTAGTTCTGTTCCCGGATTAACTTCTGGGTCTCCAGCAGCAGCATGCGATCCCGGAGGATGAGCAGGTGCAGTTCCAGGATATGGGCATGATCCCGCAGATCATCGGCAATTTCCTGCCGGAGCCGGGCCAGTTCCTCCTCCGTCTGGTCCACCGCCCGGTTGAAACGCTTCAGTTCCTCGGCCACCTCCTGGTCGGTGTAGAGCAGGCGGGTGGACACCTGGCCCTCCTGGGTCAGGACGTGGGCCGGCCCCATGACAATGCCGGGAGAGGCGGGGATACCCTCTAACAGGTGATTCTTCCGAGTCATATTTCCTCAAACTTGCGGGCAAACAGGGAGGTGATGAACCTGGCCGCCTCCCGGGCCTGGGGGCCCCGGGTGCGCAGCACCAGCCTGGTCCCCTGGGGGCAGTCCAGGGCCAGGACGTCCAGCAAATCTCGGGCGTTCACTTCCTGACTGTCTTTCTCCAGGATGATATCCGCGTCGAACTGCTGGGCCGCGGTGGCGATTTTGGCCGCCGGCCGGGCGTGCAGCCCCAAGCGATTTTCCACCCAGAGTTCTTTTTCCACGGTCCAGAGATTGGGTTCTTGTCTTGTCATTGTATCATGAATTCAGGTTTGGGATAGGGAACTGCGGGCTTATGCCAGCCGGCCCTGCTCCTTCAGGGCCAGATAGGCCTGGTACACCCGACGCCGGGAGACCTTGAGGTCCCCGGCCACCTGGTCCGCCAGGCGCCGCCCGGTCAAACCGCCCTCGTCGGCGGCCGCCAGCAGGCGCTCCTCCAGGTCCGCCGGCGCCGCCGCCGGGGCCGCCGGGCAGGAGAGCACCAGGGCGCACTCGCCCTTGATCTCGGTTTCTTGCAGTTTTTCGGCGA
>Ga0172375_10004225_pt1 | contig 21392 bp, 19 predicted proteins | sample LakKiv1m_FD_114537 | JGI IMG/M metagenome (GOLD analysis project Ga0172375, IMG submission 114537) | Freshwater microbial communities from Kabuno Bay, South-Kivu, Congo - kab_092012_11.1m | ecosystem: Environmental > Aquatic > Freshwater > Lake | place: Democratic Republic of the Congo...
CCATGGGAGATACAGGAGTTATAATATTTAAAAGGGATATTATTGAAATGGAAAGAGCAGTTCGAAATGCAATGTCAATGAACACGGGCGAAAAAGCAAAAAATTTTGCATTAAACACCTTTACACGGGAAAAGCGGGAAATTCAACTGCTTCAATTTTTAAACACAAACCTGTAGGATAAAGGCTAATGAAAAACAAGACTTATGCCGCAACAAGACTCGACAAGGTGATAACAAGTGATTTATCGGCCGCACTTCCGGATCTCCCTTCCGGATTCTTTGACTGTATTATTTGTAACGATGTTCTGGAACACATGATCAACCCGGAAAAAATCCTTGAGGATTGTAAGCGACTTTTATCGGTACAAGGATACATAATAAGTTCCATTCCCAATGTCAGGTACATCGGTAATCTGGTGGAACTTTTATTCAAGAAGGATTGGAAATATAAAGCCGGTGGAATACTTGACCATACACATTACCGGTTCTTTACACAGAAAAGTATTATCAGGATGTTCACCCACTCGGGTTATCGGATAATTAAATGTGAAGGGATTAATCCCACATACAGCTGGAAGACCCGTTTGCTTGGCCCGCTCACTTTTGGCTATTTTACTGATGTGAAATTCCTTGAATTTGCAACAGTTGCTCAGATTGAGTAAAAGTTATGGTCAATAGATAAATCCCATGCCACTATTTACAGTACTTACTCCGACATACAATCATGAAAATTACCTGGGAGATTGTATCCTTTCGGTTATTGGACAGACTTTTCAGGACTGGGAGATGATCATTCTCGATGATGGCAGTACCGATAAAACCCCGGAAATAGCCGAGTATTGGGCAAAAAAAGATTCGAGGATCACTTACATCCGGCAACCAAACCAGGGAGTTTTCAGGTTAGCAGAAACATATAATAAAGGATTAAAAATGGCCCAGGGTAGATATATCTCTATCCTGGAAGGCGATGATCTTTGGGAAACAATTAAATTGCAACGCCAGAAAGAAATATTAGAAAATAATCCTGATGTTGTGGTTGCATGGGGCCGGGCGACAAAGATCCAGGCGGAAACAAAGCGAAACTTAGGCATCATTCCCGATGATAAAATTTCAATACCAACAACATGGACAAATAGACCCATAGGTGATGTTCTGAACGCACTCTATATTGAAAACATGATCCCGGCAGTTACCATCACCTTCAGGAAATCAACTCTTGACGAAGTCGGAGGGTTTATCCAACCCTCCGATTTCCCTACTACCGACTTACCGACACTGATGGAATTAGCATTGAGAGGAGAATTCTTTTTCGATGAAGAAGTCCTTGCAAGTTGGCGGATATCTAATAAGCAGACCACGAAACTTTTCCCGGTCATGATGTTGAACCAAAGATGGAAATATTGTCTGGACCATCTAAATAAGGTTAATCCGACTATTCAGGAAAGGTTATCAATTGATGAAAAAATCATTAATCAACATTTTAAAAATCGTTTGATGATAGCCTATGCCTTATCGGGAAGGTATAAATTGATTCGAAGGGAATATCAATCTGCCCGACAAGATTACCTTCATGCCATATTCTACCCTTCATTTTCAAATCCTATATGGAGGCTCAGGGCAATAACTGGCCTGATTTTTAGTTTGTTTCATAAGGATGTGGAATGCTTATCAAGTGCGATGGGGAAAGTTTCATATAAAAGCTGATGATATCCAAACAGTTTTTTAAATCCTCCCTGATCTATTCCCTGGTTGGGGCATTGCCATACACAACCGGTGTTATCCTGATCCCTTTTTTTGCAAGCCAGCTCACTCCCGCTCAATTTGGCGTCAATGCCCTCTACCTGACATTCATGTATTTTGTCCAGGTTATCGCAACCTTCGGAATGGATACCTATCTGGGTATTAACTATTTTGAGCATAAGGATAACAAGCAAAAATTAAATGAATTTGTAGGAACAGTCCTGATAACCATGACAGTGGTCGGTACAGTGGTAGGCGTACTCCTTCTGATCGGAGGAAGCTCCATTTTTTCCATTGTTTTCCAGGATGACGACACAATGCAATTTTTCCCATTTGGCCTGATCACTGTTTTCAGCGCTATCTTCAATGGTTATTATAAATCCTATTCCAGTCTTCTTATAAACCAACAAAGACCGGTACGTTTCTTCTGGCTGAACATCTCGAACTTTATCCTTACCCTTGGCGCTTCACTGGTCATACTTTACAGTTATCCTTATACTTTATACGGTCCTATTGTGGGAAGACTTGTACCGGCTGTCACATCTTGCGGCATATCTGTTTTCCTGATCCTCAGTGAGTTCGGATTTCAGTACAGTAAAAAATTCATCCGGGGAATGGCCTCATTTTGTGCACCATTGGTTGTTTATGCCATCATGGTCTGGATCGTCAATTATATTGACCGGTACATCATCAAATATTTCCTGGTGGATCCGACCTTTGTCGGTATTTTCGATTTTGCTGTCAAGATAACCCTGGGGATTGATTTGGTTCAGGTAGGACTGGCAAACACAATCCATCCGAAAGTTTATACAATTTGGAAAGACCTGAATATCAGGGAAAGCACTCAGGAAGTCAATCGTTATTATAATGGTCTTACAGCGATCACCCTGTTGATCATTCCTCTTGTTGTTATTGCCGTGCCGCTTCTGGTACCCATAGTCATAACCAAACCAATCTACTTCCAATCTTTTGCTTTTCTATCCATACTCTGTATCGGTTTTGCTACCCGACCATGGTTTTATCTATTCCTTGCGCCTTTGTTTTATTTCAAACAAACTAAAGTTTTACCGAAGGTATTTTTCTTTTCTGCCATTTTTCAGGTGTTAGTAAGTAGCTTCCTGGTTTACCGATTTGGATTGATGGGAGCAGTCTGGGCCAATTTCCTGGTCAAACCGGTTCAGGCATTTTTGTTGTGGCTGGAAAGCAGAAAAATCTTTACTTTCCGCTTAAACTTATGGAAGATTTTTTACCTCCCCCTGATATTTATTGGAGTCGTCGTAACATCTGAATTATTTACAAACAACGAAAACCGGATTTGGTTTGCTGCAGGACAGTTCCTTCTGAGCCTTGGATTAGTCTGGTTCACTTACCGTAACGAACTCAGTCTGTTAATATTCAAAAGGAAAGAAGCCGGTTAATCCCTGTCAATTCGGGCATTGTGAATGCTAACATTGAGTTCGAATCCAATAATCACACTAATCGCATTCAGGTAAATCCAGATCAACACGATCATCAGTGTTCCGAGTGAACCATAGAATGCGTTGTAGCGTGAAAAGTTATCGACATAAAAGTTGAACCCGAGTGTGGTTATGACCATCAAAACCGTCGCCAGCATCGAACCGGCAGAAATAAAACGAAAGTCTGTCCGGTGAGCAGGAGCAAGGTAATAGATGGATGAAATTGCCAACAGTAAGATACCCAACACAATGACCCATCTTAGAAATTCCAGAAAATAGATAAAAAACTTGCTGTCCGAAATTGAATGAGGCATCAATGCCCTAAGAATACCTGAGCCAAAAGATATCAGGCCGATGGCAATTATAAGAAGGAAGGAAATGATCAGGACGAGCAGTATCGAGATAAGATATTGCTTCACCGTCGATCTGGTTTCAATGGCATGGGAAGAGTTGTTAAATGCCTCGATCAGGCTATTGACTCCGTTGGTCGAGAAATAGAGGGTCAGGATGAAATTCAGAATCAACAGACTACTCCTTGGCCGGGTTACAATATCAATAATAGTCTCTTTAACAGTCTCATAAGCTGTTTCTGGGATAACAGATTGAAGGACATCAAGCAGGTTAGTTTGAAAATTGGCTATGGGAACGAAAGGAATAATCGTGAAAAGCAAGATCAGGAATGGAAAAATCGCAAGAAAAAATGAAAATGAAATAGATGCAGCCCTGTGAGTTACATACCCATCGGAAATTCCTTTGACAAAGAACCGGGTTACATCATATAACGGTACATCGTCAAATCCGGGTAAAACGATCCGCTGGGAAGCCTTTATAATCCTGGCAATAGGTTTCCAGGCAGCTATATTTTCATAGATTTTAAACATCCAGTCATTTCGTCATTAAGTCATACAGTCATTCTTAAATCACTCCTAATTCCTCATTTTTCACTGCTTTGAGGCTCATATCGAGGCTCTTGATGTGATGAGTAAGGGCCCCGATGGAGATAAAATCTACTCCCGTTTCAGCATAGGAACGGATATTTTTTTCATTAATACCACCAGAAGCTTCAGTCTCAAACCTGCCATCAATAATTAAGATGGCTTTTTTCAGATTTTCAGGGGTGAAATTATCCAGCATTATCCGGTCGACCTTTCCATATTTTAAGACCTGTTCCAATTCATTAAAATTCCTTACCTCGATTTCAATTTTCAATTTTTTTCCAGTTCTTTTAAAATAGGTATGAATTGCTTCAATCGCCTGCACAGTGCCACCGGCAAAGTCAATATGATTATCCTTAATCATGATCATGTCGTATAATCCCTTCCGATGGTTCTTTCCTCCTCCGGTTCTAACTGCATACTTTTCCAGTTCCCTCAGGTTTGGGGTGGTTTTCCGTGTATCGATGATTTGGGTTTGGAGATCTTTGATCAGATTTACCAAATGTCTTGTTACTGTTGCGATCCCGCTTAGTCGTTGCATGAAATTCAATACCAGTCTCTCCGTTAACAGGATGGATCGGATCTTTCCACTTACCTCAAAAGCGCAATCGCCCTTTTTAACGGGATCTCCATCAAGAAGAAATACCTTCATCTTCAAACCGCTATCAGTGAGAGTATAAATTTTTTCTGCGACAGATATCCCGCAAAGAATCCCATCATCCTTTATAATAAGTCTGGCTTTTCCCTTGGCGTCCTCATCAATCGTCGCTAATGAAGTATGATCACCGTCACCGATATCTTCAGTAAGGGCATTTTTTATAATTAGATCTAGTGTCATGATTTTTATAGAAAATTCACCCCGGTCATGCAACAATTCCAGGTCAAGGTTGTTGGGGCGTGGTGTTATCCTCTATTTTCAATTGTTGTATGAGGTTTTGTCCGTTAACTGCCTGGATAAGAAAATATACCCGGTATTCTTTTTTCCCTGATAACAATTCACCGATAGCATATTGGGAGCCGTTTGCCGAGGATCCCTGCTTTGTAACTTTAAAACTTTTTACAGGATTCTGGTAAAAGAACTCTTTAAGGATCTGTCCTGCCTGGCTTTTAGCGTATGTGTCGTTATAACCCGGAAGGATGAGATCGACCATGGTATTGAAGTATTTTGAAACTTCACCGGCATTCCCCGCCTGAATCCCGGTGGCAACCAATTTTATAGTTTCATCCGGACCGGGAGTAACTAATATGAAACCCGATCCCTGAAAATGGAACATTATAGTAAATAGTAAAGTCAGGGATATAAAATGGTGAGATGGTGAAACCTTCCTGCCGGCAGGCAGGTTGTGAAATAATTTTCGGAGTTCGGTTTCTGTTTTCATAAGACACCTTTTTTACAAAGTTAATCAATTTAGAGAGAAAGTTTCGATCTTTGACATGAATTATGAAACTAAGATTGTTAGTCACCGGCAAAACCGAAGATGAATATCTAAAAAACGGGATTCGCGAATATAAAGTCCGTATACAACGACATATTTCTTTCGAAATCGTCGAGGTTCCAGCACTGAGAAATACATCCAACCTGACTGTTACCGAACAAAAAGCCAGGGAAGCAGCTTTGATTATGAAGCAGATTAAATCTGGAGATACCCTGGTTTTACTGGATGAACATGGGAAAGAAATGAGCTCTGCCGGTTTTGCAAATTTTCTTACCAAACACTTCCTGTCAAGTGGGAAAGTTCTTGTTTTCTTGGTAGGAGGACCATTCGGATTTGATGAATCTCTCAGAAAACGTGCCGACCACATACTTTCGCTTTCTAAAATGACGTTCTCTCATCAGATGGTTCGCCTATTCTTTACCGAACAACTTTACAGGGCTCTTACAATACTTCGGGGAGAATCATATCACCATAAATAACCCTGTTTTTTTATCTCGTTAACATTTTTTTAACTAGACGGTTAACAAATATTAACAGGAAAGCTTGATTCGCATTTTTTCATTTGGTTAAATTTGCAGCCTTAAAATTTTAACATATGGTTGAAACGGATATTAAAGAATTAAACGAAAAGATTCAAAAGGAAAGCGCTTTCGTCGATCTGGTCACGATGGAGATGCATAAAGTCATCGTCGGTCAGAAACATATGATCGAAAGGTTAATGATCGGGATGCTCGCCAATGGTCATATCCTGCTTGAAGGTGTTCCCGGACTGGCAAAGACTTTAGCTATAAAGTCGCTGGCCAACATCATCGATGCCAAATTCAGCCGGATCCAGTTCACACCCGACCTGCTACCTGCCGACCTCATCGGAACGCTCATCTATAGCCAGAAGAAGGAAGAATTTCGGGTTCGCAAGGGTCCAATCTTCGCCAATTTCATCTTGGCCGATGAAATCAACAGAAGTCCGGCAAAGGTTCAGAGCGCTCTGCTTGAAGCCATGCAGGAGCGTCAGGTGACCATCGGTGATGAAACTTTCATCCTCCCGGAACCGTTCCTGGTACTTGCCACCGAAAATCCGATCGAACAGGAAGGAACTTATCCTTTGCCGGAGGCACAAGTGGACCGGTTCATGCTTAAGGTAATCATAGGATACCCTGATAAAAAAGAAGAAAAGTTGATTATCCGTCAGAACATCTCAAATGAAAATGTTCATACCAGTACCATTATAAAACCGGAAAGTATCCTCAATGCAAGGGCGGTCACCAGGGAAGTTTACCTGGATGAGAAGATTGAAAACTATATTACCGATATCGTCTTCGCCTCGCGTTTTCCTGCCGACTACAAGCTCAAAAAATTTGAGGGACTCATAAGTTATGGAGGCTCCCCACGTGCCAGTATCTATCTCGCACTTGCTGCCAAGGCATATGCCTTCATAAAGCGACGCGGCTATGTGATCCCCGAAGATATACGTGCTGTTGCACATGATGTCCTACGTCATCGAATCGGTCTGACCTATGAGGCCGAAGCTGAAAACATTTCTACGGAAGATATAATCAATGAGATACTTAATACAGTTGAAGTACCCTAAACGTTTCAGGTTCCAGGTTTCAGGTTTGGGACCCTATATAACTTTGAACCTGAAACTTGAAACCTGAAACCTGGAACTTGAAGCAATTTCATGGAAACTTCAGAAATATTCAAAAAGGTTCGAAAAATCGAGATTAAAACCAGAGGACTGAGCAATCAGATCTTTTCAGGACAATACCATTCGGTTTTCAAGGGTCGTGGCATGGCTTTTTCGGAGGTAAGGGAATATCAGTATGGCGACGATATACGGAATATAGACTGGAATGTCACAGCCCGGTTCAACCATCCCTATATCAAAATATTCGACGAGGAACGTGAACTAACCGTAATGTTACTGATCGATGTCAGCAGTTCCAATCAATATGGCACCCATAAAGTTCTCAAGCAGGAACTCATAACGGAAATTGCAGCCGTTCTTGCCTTTAGCGCCATCCAGAATAATGACAAAGTTGGGGTTATCTTCTTCAGCAAGCAGATCGAAAAATTTATTCCCCCGAAAAAGGGAACTTCACACATCCTGAGAATCATCCGTGAACTGATCGACTTCCGGGCGCAATATCAGGGAACAAACATCTCGGAGGCCCTCCGTTACTTTACTAATGTGATCAAGAAACGGTGTACTGCTTTTCTGTTAAGCGATTTTCTGGATAAAGGGTTCAATGATGCCATCAAAATTGCTAACAAGAAACATGACCTTATTGCAGTACAAATCTTTGATGAAAGAGAGGTTTCCTTACCAAATGTCGGATTCGTTCGTACAAGGGATGCAGAAACCAACCGGCTGATCTGGGTCGACAGTTCCGATATCAAAGTCCGTACAAATTATAATAAATGGTATACTCAGCACCAGGGATATTTGAATGATACCTTTTTAAGAAGCGGCATCGATGTCGCCCGGATCCGTACCGACCAGGATTATATCAAACCACTGATGAATTTGTTTAAAAAGAGGGAAGCAAGAAGATGAAAAAAATAATTTTCATTTTTTCCCTCGGATTTGTTTTACAGGCAGCAGCCCAGAATGTTACTGGTACAGCAAAACTGGATACTAATGCTATGTTGATCGGTGATCACATCGGACTTACAATCTCATTCACCGGTCCGGCAAAAGCCCAGCTACTTTGGCCTTTCATTCCCGATACCATTCTTAAGAATATTCAGGTTATCGGCCGGGGGAAGATTGACACCACTTTTTCACCCGACAAACAAACAGCAACCTACAAACAGTTTTTTAACCTTACCTGTTTCGACTCCGGGTTTTACAACATTCCTTCCATTCCATTCACGTACCGTAACCTGCCGGATACAAGTCAGCTCATTACATTAACCGACCAGATGATGTTGGCGGTTCACACGTTGCCGGTCGACACAACAAAGAGTATAAAACCCATTAAGGGACCGATGAAGATTCCTATCTCATTTCGTGAGATGCTTCCTTGGATTCTGATAGGATTAGGAGTTATTGTTTTAGTCCTTGCCCTAGTCTGGTATTTAAGAAAACGTAAGAAAAATGAACCCATCTTCCGGTTGAAGCCTAAGGTTGTACTGCTGCCTCATGAACGTGCACTTCAGGATCTTGAGAAGCTTCGGGTCAAAAAATTATGGCAGGGAGGCAAGGTTAAAGAATATTATACAGAATTGACGGATATCCTGAGAATTTACATCGAAAACGGGTTTTTTGTTCCAGCCTTGGAACAGACTACCTCTGAAATTATAGATTCATTGAAAGAAAAAAATGAAATTCAGAAGGATTCACTTGATAAACTATTTCAGATTCTCGTAACTGCTGATATGGTCAAGTTTGCAAAGGCAAAACCCGTGCCCAGGGAAAATGAGATGGTTTTGGAACTGGGAATCGAGTTTGTTAACGCCGGATTTCATTCCAGGCTGAGGACAGAAGATACAACGATCGCATTATGATTAAATTCGCAAATCCTCAATTCCTCTTTCTGCTGGTACTGATACCGGCTCTGGCAGTCTGGTATTTTTACCGGCTAAAACAAAACCATGCCGATCTCAGGGTTTCCGACATTTCAGGTTTTGAGGGAACAGGGCGCAGCTTTAAGTTGTATGCGTATCATGCACTTTATGTTTTGCGCCTGCTTGCCATAACCCTGTTGATTCTCGCCCTGGCCCGTCCGCAAACCAGCCTCAGCCGCCAGGATATAAGTGTTGAGGGCATCGACCTTGTGATCGCTCTCGATGTGAGTGGATCAATGCAGGCCATGGATTTCAAACCCGACCGTTTGGAAGCGGCAAAATCAGTAGCGATTGAATTTATCGACGGACGACCCAACGACCGTATCGGGCTCGTTATCTTCAGTGGGGAAACCTTTACGCAGTGTCCTATAACAACTGACCATGCGATTTTGAAGAATCTTTTCATGGATATCAAGAGCGGTATGATCGATGACGGAACTGCTCTCGGCGACGGGCTCGCTACTGCTGTAAACCGCCTGAGAGGCAGCAAAGCCATCAGCAAAGTTATTATCCTGCTTACCGATGGTGTCAATAACATGGGAAGCCTCGATCCCCGGTCGGCTGCAGAAATTGCCAAACTATATGGTATCCGTATCTATACTATTGGTGTTGGAACAGTTGGAATGGCTCCTTATCCGGTACAGACTCCTTTTGGAATCCAGACCCAGATGATGGAGGTGAAAATTGATGAACCTTTGCTGCAGGAAATAGCCCGGGAGACCGATGGCAAATATTTTCGGGCTACGAATAATGCCAAACTTCGTGCGATTTATAAGGAAATCGATAAAATGGAAAAATCAAAAATCGATGTAACAGAATTCAGGAAGAAGAAAGAGGAATTCCTGCCCCTCGTTTTGATAGCATTTGCGTTGTTGAGTTTGGAAGCATTAATGAGATATATTTATCTTAAAAACATACCATAAGGTGTTCAGATTCGCCAATACATATTACTTCTACCTCCTGGCACTAATCCCGCTGTTTACATTACTGTTAGTACTCTTCTTGGTTTGGAGAAAAAAGGTGCTTAACAGGTACGGGGAATGGCAGGTGATCGGTCAACTGATGCCGGAATTCTCCTTGGCAAAGACTATCCTGAAATTTATCCTTCTCATGGTGTCTATGACTTTTCTGACTTTTGCTTTAATCGATCCTCAGACAGGATCTAAACTCGAAAAAGTGAAAAGGAAAGGGATCGATCTGATCATCGCACTTGACGTATCAAATTCAATGCTTGCCGAAGATATCCGTCCCAGCCGACTGGAAAAGGCCAAACAAGCTATTTCAAGGCTTATAGACCGGCTTGAAGGCGACCGCCTCGGTATCATCATCTTTGCAGGTAAAGCCTATACCCAGCTTCCGATAACTACGGATTATGCTGCCGCCAAAATGTTCACTTCTACCATTAACACCAGCATGGTCCCCACGCAGGGAACTGCTATCGCAGATGCAATTGAACTTGGCGCCGGCAGCTTCGGTGATACGAAACATAATAAAGCCATCATCATAATTACAGATGGGGAAGATTTCCAGGGAGGGGTATTGGAACAGACAGATGTCGTCGTCAAAAAAGGAATTGCAATCTATACAATTGGGATGGGTTTGCCCGAAGGAGTCCCGATCCCGGTTTATAATGGGAACAAGCAAATAGGATATAAAAAAGATCAACAGGGAAATGTTATTATGACCAAACTCGATGAAACGTTGCTTCAGCGAATAGCCAGTTTGGGTAATGGAATATATATCAGAGCATCGAACTCAGAAACGGGACTGAATAAAATCTTCGACGATATCGATAAAATCGAAAAATCTGAAATCGAAAGTAAACAGTATTCAGACTATGAAGACCGTTTCCAGTATTTTGTCGCTCTTGCCCTGATCTTTCTGGTATTGGACCTTTTTGTCTTTGAACGTAAAACCCAGTGGCTGAAAAAAGTCAAACCTTTTAATAACTGAAAATGGAATTTGATAATCGAAAAATTAAGTCGTCACTCGTCATTCGTCAATCGTTAAGATAAAGTGAAAAAGAGTATCATCATCGTGGTCTTTGTTGCAGTAGCCCTCTTGGTATATGGCCAAAAAGAAAATAAACTATTACGGGAAGGTAACAAGCTTTACGAAAAAGGAGATTTCAAAGAAGCGGAAAAAGATTACCGAAAGGCGATAGAAGTCAATAAGGAATCCATGAAGGGTCAGTTTAACCTGGGCGCCGCAACTTACCAGCAGAAGAATTATCAGGAATCGGTTAAGATTTTCGGTACTTTAGCTGAAAAGAATAAGGAACGATCCACCGAGGCTATGATTTATCACAACCAAGGGAATTCTTTCCTGCAAGCAAAAGAGTATGAAAAAAGTATTCTCTCGTACAAAAATGCACTGATGAACAATCCCAAGGATCTGGATACTAAATATAACCTGGAATATGCCAAAATGATGCTGAAAAAACAACAACAACAGCAGCAACAAAATAAAGACCAGCAAAAGAAAGAGGATAAAAAAGATAAACAAGATCAGCAAAAACAACCTCAGAACCAGGATCAGAAAAAAAACCAGAATCCTGATCAGAAAAAGATCAGTAAAGAAGATGCTGAAAGAATGTTAGAGGCTCTGAAAAATGATGAGAAAAAAACTATGCAGAAAGTCAAAAAAGAGAAAGCTAAAGTGCAAGTGGTAGGTGTCGAAAAGGACTGGTAAAACCAGTTAAGAATAAAGAATGAAGAGTTAAGAATTAACCTTGAGAATAAATTAACTTAATTCTTAATGACCAATGACTGAATGATTAGGCGTACCAAAAATATTATATTAATTCTATCCCTTTTAGGAGTAGTCCAGGCCATTGGGCAAGACATCGAATTTACGGCAACCACAAAACCGGTAGTTGCAGTAGGGGAGGCATTTAACCTATCCTTCACGTTGAATGCCCAGGGAAGCGGATTCCGGTTACCAAACTTCCATGGGTTTGATATTCTCAGCGGACCCAATACATCTACGACTTCAAGCATCCGCAGCATTAATGGACGTACTAGTATGGCGATCACTTATACTTTTACTTATTTTCTACAAGCTAATCGCGAAGGAACATTCGAAATACCGGCGGCAACCATAAGTGTTAACAATAAATCTTATTCGTCCAATACCCTGACTATCAAAGTTGTTAAAAGTCCAGGCATCTCACAACCTTCATCAGGATATGGGAGCCAGAAACAATCCTCCGCTAACCAGCGCCAGCAAAACCAAGCAGTTTCAAGTGCCAACGATGTCTTTATAAAGGCGATTGCCAGCAAAAACGATCCCATGCAAGGTGAAGGTATCGTGGTTACCTACAAAATCTATACGAAAGTTCCTATAGCTCAGATAAATATCAGCAAACTCTCTTCATTTTCAGGTTTCTGGTCACAGAATCTGATCCGTGAAAACGACAAATTGCAACAAACAACCCAATCGATTGACGGGCAACAATATGTTGTTGCCGATATCCGGAAGATCGCTCTCTTCCCTCTGAAAAGCGGACAACTGGTCATCGATCCCTTGCAACTTGAGTGTATTGCCCAGATCAAACGGCAATCCAAGTCGCGAACAGGAGACCCATTCTTCGATGATTTTTTCAATGATCCATTTTTTAATTCAAGTACCGCTAATGTCGAAAAGTCATTAACCTCCAACGCCCTTGCCATCAATGTGCGACCTCTCCCGGAAGCCGGAAAACCATCCGACTTCAGTGGTGCAGTCGGCAGTTTTACTTTCGACACGGAAGTAGATAAGACCCGGCTTAAAACTAATGAAGCTCTCAACCTGAAATGTGTTGTATCGGGGAAAGGCAATATTCAATTGATAGACAAGTTAAATGCAACATTTCCACCCGATTTTGAGACTTATGACCCTAAAGTCACAAGCGATATTAAAACCTCCGGCGCTGGCATTAACGGAAACCAAACCTTTGAATATCTGGTCATTCCAAGAAAACCGGGCCGTTTTACCATTAAAGCCATTAATTTCAGTTATTTTGATCTTGAAAAAAGAAAATATGTTACCCTAAGTAGTCCTCAGTATACAATCGAAGTCGATAAGGGAACAGGAGAATCTGCGGTCATTACCTATTCGGGAGCGAACAAGGAGGATATAAAATATATTGGAAGCGATATCCGGCATATTAAAGATAAGCCCTTTATTCTTTCTCGCCGAGGAACGTACTTCTTCGGTTCCATGGGTTTTTGGCTACTTCTACTGATTCCTTTTTTACTTTTCCTAGCAGTTATTATCATGGGACGTAAACTTTCTGCACGGAAAAGTGATATTGTTTTAATGAAAAACCTGAAAGCTACTAAAATTGCCCGTAAACGGCTGCACAAAGCGGAAGATTTTCTGAAATCCAGTAAACAGGAGGAGTTCTACATCGAAATTTCCCAGGCGCTCTGGGGCTACCTAAGCGATAAATTCTCAATACATATGGTCGATTTGAGCATGGATTCAGTTCATGAAGCTCTCGTCCGGAAAAATGTAAATGAAGAGATGATTAAACAATTCATTGAAACACTTAACAATACTGAGTTTGCCCGCTTCGCCCCCGGCGAAAAAATCGTAAATATGGAACGTATTTATAATGAAGCATTAGAGATAATCTCTAAGATTGAACGGGAGCTTAAATGACATAATGACGTAATGACGTGATGTTCGTAATGACCGTGATAACGAAGTAAGGAGTTCAGAGTTAATTTCGCTATTTGATTTTTTATACAGTATCCAGTAACCAGTAACCAGTATCTGCTTGAGATAATTCAAAATGAAAGTTTTAACCTATATCGTCTGTTTTCTGTTTCTTCCTGGGGTCATTATTGCCTCAGAACAGGAGGTATACATACAGAAAGCTAACAAGGCATACGGAGATGGCTCTTTCACTGAGGCGATAGATCTATATAAAAGAGTCATAGTGCTTGGATATGAATCGCCGGATTTATATTACAACCTGGGAAATTCATATTTCAAACTTAATGAGTTCGCAAGCGCCATTTTATGGTATGAAAGAGCTAAACGTCTTGATCCAGGCAATGAAGATATCGACTTCAACCTGAAAGTTGCCAATAACAAAATTGCTGATCAGATCGAACCTTTACCTGAACTCTTTTATAAACGCTGGTTCCGTAATCTTATTAACCTTTTTCCTGCAGATACTTGGGCAGGAGCAGGGCTCTTTCTCTTTATTTTAGCTTTGGCATTTGGAAGTCTATATTTGCTCAGTAGAGTCCTGGCCTTAAGAAAGATCGGTTTCTGGCTTGGTGCGATTATCCTTCTATTTTCCTTTATTACAGTTCTTTTCGCATGGAACAGTTATACAACAGTAAAAAACGCGAATGAAGCAATAATTTCTACACCCACCATAACAATTAAAAGTTCTCCTGACGAAAAAAGTGTGGATCTTTTCGTTCTGCATGAAGGAACCAAAGTGCAGATAAAAGATCAGATTGGCGCCTGGTTTGAGATCCGGATTGCAAATGGATCTGTGGGATGGATACCGTCGTCTTCATTCGAGAAAATCTGACCCATTGAGCTGATTTATTCAAAGTTTTACCGTCAATCTTAAGTGGATCATCGACTTCCTTTCAATTGGGAAATCGATGCAATATTTTTTTTTGTATAATTCAGATTTTACTTTATATTTGTTGGTTTGAATGACAAACTAAACGTTCCTTGCCAATCGCTGATTTTCCTACGTTTGCATAACATGATTCAATAGAAATTGTCAATAAATAAAAACGAATAATATGAAAAATAGAATTTTACCATCTGGCTTGTTGGCTGCTTTTATGGGACTTTCTTTTCTTTTTATGACCTGGATGACAATGGCTGGTCAACCCGGAGATGATGGGGAAAAGAAGTTTGATGGCAAATCTCGTATGGAGCGAATGCGGGTTAACCAACTCACTGGAACTGTGAGCGCTACCAGTCAAATAGAGGCTCAAAAACAACTACAGGAGATGCAATCTGACTCGAAAGGGACTCTTAACCTGAATTGGATTTCTCTTGGTCCCGACAACTATGCCGGCGTCACCTGGTCTGTTATGTTCGACAACAAAGATATCAATTCCAATACCATCTATGCAGGTTCAGTAAACGGAGGTATCTGGCGCTCAACCAACATTGGTCTTACCTGGCACCAGATGAATGCAGAGAGTAATATCATTCCAAAAGTATCATGCCTTGTCCAAACATCTGGTGGAAGGATCTATGCTTCAACCGGTGTCACCTATTGCGGCACAGCTCCTTATGTAGGGACCGGAATTTATTATAGCGATGATGGATTTACTTTTGTTCATTCTCCCAACACTTCAGGATACAACTGGTTTTCCGTGGCCAAACTTGCCGTCGACCCCCGTAACAATCGTATTTTCGCAGCCACTAACAGTGGCTTGCATTACAGTGACGACGGAATAGAATGGTTTCAGGTTCGCGAGGGTTATTGTAATGACGTCGTTGTTGGTTCCGACGGAACCATTCTTACCTGCGTTATGGATACCGCATGGGTTGCCGTCGGAGGCGATGTTAACAATTTTGTCAGAATTTCGACCGGCCTTTCAAACGGACTTCCTATCAATACCGGTGGTTGGACGGTTTTTGCCATCGCTCCATCCGATCCCAATGTTATGTATGCCAGCCTGGCCGATTCGCTGGGTTTTCTTTATAACATCTACCTTTCCACAGATAAAGGGACCAACTGGTCCATAATATTTCCGAATAACAATTCTTACGAACCATTTGCTGGTACAGGGTGTTATGCCAATACCATAACGGTATTCCCGAATGACCCGTATCAGATACTACTTGGTGGTTATGCTTTATGGTGGGGAAGAAGAATCCAGGAAACGGGATACTATGATTGGGCTATAATGAGTTCCGGAAGCCTGCCAGTTATCTTTGACCAATATGCCCCTACTTTTCATCATTCATACGTTTTTCGCCCGGGATATCCTACCCAGTTTGCCATGGCAACTGATGGTGGAGTAACAACAGGCATAGTTGGAACAGAATTTATTCAATTTAAAACCAGTAATAAAAATTACGGTGTTTCCCGATTTCACTCTGTTGCCATGTCGCGCCAGAAAACATGGGTTATGGGTGGAGGCGATGCAATCGGCACCCAGGTTATCGGAGCCTATTACCCCTCTCACGTTAATAATCCAACCGATGGCTATCAAACCTGGTGGTATGATTTCCCTTTACGTATTGCCGATGAAGGTGGTTCGGGAGGATCTTGTGCCTGGTCAACTATAGCACCAAACACGATATTCTTTTCAAAGATCGGAGATAGCATACGTCGTGAAGAACTTGTCGATCTTTCATATACGAACGGTTTTATAATGGGTATTATCAACAATAAGGTTGATATTACGCCTATCCAGTTTTGGGAAACTATTAACTTCGAATTTACCCGCGACAGCATTAAATATACCAATAAAACCGGTAAGGATATCAAAGCCGATACCACGATTGTGATTGAAAGTAATACCGTAAGATTCCCAATTGAATACACAACTATAGGACCGATACCGGCTGGCGATAGTATCATGATCCCCGACCCGGTCGCGTCCCGTTTCTTCGTTGCAGGTAGCCGTGGCTCAAATAATAATGGAATATGGATGACCAAAGATGCTCTGAACTTCACCGGCGCTCCGACTTGGTTCAAGATTATGAACATTCCTGCATCCGACACGATTTACACTGATGATCCGGTAAGTACTATGGCCATATCGAAGGACCTTAACACTATGTGGCTTGGTACCGAGGGCGGCCGTATGATACGCATCTCAAACCTGGCGTTGGCATATAATTTTGCTACGGCCGATGTCAACAGCCCTACCTGCATTGTTGCCAACGAAAAATTTCTAAACCTGCCATTCCTGGGACGTTTTATTAGCTCCATTGCAATCAATCCCAACGATTCACGTCAGGTAATGGTCACTCTCGGAAATTATGACAACGATCACTATGTTTATATGACCGAGAATGGAAACGATTCACTGCCAACTTTCACCTCTGTTCAGGGCAACCTCCCTAAGATCCCGGTTTTTAGCGGACTTATTGAAATGCATGATAACAACCGCGCGATTATAGGAACTGAATATGGTGTTTTCTCCACCTCCAACATCACAGGCGGCGCTCCGGAATGGAATCTCGAGTTGATGAACATGGGCGACGTTCCAGTTACCGAAATTAAGCAACAAACCTTGGACAATTACCTGATCGGGAACAAGGGGACTATCTATGCTGCAACTTATGGACGTGGTATATTTGTAGACACAACCTATTATACTCCTGTAGGCATCGATCCCGGAAATAGTATACCTGTCAGCAAAAATGGAATTATCCGGATAAATCCGAATCCCGCAAATGATATAGTTAATATAATGTATAATCTGGAAAAAGCCGGATGGATTGATGTTCAGGTAACCGATATCACCGGACGTACAGTAATTGTCAACAGTTTTGGAGAGAAACCCAAAGGGATCAATATTTCCGCTCTGGATCTTCGGTCACTTCCTGCAGGAACTTACATCGTCAGGGTTGCGAATTCCTTTGGAAAAGTTGTAAAATTGTAAATATTCTAAAACATTAATTGAGATATGAAAAGAACCATACCATTTCTGTTCTTCCTGTTTTCTGCCTTCGTAATGATGGCCCAACCGGATGTTTACACTCCAACATTAAAATCCCCGTCCGATAGCGCTACGAACATGGTACCGGATCTGTATGTGAGCTGGAATGCCATTGCCGGCAGTACAAACCTTCAATACCAGGTACAAATCGATACCACATTAAATTTCAACTCTCCCCTTAAAGTTGATACCACACAATTACTGCTGACAGGTTATAAAACCCACGAACTTTTATTCGGTCAGAGATATTACTGGAGAGTCAGAGCAATAGACGAAGGCCAAACATCCTATTGGTCAACCGTCTTTAATTTCGTCATCTTTGATCAGGCAAACCTTTCTAAACCCACTAATAATGCAGGAGACCAAAATCCCAATGTAAATATCGAATGGAAAAATACCATTATTCAAAACGGAGTAAATGTTACAATTACGGGAGTTCGTTTCTGGGATTATCAGTACGATTCAGTTACTGGTTTCAACTCGCCCGCATTGGAGGAAGGTACCACTTCTTTTACTGTTCTTAAAGCAGCTACATCAAATCTTCAATTTGGGAAAAATTATTATTACCGGATTCGCGCCCGTCATAACCTCAGTACCAGTTCCTGGTGTGATCCATGGAAATTTACGGTGGTTGATAAGCTGACCCTTCAATTGCCAAACGATGATGCTGTTGCACAGGCAATCGATGTTCAGATCAAATGGAAAAATATAACCGGAATACTTAGTTATGAATATCAACTGGCGCTTAACCAAGATTTTACAAACATCATTCTTCAGAATGAAATCGATACAAACATGGTAAGATGCAGCTTACTTCAATTTGGTGATACAGTTTATTGGCGTGTCCGCGCACGCCAGCTGCACGATACCTCCAGCTGGTCGAACTCACGGAGTTTTACTGTGATCAATACGGTTTTGCTTAAAACTCCGGCAGATGCTTCGCAGGATATTGAACTGAAACCAAAACTTCAATGGACTAGTCAGACTGGCATAGCCGGTTATCAACTCCAGGTTGACTCGGTAAATAGCTTCGTTAATCCAGTCGTCGAGGCAAAAGCTGACGCCAAGGCTGTAAGCTATACCTTATCAAAGAAACTTGCCACACTGAAAACCTACTATTGGCGAATGAGGGTATTTTCAGATGGTGGCGCCATGGCCGACACCTCTGACTGGAGCGCACCATGGTCCTTTGTTACTGTTGGACCGCAAAGTATATATGAACCGGGCTCAACTTCTTTCAGCATCTATCCGAATCCAGCCAGCGAAAAAATTACTATCAAAGCTGACATTCCGATAGCGAAAACTATCCAGGTTTACGTAGTTGATCTCATTGGGAAAACTATACTAAACCGTGAGATTATGTTTTCAGGCGGTCTCAATATTAAGGAAATTTCGCTCGAAAATATTAACAAAGGCGTTTATATCCTGAGGATATCCATCGACGGTCAGACCATCAACCGAAAAATCATCGTCGACCGCTAACCATTTTTAAACCCTAAAAAAAAAGACTGAGTCATTTGAACCAGCCTTTTTTATTTACTTCGATAAACTTTTTTTGAAGTCCTTCAGTATGGATAGGTCATCTTCAGAGATGTAATTTATTTCGAGCGCTTTCTGAATCAAATGATCATAATCCGTAAGAGTAATAAGTGCACATTGAGCCTCTTTAAATGCTTTTTCAGCTTTGGACAGGTTATAAGTAAAAATAGCAATCATCCCCTTGATTGAGCAGCCAGCATCCCGAAGAGCAGAAACCGCTCCAAGACTTGAAACTCCCGTAGAGATTAGGTCTTCCACAACTACAACTCGTTGACCATCGCGTATTTCTCCTTCGATCTGGTTGGTTAATCCATGTTCTTTCTTTCCACCACGTACATAAGCAAAAGGAAGCCCCAGTTCCTGGGCTACGAGGGCACCATGGGCAATCCCACCAGTTGCAACGCCGGCGATTAGTTCAGGTTCGAACGGATTGTCCTGTATGGCACGTACAAAATTCTGGCGGATGAAAGTCCGAATTTCGGGATATGATAAAGTAATGCGATTATCACAGTAAATGGGTGATTTGATGCCTGAAACCCAAGTAAAAAGTTCTTTTGGACTTAGTTTAACAGCTTTGATCTTTAGAAGTAATTCAGCGGTTTGTAGAGCAATGTCTTTGTTATAGATCATAAAAGGTTTTTAGATAGTTTAACTTCAGGGTAAAAATACAAATTTTTGTACATTCGTAATCATAAGTTGGTCGATCAAACACCAGGATTATGAAAATATATCTTAACGACCGTGTCATCCGTTTTGTAGTATCAAAACCAGATAGAATAACGGAAACTGATCTTTTTATTGTTTACGATTCTCCCTACCAGCTGAAAAAAAAATTCGAACTTTTTGAATCCGAGCTATCATATAAAAACTTTTTCATTCAATATCAAAGTAATATCGGAATTTCAGAGGTCACGCTTTCTTTTCTGAAATTTTTTAAAATTATTGAAGCAGCCGGTGGAGTCGTGAAGAATGAAAGAGGGGAAACATTGTTCATTTATCGGTTAGGTTTCTGGGATTTACCAAAAGGGAAGATAAGTAATAAAGACCGGCAGGCTGTAAAGTCCCATCCTTCGAAATATTCCAAGAAACCTGCGGCAGCCCGGATTGCAGCCATCCGGGAAGTTAAGGAAGAAACCGGATTGCATTTCGTTGCTATCACCCGGGAACTGGCTCCTACATGGCATATCTATTACATTAAACAAAAACGAATCCTGAAGCATACACATTGGTTTGAAATGGTGGCCGACGCCTCACAGCCTCTCATTCCACAAACGGAAGAAGATATCGTACTTGTATGGTGGGTACCGGTCGAAAATCTGGAGACCATACGGGAGAATGCATATGCATCATTGAGGGAGCTGTTTTAAAAAAGACTTTTCTTCAATTAAATGAAAGATGAAGGAAAAAACAAAGAAAACTTGGCAGATGTGAAGTGTAAAATTACAGCTCACAGTATGAACTGTAAAGTGCTAATTGTTAAAGACTTGACACTTTACACATCACACATGAACTGGTAGCCCGTAGGGGATTCGAACCCCTGATCTTCAGGATGAAAACCTGATGTCCTAGGCCAGCTAGACGAACGGGCCATATTGTAAAATTGGAGTGCAAAAGTATGAAAAAAATTTTAACCGGCAAAAATTTTATTTCTAAATTTGCCAATTACCCCCGGTCAAAAGCCTATGAACCAACAATCGACAACAAGTTCCGGTTTGATCAAAGCCATCATTAAAAAAGGAACCCTGAAACAAGAAGTTTATCACAAAACACTGGAGATTTTCAACGAGTTCAAGTCACAGTCACGGGTACTGTTCGATCAGAATCATGAATTAGTGAAAAAAGCGAAATATCCACTCCTTTTCGAATTCACCAATCACAGTTCATTCGAGTTTCAACTGAAATTCGGCAGCGATGTCCTGATTTTCTTCATGCACAGTAATATCTTCGAACTGCCCCGCGACCATGAAGTCATGAAGACTCCCTATATTAAAGATGACAAAACAAGGTCCTATGGAGGATTAATTCATATTTTTAATTTCCTGGCCGATTCTTTCAAATACAATCGAACAAATGA
>Ga0172375_10004226_pt1 | contig 21390 bp, 26 predicted proteins | sample LakKiv1m_FD_114537 | JGI IMG/M metagenome (GOLD analysis project Ga0172375, IMG submission 114537) | Freshwater microbial communities from Kabuno Bay, South-Kivu, Congo - kab_092012_11.1m | ecosystem: Environmental > Aquatic > Freshwater > Lake | place: Democratic Republic of the Congo...
AAAAACTTGACAACAGTATAATTTAATGTATACTCTACTAAAGAAATAGAGATTATAGAGAAGGAGTGGCATGCGGATTACTTATCGTACCGATTATGCTTTAAAGACTATATTAGAGTTGGCTCAGAATTACGGTAAAGAGCCGGCAGCGACAATAACTGAACTTGCCAAACGTCTGGATATACCCATTAAGTTTCTGGAGCAGATTCTTCTGGATCTTAAGCGGGGTGGTTTTGTTGAGAGCAGGAGGGGTAAGATAGGGGGTTATCTTCTAGCTAAAACTCCAGCTGAGATTAAATTAGGTGAAGTAGTCAGGTTTGTAGAAGGCTCAATTGAACCGATTGCTTGTGTAGATAAGCATTATTTAGGTTGTAGCGATATAAATAAATGTGTTTTTAGAGGTATCTGGCAAGAGGTTAATAGTGCTACTGCAAAAATCGTTGATAATATAACTTTTGAAGATTTAGTCAAGAAAGTAAATAAGCGAGATACTACGCTTACTTATCAAATTTAGGATATCGAGTTTATTCTTGAGAATGCGCTAAATCAGTAGAACAAAGGGAGGCGGATTGAAAATAGCTCGTGATATTACAGAATTAATCGGAAATACGCCATTAGTTAAACTTAATCGTTTAAGTGTCGGTACTTTTGCTACATTGGTTGTTAAGGTAGAGTCTTTTAATCCTTGCTCTTCGGTTAAAGATAGAATTGGTTTGAATATGATTGAGGCCGCTGAGAAGGCAGGAAAGATAAAAAAAGATACAGTTATTGTTGAGCCGACCTCCGGGAATACCGGAATTGCTTTGGCTTTTGTTTGCGCAGTCAAAGGTTATAAACTTATTTTGACTATGCCTGATACAATGAGTTTAGAGCGTAGGCAGCTTTTAGCTGCTTTTGGTGCCGAGATTGTTCTTACCCCCGGATCTTTGGGTATGACCGGAGCAGTAAATAAGGCGGTAGAATTAGAAAAAAGTGATAAACGTTATTTTCTTTTACAACAATTTGAGAATCCGGCAAATCCGGATATCCATCGTAAGGAAACCGCTAAAGAAATATGGTCTGATACCGACGGCAAAGTTGATATTCTGGTTGTCGGAGTAGGCACAGGCGGGACGATTACGGGGATAGCTGAGGTGATTAAGAAAAAGAAGCCATCTTTTAAAGCGATTGCAGTTGAACCTAAGGCATCCCCTGTTTTATCCGGAGGCAGTCCTGGTCCGCATAAGATTCAGGGTATTGGAGCGGGTTTCATTCCAGGAGTTTTGAATCGTAAAATTATTGACGAAGTGATTCAGGTATCGAATGAAGACGCAGCTCAGGCAGCAAAAAGTTTGGCTAAAGAAGAAGGGATATTGGCAGGGATATCATCGGGTGCAGCTTTATTTGCCGCAATAGAAGTAGCTAAAAGGCCAGTAAATAAGGGTAAGCTGATTGTAGTTATTTTACCTGATACAGGAGAGCGTTATTTAAGTACCGGTTTGTTTACTTAAGCATCTGTCTTCTTAAGGCAGATAAGGAGGAAGAAATGAGAGATAAAGTTGAAAAAGCGTTAGAAAAAGTTAGGCCTATGCTTATGGCTGACGGTGGAAATGTTGAGTTAATCGATGTAACTAGTGATGGCATAGTTAAGCTTAAGCTTAAAGGTAGCTGTGGGTGTTGTCCTATGTCTCAGATGACCCTTAAAATGGGGATTGAAAGAATAATCAAAGAAGAAGTTCCGGAGATAAAAGAAGTAGTTGCTATTTAATTTATGGTTCTAAAAAGAAAAGGACGGTTGTAAAAATGCGTACCATAAAAGAGATTAATGAGAAAATAAAGAAAGGCCAGGTGGTTGTGGTTACTGCTGAGGAAGTAATCGACCTGGTGGAGAAGAAAGGCGTAAAGAAAGTCGCTCAGGAGGTAGATGTCGTTACAACCGGGACCTTTGGGCCGATGTGTTCCAGTGGCGCATATTTTAATATCGGACATTCTAAGCCGCGCCTAAAAATTGGCGGCGGAACATGCACGATAAATGATGTCCCGGCATATACTGGTTTTGCTGCTGTAGATATTTATATGGGAGCTACGGCTATTCCGGATGATGATCCGCGCAATAAAGTGTACCCGGGAGAATTCAAATATGGCGGTGCTCACGTCATTGAAGATATAGTAGCTGGTAAAGACGTCCAGCTTAAGGTTAGCGCTTATGGTACGGATTGTTATCCGCGCAAAAAATTGGACACCTTGCTTAATATTAAAGATTTGAATGAGGCAGTCCTTTTCAATATGCGTAATGCCTATCAAAATTATAATATCGCAGTCAATTTATCGGATAAACCGATACACACTTACCTTGGTATGCTTAAGCCTAATTTAGGTAATGCCAACTATTGTTCAGCGGGTCAGCTTTCCCCGCTTCTGAAAGATCCTTATTATAAGACCATAGGGATAGGTACTAAGATATTTTTAGGCGGCGGCATTGGTTATGTCGCTTGGCAGGGGACTCAACATAATCCCGGAGTGCCCAGGAGCGAGAATGGTATTCCTAAGGTTCCTGCAGGAACAATTGCGGTTATCGGCGATTTAAAGCAGATGAATTCGCAATGGCTTAAAGGTACAAGCATGCTTGGTTATGGTGTTACGCTTATTGTAGGTATCGGTGTACCCTTACCGGTTCTAGATGAAGAAGTTATTCAACGGGCTGCAGTAAAAGATAAGGATATATATGCTCCGATTGTTGACTATAGTCAGAATTATCCGCAAATTGTACCTGGTTCATTAGGGCAGGCTAGTTATGAACAGTTAAAGTCGGGTAAAATAACTATTCAAGGTAAAGAAGTGCCTACCGGCAACCTTTCAAGTTATTCTAAAGCAGTCAAGATATCCGAAGAGTTGAAATCCTGGATTAAGAAGGGGGATTTTGAATTAACTGACCCTGTGGCAAAACTACCGGCGGCTGATTCAGGGTATGCTTTTAAATTGCTTAATGAAAGACCTATAGTTTAAAAAGAGGTGGAAAATGACTTCTAAAAGAATAGTTTTGCATTTCCCGCATCGCTTGGTTAATCAGCCTATTATTTATAAGTTGGTTAAAGAGCATGATCTGCAGTTTAATATCCTGAAAGCCTTTGTTACTCCTCAGGAAGAGGGGTTGATGGTTCTGGAATTAAGCGGAAAAAAGGAAAATCTGGAAAAGGGTGTTGAATATTTACGCTCCTGCGGGGTGCGCATCCAGCCGTTAAGCCAGGATGTTGTTAGGAATGAAGAGAAGTGTACTAATTGCGGCGTATGTGTACCGATCTGTCCGACTGAAGCGTTGGTTGTTGACCCTAAGACGCGCGAAGTAATTTTCCATAATAAGAAATGTATTGCTTGTGAGCTTTGCGTAAAAATCTGTCCGCCACGGGCCATGGAAGTGCACTTTTAATGAACGCTTGGTTTACGAACGCTTTTGCGTGAGTAAACCAATGCGTGAATTAATCCTGTGTTTTAAATCTATTGTTTTTCTACTTCTAAAAACAACAGGATTAAGTATTCACCATGAATAAATTATCTAAACTTAAAAGTATCCTTTCTAAATACAATTCTTGTTTGATTGCTTTCTCCGGAGGAGTAGATAGCACTTTTTTATTAAAGATTGCTTCTAGTGTTTTCCCAAAAGATAAAATTCTGAGTGTTACTGCTAACTCTGCGACTTATCCTAAAGAAGAGTTAATTTTTGCCAAACAAATTGCTAAGCAACTGGGAGTAAGACATAAAGTAATTAATACTCTGGAATTAAATAATAAACAATTTGTGGCTAATTCTTCAAAGCGTTGTTATTTTTGTAAGAAAGAACTTTTTACTAAACTTAAGAAATTAGCTAAAAATAACAATCTTCAGGCTGTTTTTGATGCTAGCAATGTATCGGATAAATCGGATTTTCGCCCGGGTAGTCTAGCCAAAAAGGAATTAGGGGTATTTTCTCCTTTAGAGGAGGCTAATTTGACTAAAGATGATATCCGTATTTTAAGTAGAAAATTAGGCCTTTTGACCTGGGATAAACCTGCACTTGCTTGCCTTGCCTCGCGTATTCCTTATGAGACAAAGATTTCAGAACCGATTCTTAAGCGTATTAATAAGGCAGAATATTTTTTAAGAAAGATGGGGTTTAAGCAAGCGCGAGTTAGAGATTATAATTTATTTGCCCGGATAGAAGTGGCTAAAGAAGATATCCCGGTTATTGTTTGCAAGAGGCAAAGGGTAATCGACAAATTTAAGAAATTAGGTTATAATTATATAACAGTTGATTTAGAAGGTTATCGTAGCGGGAGCATGAACGAGGTTATAAAAAGATGAAAAGAATATATCTGGACTATGCAGCCACTGCACCTACTGATCCGGAAGTGCTTAAAGCAATGGAGCCTTATTTTTTTGAGAAGTTCGGTAATGCATCTAGCTTACACGCTTTTGGGCAAGAGGCTAAGAAGGCCCTTGAGGATAGCCGGCAAAACTTAGCCGAGTTCTTAGGCGCTAAGCCCGAAGAGATTATTTTTACTTCCGGTGGTACAGAGTCGGATAATAATGCTATATTTGGTGTCACCGAAGTCTTAAAAAGCAAAGGCAATCATATTATTACTTCTAAAATAGAGCACCATGCTATTAGCGAGCCTTGCGTTTTTCTAGAAAAGAAAGGTTTTCAGGTCACTTATCTTCCGGTAGACAAGATGGGACTAGTTTCTCCCGAAGAGTTGAAGAAAGCTATTACTGATAAGACGGTTCTTATTTCTATTATGCATGCTAATAATGAAATTGGAACAATTCAACCTATTGCTGAGATCGGAGAGATTGCCAGGTCTAAGGGAATATGTTTCCATACTGATGCTGTACAGACAGTAGGGCATATTCCGGTTAATGTTAATACTTTGAATGTTGATCTGCTTTCGCTTTCAGCGCATAAATTTTATGGCCCTAAGGGCGTCGGCGCTCTTTACATTAGAAAGGGTATGCGTTTAGTAAAATTCCTACAGGGGGGAGACCAGGAGAAGGGGAGGCGAGCTTCAACTCATAATATACCCGGTATAGTTGGATTAGCTAAAGCTATAGAATTATGCGGTAAGAATATGGGGAAAGAAGCGCAGTTCCAGAGCTCTCTGCGCGATAGATTAATTAAGGAGATACCCGAGAAGATATCTGATGTGCGTCTTAACGGTCACGCCAGCCAGAGGCTCCCTAATAATGTTAATTTTTCAATTAAATATATCGAAGGTGAGTCCATTCTATTAAGTCTGGATATGCTGGGGCTGGCTGTTTCTACCGGTTCAGCATGTACTTCCAGCTCTCTGGAGCCTTCACATGTACTTTTAGCTATAGGTTTAGATCACGAAACTGCCCACGGCTCCGTCAGAATTACCATAGGCAGGTGGACCCAGGAATCAGACGTAGACTATTTTCTAGAAAACCTCCCTAAAGTTGTAAATAAGTTGCGTGCCATGTCTCCCTTGTACGATAAAAAATGAGTGAGGACATAAGTTATGGAGCATTATAATAAAGGTAAGCGACATAACTTATGTGTCCGAACTCATGGTTTAGGCAATTAATTGCCTAAACCATAATATATTTATTTAATGGAAGAAGAAATAATTGAACTATTAAGAAAGAAGGATGACTATGTCTCAGGCGAAGAGATAAGCAGTCATTTTAAGATAAGCCGTCAGGCTCTTTGGAAGCATATACAGGAGATTAAAGATTTAGGTTATGATATTGTTGCGGTTCCGCATTTAGGTTACCGTTTAGAATCCAGCCCGGACAGACTCTTTGATTTCGAAGTTAAGAATGGCTTAAATACCAAAATCTTAGGAAAGAAGATCATATATTTTGAATCTCTTAGTTCTACTATGGATATGGCTATGCAGTTGGGGATGCAAGGTGTGCCTGAAGGAACAATTGTTTTAGCTGAAACCCAGAGTAAAGGAAGGGGCAGGTCAGGGAGAATTTGGTTTTCTCCAAAATATAAAGGGTTGTATTTGTCTTTGATTTTACGTCCGAAAATGCTTCCTACTCAGGCGCCCATATTGACCTTATTAGCTGCTGTTTCTCTTTGTGAGGCGGTAAAAGAAGTAAGCGGGATTGATGTTCAGATAAAATGGCCAAATGATATTTTAGTGCATAATAAAAAGCTTGCCGGAATACTAACAGAAATAAGTGCCGAAATGGACCAAATAAATTTTGTGAGTATCGGCATCGGTATAAATGTTAATAATGATAAGAAAACTTTGATAAGCGGTTCTACTTCCTTAAGGGAGCATAAGAAAGAAGAGTTTAGCCGTATAGTTTTGTTAAGAGAAATCTTACGCAGGCTGGAGGTAAATTATCTTATTCTGGAGAAGAAGGGGAGCTTATTGATAATAGATAAATGGCGTCAGCACAGCATCACTCTTGGCAAGAGGGTAAAGGTCTATTGCCAGAATAAGCATATTGAAGGTGAGGCTGTGGATATTGATAGCGACGGCGGACTTTTACTAAGGAGAGATTCAGGCTTAACCGAGAAAGTCATGGCCGGAGATGTGGTGCATTGTAGATAACATTGTCAACCATTAAAAAATAATTGGTTGACTATTACCCGTTTCATTTTATAATATGCTTTATGCATAAATTAAAGTGGAGCGGGATTTTATTTTTAGGGTTATTTCTGCCCGTAAGTGCATTTTGTGCCGATGAATCAGTAGAGCTTTGGGATAAGATTGTGGTGACTAAGAATAGGTTGCAGTTCATTGAGCCCTATTCTTTAGATGCAAAGGAACTTTTAGAGCTGCCTTTCGATTCAACTGTTGAATCCCTAAATACTACCCCGTTAGATTTACAGAATCGTTCTCCTCACGGCGGTATTCAAACCGATTTTTCTTTACGTGGTTCAAATTTTCAGGGAGTGCTTCCTCTCTTGAACGGCCAGCGTATTAATGATCCTCAGACTGCACACCATAATTCAGATATTCCTATAACCAGTGAAGATGTTGCATGCGTAAATGTCTTACCCGGGGCAGCTTCTTCTGTCTTTGGGCCGGATGCAATAGGAGGGGCAGTAAATTTTATTCTTAAAAAACCGCGGGAGGATAAAACAATATTAGAATTAACCGGCGGTCAATTTAATACTTTTGGTGAATTATTTAGCATAAGCAAGAAAGTAAGCAATTTAGGCGTAAGATTATCAGTTGAGAATAAGCAATCCAGTGGTTTCCAGGAAGATACAGATTATAAGAACTTTACCACAAGCTTTGTTTCTTCATTAGATTTACCACAAGGTGATTTTGACTTAAGCTTTGGTTATCAGGATAAAGAATTCGGGGCTTATGATTTTTATACTCCCGGGAATGGCTATTTATCAAAGGAATGGACTAAGACTTATCTTTTAAACACCGGATTAAACCTTGAAAAAAACGGATTAATTATTAAACCTAATTTTTTATGGCGCAGGCATTTTGACAAATTTGCTTTGGATAAGACGGGACTGCGAAGTAATTTCTTGAGTCACCATCGGACCGATACTTATACTCCTAATATTTATATTCAAAAAGATACGGGGTTCTTAGGTAAGGCGGGGCTTGGCCTGGAATATGGGCAGGAGCGGATTAATTCTACTACCCTGGGTAAACATAAGAGAGATCACAAAAGCATATTTGTTGATGATGCTTATGATTTAACTGACAAGCTCTCTTTCGGTTTGTCCTTGCGCATGGATGATTTCGACGGGTTTGATAACATGTATACGGGATCCGCAAGTTTAAAATATGAAATAATTGCTCAAAATTATCTGCATTTTAGTTTCTCTCGCAGTATACGCGCGCCCTCGTTTACCGAGCTTTACTATTCAGATCCGACTACAGTTGGCAATAGCACTCTTTCTGCTGAGAAATCCACAAATTATGAGGCAGGCTATGAAATAGAGAAAGATAAGTTTATGTTTGGTTCAACCTTCTTCTTAAGAAAAGAAGATGACGCTATCGACTGGGTAAAGACCAGCAGTACTCAGGCTCAATGGCAAGCAGATAATATTCCGGGTGCAGATTTTTTTGGTTTGGAAGAACGCCTAGGGATAAAATTAAATGAAATTGTTAATTTTGATGCAAATTATTCTTACATTAATAAAGTGACGGATAAAAACGGTTATATCTATAAATATGGGCCTAACTATATTCGGCATTTAGTGAATACCGAGTTTATTTTCAAGCTTCCTTTTGGCATCCAAAGTGTTGGTTTCAGCTATAAACAAAAACCCGATCGCCGCGGGTGGTTTTTGATGAATACCCGGCTAAGCTGGGATTTAAATAAGAATATGCAAGTTTTCTTTAGAGGAACCAACATGCTTAATGTGGAATATGAAGAGATTGAAGGTATTCCTCAACCCGGCAGATGGGTTGAGGCCGGATTTAGGCTTGCATGGTAAGGGTATCTTGATATAATATTACAAAAGGAGCGTTATGTTTATACATACTGTTTTATTTGAAATTCAGCCAAAAGAAGTCGCTAAGTATAATAAAGATAATCTTTTATGGTCTAGTTATGCGAAGAAGGCCAAAGGTTTTCTAGCTTATTTTACAATGCAACGTTGTGATTACAAGAATCAATACGCTTCAGTGTATAAGTGGGAGAGAAAAGTTGACCATGATCGTTTTATGAAAACGTACCATGATTTGCTAGTATCTAAATCAAAAGCCAAAGTAAAAGTATTGGGTTATTATAATCTTAAATTAAAAGTTCAAGTGGACAAGAAGAGCCAAAATTAGAATAATTTAAGTTGACAAATAGAGAATTTAGTGTATACTTACAAAAGTAGTAAGCAAGGTAGTTGAAGTCTTTTAACCGTAAGGAGAAAGAGCGACAGACCTTACGGTTTTTTGATATCTTGGCTTACTAAAATTTAACAAGGAAGGAGGAAGTACAGTAAATGGCAAAAGGTAAAGTAAAGTGGTTTTCCAATCAAAAGGGTTATGGGTTTATTACTCCTGAGAATGGTAATGATGTATTCGTGCATCATACAGCTATACAGGGTGAAGGCTATAAGACTTTAGAAGAGGGCCAGGAAGTAGAGTTTGAGATTGAAAAAGGTCCTAAAGGCGAGCAAGCTACAAAGGTCAACAAGTTATAACCTTTAATAAGAAAATCGGCCCAGTAATTTTTTAATTACTGGGCCTTTTTGTTTCTTTTTCCGAGGAATTGTGATATAATTTCTCTAGGAATCATGAAGATGTTACTCTATTGTTGTCTTAAGAGGTCAGAATTAGTAATTAATTCTGACCTTAATTTTAGGAATCTATGATAAAAAAACGAGTTATTGTTGGTATGAGCGGAGGGGTAGATTCTTCAGTAGCAGCTGCTTTATTGCTAAAGCAGGGTTACGAAGTTGTAGGGGTAACTATGTGTTTTAATCTTGTCGATTATTCTCGTAAGCGCCCCGCTTGCTGCAGCACTCAGGGTTTAGATGATGCCCGGAGAGTGGCACATCAGCTGGGAATAAAACATTACGTTTTAAATATGCATAAGTCTCTTGAAGAGCGGGTTATTAAATATTTCTGCGATGAATATCTTTCCGGCAGGACGCCTAATCCTTGTGTAGTTTGCAACCAATATCTTAAATTTGGTGAGTTACTGGATAAGACTAAAGCTTTTGATGCAAAATTCCTAGCCACAGGTCATTATGCGAGAATAGCAAAACTTGATCCGGGGTTTTTATTGAAGAAGGCCAAAGATCCTAAAAAAGACCAGACGTATTTCCTCTACCGCTTGAGTCAAAGTCAACTTAAACATATAATATTTCCTTTGGGAGATTATACCAAGGACCAGGTAAGGATTTTAGCAAAAAATTTAGGTTTAAGTGTGGCTGACAAAAAAGGTAGCCAAGAGATTTGTTTTTTGCCGGATGACGATTACCGTAAATTCTTAGAAGCTAGATTTGGCAATAAGATAAAACCCGGGTATATTATTGATAAAGAGGGGAATGTTTTAGGCCGGCATAAGGGAATTGCTTATTATACTATTGGCCAACGTCAGGGCTTGGGAATTGCCAGGGGAGTTCCGGTGTATATAATCGGTATAGACCGCTTAAGGAATCAGATAATAATCGGGCCTAGAGAAACTACCTGTAAGCGCAAGGTTATAATTAAAGATCTGCATTTTGCATTAAAGCCTATTAAAAAGAAAGTTGCTCTGCGAGTTAAAATAAGGTATAATCATAAAGAGTCAGGTGCAGAAGTTTCCCCCATAGGAAACAAAATCTTAATTAATTTTAAAACTCCTCAATTTGCTATTACCCCCGGTCAGTCTGCGGTCTTCTACGATAGGGATAAAGTTCTAGGCGGAGGAATTATCGAAAGGGTCTTAGATTAAAATGAAAAAACTTACGGGCTTAGAAGATAAGATTAAAGAATTAAAGAAAAAACGTGATGCTATAATTCTAGCTCACAATTATCAGTTGCCTGAGGTCCAGGATATCGCAGATTATAGAGGAGACTCTTTAGAACTAAGCCGTATTGCTGCTAAAACACAAGCCAAGGTTATTGTTTTTTGTGGGGTATATTTTATGGCTGAGACTGCATCGATTCTCTCTCCCGACAAAATGATTATTGTGCCTGATAAAGAAGCGGGGTGCCCTATGGCTAATATGCTTACCGCTGAACAATTGCGTAAGTTAAAGCGGGAACATCCTAATGCTGTAGTTGTAGGTTATGTAAATACTTCAGCAGAAGTAAAGGCAGAGCTTGATTATTGCTGTACTTCTACTAATGCGGTAGCCGTGGTTAATGCTTTAAAAGATAGGGAAGAAATTATTTTTGTTCCGGATAAATATCTCGCGGATTTTGTATCTAAGAAAACAGGAAGAAACCTTATTACCTGGAACGGGTTTTGCCCTACACATATCAAGATCCTTCCGGAAGATGTCAAAAGGGAGAGGAAGTTTCATCCTTTTGCAAAAGTAATGGTGCATCCTGAATGTCTCCCTCAGGTGGTCAGCCTTGCTGATGCAGCTTTATCTACAAGCCAGATGTCTAAGTTTGCTAAGGAGTCAGAAGCAACAGAGTTTATTGTGGGTACTGAGAACGGTATTATCTATCGGCTTAAGCAAGATAATCCGCATAAAGAGTTTTATCCAGCTTCGGAGCGGGCTATTTGTCCGAATATGAAACGTACTACTCAAGAGAAGGTACTTTGGGCTTTAGAAGAATTAAAGGAAGAAGTTAGGGTTTCAGACGAGATACGCCAGAAAGCAAAGAGAGCAATCGACAGGATGTTGGAGATAGTTTAAGCTTATCCAGCCATTCCTTAAGGACTGGAGAGCTTAGTGGAGGAAGGGCTGGGTGAATATTCCCGTAATTTATGAAGATGATTGGCTTTTAGTAGTAGATAAGCCCTCAGGTCTTCTGACTGTACCTACCCCAAGGAACGAAGAGCGTACTCTTACTAGCATACTTAACTTATATCCATGCCATCGGCTTGACCGGGAGACTTCGGGCCTAATTATTTATGCTAAAAATAAGGTCATTCAAAATAAGGTGATGGATGAATTTAGGGCTCGGCAAGTTAAAAAGACGTATGTTGCTTTTTTACGGGGAGTTCCTTCGTCTTTAGAAGGCGAGATTAAGAATAGCATTGAAGGTTTAAGTGCTCGCACCCTGTATAAAGTTGTTGCAAAAAAGAAGGATTTTGCTATTGTAAAAGTTAATCCTTTAACCGGAAGAACTAATCAGATCAGGATCCATTTTAAACAGATTGGCCATCCTGTTTTAGGTGAGACTAAATATGCTTTTCGCAGAGATTTTAAGATTAAAGCTAAGCGGCTTATGCTGCATGCGGAGAGTTTAGAATTTAAGCATCCGGTTACCGGAAAGCAGTTGGTTTTGAAGTGCAATCTACCTGAATATTTTACGGATTTTTTAAACAAAAATAATTAGTATCTATGGGTATATTACATGCAGTTATCTTAGGTGTTGTCGAAGGGGTAACTGAGTTTCTGCCTATCTCATCCACTGGGCATTTAATGCTCAGCGCACAATGCCTGGGTATTACTCAGACAGAATTTGTTAAGAGCTTTGAGATTGCTATTCAATCCGGAGCTATTCTCGCGGTCATTGTTTTATATTGGAAGGTACTTTTTAGCGGCTGGGATGTTTGGAAGAAAATCCTGGCGGCGTTTCTCCCTACCGCTGTAATCGGGCTCTTGCTTTATAAAATAATAAAAAAGTATTTGCTTGGCGGCACTACTATTGTGCTCTGGGCGTTTTTTATCGGAGGCCTTGTACTTATTGTTTTTGAACTCCTTTATCGGGAAAAGGAGTCATCCGTTGGACAGTTAAAAGATATATCGTACCTTCAGGCATTTTTAATCGGTTTATTTCAAGCACTAGCTATTATTCCGGGAGTTTCGCGTTCAGCCGCGACAATCATCGGCGGGCTTAGCCTTGGATTGAAGCGTAAGGCAATAGTAGAGTTTTCTTTTTTACTGGCTGTGCCTACTATGGTGGCGGCGATGGCCTTTGATTTAATGAAAAGCGCAGGTTCATTTACCGGCAGTAACTTTCTGGTCTTATTTATAGGATTTCTTGTATCATTTGTGGTTGCGCTTTTAGCTATTCGGTTTATGCTGATTTTTATCAAAAACCATACTTTTATTCTCTTCGGAGCATACCGGATATTAATAGCTTTTGTTTTTTGGATGATATTAAGATAGGAATAATTAAAATGAGCATTCTTGTTTTAGGGACTGTGGCTTTAGACAATGTAAAGACGCCTTTTGGTGTGAGAAATAAATTGCTGGGGGGGTCTGCTGCGCATTTTTCTATGGCTAGCCGGCTCTTTACTACGGTTGATCTAGTTGCTGTCGTGGGTAAAGATTTTCCTCAACAGCATATTAATTTCTTGCATAAAAAAGGGATAAATCTCACTTCACTTATCCGTCTTTCGGGTAAGACTTTCCAATGGTCAGGTGAATATAAAGGGGATTTGAATACCGCAATTACTTTAAGTACAGAGTTAGGCGTTCTTTCTACTTTTAAGCCGGAAATTTCCGATAAACAGAAGGATATTAAATATATTTTTCTAGCTAATGTTGACCCGGACATACAGAGGCATCTTTTAACTCATTTACGCTCCCCTAAGCTGGTTGCTTTGGATAGTATGAATTATTGGATAAATACGAAGCGTAAGTCTCTTTTGGCTTTATTAAAGAAAGTAGATATTTATGTAGCTAACGACCAGGAGGCCCGGGCTCTCAGCGGTGAGTATAATCTTATTAAAGCAGCTAAGCGCCTGCGTTCTTTTGGCCCGAAAATGGTTTTGATAAAGAAGGGAGAGCACGGAGTTTTATTTTATTCGGACAAATTTATATTTTCTCTTCCGGCTTATCCGGCCGAAAAGGTAGTGGATCCTACCGGAGCAGGTGATACTTTTGCCGGAGGATTTATGGGTTATTTAGCTAAGAGTAAAGTTATTAATTCCGAGAGTATTAAAAAAGCCCTTGCTTATGGGACTATAGCGGCTTCTTTTAATATCGAGGGGTTTGGTTTGCAAAAGACCGCTGAACTTAAAATGAGTGATTTAGAGAAGCGGTTAGCCAAATTTAAAAAGCACGTTTTATTTTAAGTAAAAAATAATGAAAGATTTTAAAATAAAAGAAGAGTTTGTTCAATTTATGCGTTCCTATGGCGTAATTGGGGTGGCCATAGGCATTGTTATGGGCAATGCGGTAGCTAAGGTTATAACGGGTATTGTCGAAGGCCTTATTATGCCTATAATAGAAGTTATCCTGCCTGGGCCGAAATGGCAGGATGCGCTTTTGCATTTGGGTAGGGTTAACATTAAGGTTGGACTAATTATTGCGGCATTTGTTGATTTTTTTGCTATTGCTATAGTCGTATTCTTTATGTTTAAATATATACTGAAAGTAGATGAGCCAAAATAGGGGGTATTTATGTTAGAAGAGAAAATCCTTAGTGACTATAAAGAAGCGATGAAAGCAAGAGATGCGTTTAGGAGCTCGGTGTTAAGTTTTTTAAGAGCCGATGTTATTAACGTTCAGGTTTCTAAGAAAAAGAATGCTTTGGATGATAGCGAGGTGATCGCGGTAATTAAGAAGCAGATAAAGCAGCGTCAGGATTCTATCGAGCAGTTTACTAAGGGGGAGCGTCTTGAAATGGCTCAAAAAGAGAAGAAAGAATTAGAGTTATTAAAGACTTATCTTCCTCCTGAATTATCCGCAGATGAGATTAAAAAGATAATTGAAGAATCTGTACTCAGCACTGCTGCTTCCGGGATAAAAGATATGGGTAAAGTAATGAAGGAAGTTAATATTAAGATAGCCGGCCAAGCAGATGGTAAATTAGTCAGTGATTTAGTTAAGGAGAGTCTCCTTAAAGGTTAGTTTTATCTTCGGGGTATTTTTTAATGGAAACGTATTTCTTAAAGAAAGAAGATATTCTTAAATTTTACGAACGGATTGCTCAGGAGTATGAGTTATTTGTTCCGGTTAAAGCTGAGTCTCTGTCCAAGCCTAAGTGTGAATGCGGACCGTCTTTATTGACCGATAATTTTACTCTTAAGAAATTCTCGCAAGTTAATAAAGAAGATATCGTTTTCAGTGATTACCGCTGTATTGAGCCGACCCGTACTTTTTTTACTCATTATAAAGAAGATTTGGGTACCTGTTTTGAAACTACCGGGTTAAAAGAGAAAAAAGAACGTCCGCAGGCTTTATGCGGAGTAAAAAATTGCGATATATTTGCATTAAAGATTCAGGATTTTGTGTTTTTAGGGGGTAATGAAGTCGATCCTACTTATAAGGCAAGGAGAGAAAGTACTTTAATTATCTCTAGCGATTGTCCGGTATTCAAGGATGTTTGTTTCTGCCGAGCTTTTGATATTAATCCTTATCCGGTCGAAGGTTTTGATTTTAATCTTACGCCGCTTAGCAATGGTTATCTCATTGACGTAGCAACGCAGAAGTCCAGAATGATTGCGCTCTCCTTAAAAGATATTTTTGCTCCGGCAACTTTAGCCCAGTTATCCGGTAGGTCTGCTAAAAGAGAGTCAGCTAACCGCAGGCTGGATGATTATCTTAAGCAATATCAAATTCCTAAAAAAGAGACTTTGCAGGATATAGTTTTGTCTGGTTATAATTCCCCCGTCTGGAATGAAGAAATGCGTACTTGTGTTGAATGCAATGGCTGTGTTTTTATTTGTGATACTTGTCATTGTTTTCTTTTAACTGATGATACCTCTTCAGGAAACGCCAGGCGCTTACGTCTTTGGGATGGTTGTTTATTCAAGAATTTCACCAAAGTTGCCGGAGGAGGCAATGCCTTAAGATTACGTTATATGAGATTGCGTAATAGATATTTAAAGAAATTTGATTTCTTTTTTTCTAATTTAGGGATTCAGGCTTGTTGCGGTTGCGGTAGATGTATTGACGTCTGCCCCGGTAAAATAGATATACGACGTATTTTACGTAAACTACATGAGTCTCGTTATGCACCTAAGGAGGTAACGGGATGAAGAAGAACATTTACCAGCCAATCAAGGCTATTGTTGAAGAAGTGATAGTTGAAACTCCTACGATCAAGACTTTTAAGCTAAAACCGCAGGAGCCGTTGCGTTTTGCTACAGGACAATTTATTGAATTAACTGTTCCCGGAGTAGGAGAGGCCCCTTTTACTCCTTCTTCAGATCCGGGAGTAAGTGATGTATTAGACCTTACTATTATGAATGTAGGTGAGGTTACATCTAAGCTGCATAAAATGCAAAAAGGCGATCTTGTAGGAATCCGCGGTCCGTATGGTTTAGGTTACCCTTTAGATAAATTTAAAGGCAGGGATATTTTGATTGTTGGCGGAGGCGTAGGGTTGGCTCCGTTACGCTCTTTGTTATTCAGTCTTTTCTCCAATATAGATAAATATAATAAAGTAGTCTTACGTTATGGCGCTCGGACATCAAAGGATTTAGTCTATAAGGCTTACTTTCCGGAATGGGCCAAGAAGGACAAGGTGGATCTTTTGGCTAGCGTTGACGTGGGAGATCCGAGTTGGCAGGGTAATGTCGGATTGGTAACTACCGTATTAGGGGCTGTACCGGTTGATTTTGCTAATGCTGTAGCAGTAGTTTGCGGCCCTCCTATTATGATGAAATTTGTTACTTTAAAATTATTGGATTTAGGTTTTAAGCATGACAGCATTTATCTTTCCATGGAAAAGAGTATGTCTTGCGGTTTAGGCAAGTGCGGACATTGTCGTATCGGAAAGTACTACGCTTGTAAGGACGGTCCGGTCTTTACTTATGAGCAGTTAAAGGATATTCGGGATATTTGGGATTAGGTTTAGGAAAACGAATGAAAAGATTATTTATAGATTTAGAGATTTGCAATAAATGCAAAGAGTGTAAGGTTGTCTGTGATTATTTTTATCATCCGCAGAATAACGGTATCACTTCTTTGCGTGAGTACGCTACTTTTGCTACTATTTGCCGCCATTGCGAGGAGGCTCCCTGTGTTAACTCTTGTTATCATAATGCATTGGAGCGTGCAACTGATGGTCATCTTAAACGTTATAAGATGCGTTGTACAAGTTGTAAGTCTTGTACTTTAGCTTGTCCTTTTGGAATTATCTTTCAAGATTTTATTCCTTATTTAGATGCTAAGTGTAATTACTGTATCGGTAGAACAGCAGAACTTCCTAAGTGTATTTTGTCTTGTCCGGAAAAAGCAATAGAGATGAGAGAGGTTCAGGAGAATATGGAGCTGGATATCTATTTAGTAGGTGAGCATTTAGCAGTACATTCGCCTAAATGGTCAAAAGAGGATGTGCAACTTCCTAAAAAGAGATGAAAAGTGTATTTTATTTATTAATATTCCCGGGATTTTTATTTAGCGTTTCTATCGGGCTGCTTGCAGGCTGGCTAGACCGTAAACTTACTGCACGCCTGCAGTGGAGAGTCGGTCCGCCCTGGTATCAGAATTTTATGGATGTTTTGAAGCTGTTTGGTAAGGAGACCATTGTTCCCCAAGGGCCCAAATGGTTATTTTTGTTCTCACCATATTTAGCTTTAGTCAGCGCAATCCTGGTTGCTACCAGCTTAGGCAGAAGCATTATTTCTCCTCTGGATAGTTTTACAGGAGACTTAATTGTTTTTATATATTTGCTGGCGATGCCCGCAATTGCTACGATTATCGGAGCTTCATCATCAAGGAATCCCTTGGCTTCGGTGGGAGCTTCCCGAGAGATGAAGTTAATTCTTGCTTATGAATTGCCTTTAATAATATCTATTATTGTAGTAATTCTTAAATGTAGAGGGGCATTGCAGATTGGCCAGATCATTCAATATCAGATGAGTTTCGGTTCTATTATCTTTACTTTTTCCGGAGCATTGGCTTTTCTTGTGGCACTATTTTGTATTCAGGCAAAGCTGGGGATAGGATTATTTGATATTGCTGAGGCAGACCAGGAGATTATGGGGGGGACATTAATAGAATATTCAGGCTTGCCTTTGGCTTTATTCAAATTAACCAAAGCAATTATGCTCTACATTCTCCCGCTTTTTATAATCGTTCTTTTTCTGGGTAGAGACTTAAGTCCGCTTTCTTTAATTATTAAATATTTAATAATATTATTAGTGATTATTTTGATTAAGAATACTAATCCGCGTCTGCGTATTGACCAGGCGCTGAAGTTTTTTTGGAGGGTACCGACGATTTTGGCAGGGATAGCTCTTCTCCTTAGCCTATTCGGTTTATAATATGGATATTAGAACTAAGGCGCTAACAAAATCTCTTTGGGTTTTTCATATGAGTGTCGGCTCATGCAACAATTGCGATATTGAGATATTGGATTGCTTTACTCCCCGGCATGACTTGGAACGCTTTGGGATTCAACTTATAGGCTCAATTAGGCATGCGGATATTTTGTTGATTACGGGAGCGATGAATAAGAAATCAGCTCCTATTATGAAGAAGATTTATGCTCAGGCGCCTAAACCAATTTATGTGGTTGCTTTCGGTATATGTGCCTGCTCGCAACATATGTTTAGAGATAGTTATAACGTGACAGAACCTTTGGATAAAATCTTGCCGGTTGATCTTTATATCCCGGGTTGTCCTCCTAAGCCGGAAGCGGTTATATCCGGGATTATGCAGTTGGTAAACAAGATAAGGACTTTAGACAAAAAACCAAAGACTCTTTAGTAAAATATAAAGAAAGGCCAATAGCTTTATGGATATGCGGGATAGGATTAAAGAGAAATTACAGGATAAGATTAAAGAGTGGAAAGAGACTTCTACTAAAAGGATATTCTTGAGTTTAGATAAAAAGGATATTTATAGAGTAGTTGAGATTTTATTTAAGAACCTAGAGCTGAGGTTTATAACTGCTTCGGCTGTTGATTTGCCAGAGGCTTTTGAATTTCTCTACCATTTTAGTAATGATCCTTCGGGTGAAATTTATACATTGCGTATTTTGTTAGAAGATAAAATTAAGCCCGAGGTTGCTTCAATTACTCCTCTTTTCCCAGGCGCAGAGTGGATTGAGCGCGAGATTTGGGAGATGTTTGGAATTAACTTTATAGGGCATCCTAACCTAAAGAAATTGCTTCTTGCTGAAGATTGGCCGCAAGGAGATTATCCTTTGAGGAATAAGCAATGAGTCATAAGATTATTGTGCCCATAGGCCCGTATCATCCTTTACAAGAAGAGCCGGAGTTTTTCCAGCTTTACGTAGAAGGCGAAAAGGTGGTTGATATAGATATTATTATTGGTTACAACCATAGGGGGATAGAGAAACTTTCTGAGTCTAAACATTTTGATCAGGTTCCGTTTTTGGTTGAGCGTATATGCGGTATCTGTTCAACTAGCCATCCTTATGCTTATTGTTTGGCGGTAGAGAATATCCTGGGAGGAGAAATCAACGTAGTACCGGAAAAAGCCCTTTACATCCGTACAATTATAGATGAATTGCAGAGGATACATAGCCATCTTTTATGGTTAGGTTTGGTTGGTCACTTTATCGGTTATAATACTATCTGGATGTGGGCCTGGAAATATCGTGAGCCGGTTTTGGATTTATTTGAGATGGTTACAGGTAACCGTAATAATTATGCAATGTTTAAGATTGGAGGGGTACGGCGTGATATTAAGGATGAAGATATTCCGGCTCTTAAGAAGATGCTGGATGAGTTACTTCCGGGAGTAGATTTATTTCGCGGCGCAATTATGGATGATCCGGTAATACAGATGAGGCTAAAAGATGTCGGCAAGCTAAGCCGTCAGCAAGCGGTTGAATGGGCTGTAGTAGGTCCGACTGCCCGAGCCTCAGGTGTAAATATAGATATACGTCGGGATGAGCCTTATGGGGTAACGGATAGGCTGGATTGGAATGTTATTTTAGAAAAGGATGGCGACATATACTCTAAAACAATAGTTAGAATTTTAGAGTTATTTGAAAGTATAAGTCTTATTAGACAAAGCTTAGATAAGATGCCTAAGGGCGGAATAATTGATGCAGATATTAAAGAAATTCCGGCTGGTGAAGGTATCGGAAGGGTAGAGGCGCCCAGAGGAGAGTGTTTCCATTATATTAAGAGCGATGGTACTAATCGTCCAGTAAGGCATAAAATACGTTCTCCCAGTTTTATGAATGTGGCTTCAGATAAAGTTTCTGCGGTAGGAGGGACCATATCTGATGCGGCTTTAACCCTGGCAGCGGTAGATCCTTGTTATTGTTGCACAGAGAGGTTAGCTGTAATTAATAAGAAAGATAACTCTAAGATTATGAATGGATGGGATTTAATTAAACTATCTCAGGATAAAACTAAAATCCTTAAACTTAGTACCCCGCGCTTATAAGTACCTGGCGCTAATTGGAATTGCGCCAGTATCCGCCTGGTGGCGGAAATTGCGCAGGGAGGCCCTTCTGGGCAAGGAGAGCTACTATGGTAGATCTAAATAGTATTAAGGAAAAAGTTAATTTGATGGCTAAAGCTTCATTATCTATGTGGAAGTTTACTTATGATGCTTTTATTGAGCATGATGTAGATTTTATCACCAAAGCCCTGGAAGAAGAGACTAAGTTAAATGCCCTGGAAGATGAAATTAATAGTTGCATAATTGATCTGGGCAAAACAAATTATTCTACCGAAGATAAGTTAAAGATTATAACTTATGCAGATATTGCGGTTGATTTTGAGATGATTGGAGATTATTGTAAAGATATTCTGGAGCGGATTCAGATAAAGATAGAGGAACGGCTTCTTTTTGATGAAGTTGCTGTTTTTGAATATAAGGAATTATACAATAAAACCAAAGATGCTTTAGAAGAGGTCGTTTTTGTGCTGGAGAAGGATAATCCTGCATTGGTTAAGGAGGTCTTAAGAAATCAGGAGCATATAGATAGTATGGTGGATGTATATCGGAATAACCATAACCATAGGCTTATTGCAGGGCTATGTTCTCCGATGGGTTGTAATATGTATTTGAATATGCTGGATTATACAGCTGCAGTTTATTATCATATTAAGAAAATAGCTAAAAGTCTGTTAAAAATGGAGCAAAAATTAAACTAAAGCTATGAATGTAAGCTTATTTTTTCTATTAATTCTACCTGTTATTGGCGGCATTGTTTTATTTTTATTAGGTCGCCAAGATATTCTAAGAAAGAATTTAACTATCGGCATATTGTTTTTAAGCCTGGTTTTCTCCATATTTATGGCGACTAGAGCGTATTTCTCTTGGAGTGGCAATATTTTCTCCGGTTATGTTTTCAGCCTTGGTTTAGATAAACTTTCTCGTCTAGTTCTTGTCTTTGCTAATCTTTTTGGCTTTTTAATTGCTCTTTACTCTAAAGATTATTCAACCGGCAAAGGTGGTTATTTCTCCTGGCTACTTTTGCTTATTTGTTTCTCAAATTTAGAGATTATGGCTGCGGATTTTGTTACTTTTATATTATCTTGGGGTGGTTCAATTTTGATGCTTTACTCTCTGCTTAACTTAGGCTCAAAGTTTTCAGCTAAGAAAGCTGCTGTGATATTAGGATTTTCTTATATTTGTTTTATTATTGGCGCTCTTATTTATTGTTCATTTACCGGGACTAGTAGTATGTTTGAGGGCTCAAGCATGATTTTGAACCGTCCAGTTTGCTGGCTGGCTATTTTGCTTATGCTTATTGGTGCTTTGGCAAAAGCAGGTTGTGGGCCGCTACATACCTGGATTCCGACTGCTAGTGAAAGCGCTCCGGCTACGGTAATGGCCATATTGCCGGCTTCTTTAGACAAGCTCTTAGGTATATATATATTATCTCGAATATGTCTGGATTTTTTTGTTTTAAATGATTTTATAATTTCTTTGCTGCTTATTATAGGAAGTCTGACTATTATTTTTGCTGTATTAATGGCTTTAATTCAGCACGA
>Ga0172375_10004228_pt1 | contig 21387 bp, 13 predicted proteins | sample LakKiv1m_FD_114537 | JGI IMG/M metagenome (GOLD analysis project Ga0172375, IMG submission 114537) | Freshwater microbial communities from Kabuno Bay, South-Kivu, Congo - kab_092012_11.1m | ecosystem: Environmental > Aquatic > Freshwater > Lake | place: Democratic Republic of the Congo...
AGTGCCAGGCGGCGGAATGTGTAGAAGGTCAGGGTTGTGTAGTGTTCAATCTCGAAGGCGCCTGCACTGACGGCAGCGCCTGTACCAACAACGACTATTGTTCGGGCGGCGCCTGTATACCCGGCCCGGCATTAAGCTGCCCCGATGACGGAAACATCTGCACCGACGAATATTGCGATCCTGCTTCCGGCTGTCGCACGACGAACAACACCAAAACATGCAACGACAACCTAAGTTGCACCCAGAACGATATCTGCGGCGGTGGCCAGTGTAAAGGTACGCCCATAGTCTGCACCGACGACGGCAACATCTGCACTGATGCTGCCTGTGTGGAAGGTTCCGGCTGTGTGCAGAACAACAACACCAAGCCCTGCAACGACAATAAGGTCTGCACCACCAGCGACAAATGCGCCGGCGGCGTGTGTTCCGGTTCGGCTGTAGTTTGTGCCGACGACCACAACAGTTGCACAGCCGAAAGTTGCGTCGAAGGCACCGGCTGTCAGTCTACTCCTCTGAATGGTACCGGCTGCAACGACAATAACGCCTGCACCAGTAGTGACATCTGTACTTCGGGAGTATGCGGCGGCACACCAGTTAATTGCTCGGACGACAATACCTGCACACAGGATTTATGCAATGCCAGCGGCGGCTGCAATAATCCACCGGTGGCCAATGGAACCGACTGCCGTCTGACGACCGGCGGATATGGAGAATGCACAAACGGCCAGTGCATTCCGGTGATTATCTGCGATCCCGGCGAGATAGTGTGTGAAAGTGCTTCAGGCAGCGTAACACAAAAAATATGCAGCATTGACGGTACCTACTGGGAAACGGAGCTCTGTGACGATGACAACTCCTGCACTACCAACCAGTGCAAGAGCGGAGTCGGCTGTTTCTTCCAGAACAAAGACAACGGTTCTCCATGCAGCGAAGACGGTTCACCCGGTCAATGCATCAACGCCACCTGCATAGTAGCGGTGGACGGCGACAGCGACTGCCCGGCGGTGCCAACACCTCTCGACATCCCGGACGGCAATACGCAGGGATTGGAGTCCTATATTTACAAAGATGTAAGCGGCATGTCTCAGCGTGTCTGCGTAACTGTGGACATAACTCATCCATACAGCGGAGATCTTGAAGTACGCATTGTGGCACCCAATGGACAATATAAAGTTCTGAGCGCCAACGAAGGCGGAGCTGCAGATGACATCCACAAAACGTATAAATTCCTGGACTTTTTCTTCATTCAAAGTCAAGGTATATGGACATTGAAAGTTATCGATAACGCTCCAGGGGACAAGGGCACACTTGATTGCTGGTCGATTGACACGTCCTGCTGGTATTAAGTAATTCGATGTACAGGTAAACAGATGAACAATTACAGAATTCTTACGGTAGTCGGGGCCAGACCCCAGTTCATCAAAGCCTCGGTGGTCAGCCAGGCCATCCGGGATTGGGCAGTTGAGCGTCTGACGGAGGTTCTTCTGCATACCGGGCAGCATTACGACTTTGAAATGTCTCAGATTTTCTTCGACGGCCTGGATATTCAGGAACCGGACATCACTCTCAATTGCGGTGGAGGCAGCCACGCCGAACAACTGGCGAAAATGCTGACCGGCATTGACGCCGCAATCGAAAACAACAAGCCCGACGCAGTAATGGTTTACGGCGACACAAACTCTACTCTGGCTGGAGCGCTGGCGGCGGCAAAACGCAATGTTCCCCTGATACATGTCGAAGCCGGCTGCCGTTCTTTCAATCGCCATATGCCGGAAGAAAGCAACCGCATAGTAGCCGATGCTCTCTCGCAGATTCTTTTCTGCGCTTCTACGGTTGATCTGGAGAATCTGCAACGTGAAGGCATAGGCAAAGCACCGCGTCGCGGCGCAGTGTCACTGGTGGGTGATGTCATGCGTGATATCGCTCTTAAAACTGCTGCCGATTTAAAAGGTACATCCGAATATCTGAGCAAGCTCGGCCTTGAGCCGGAACATTTTCTTTATGTAACGGTACATCGCAGCGAAAATACTGATGATCCAACCAGACTGGAAGGTATTTTCTCGGCCCTTTCGGAACTGGCCGAAGGTTTCATGCCCATAGTTCTACCGTTGCATCCGCGCACCCGCAAGATGCTGAAAACCTATTTCCATTCGCTGCCGCGTGTAAAAAACCTGCACCTGGTCGATCCGGTATCTTACAGACAGTCCATAGAGCTTATTAAGAACTGCGCGGTCGTCCTGACAGATTCCGGCGGTTTGCAGAAGGAAGCATATTATCTCAAGAAACATTGCATCACCCTGCGCGAAGAAACCGAGTGGGTACAACTTGTCAGCGCCGGATTGAACCGTCTGGCCGGTGCGGCTAAAGAAAGCATCGTCAAGAACGTCCGCGAAGCCGCAGCCGAAAGCTGGCCGCGTCATGTTCCGCAGTTGTATGGAAGCAAGGTGGTCGCCCCCTTCGTAGTAGAAGGCATTCTTAACGAGCTTGATCGTCTATACGGTGTGGAAGTTAAAGAATATTACAGATCGGAATGAAGCACAGGAAAGAAAGGCCCGTAATGAGCGCAACGCAGAGCAAAGACAGAGAAACGATCATTGCAGAACTTAAAGATGAACATCGCCTGCTGGCCGAAGAGCTTGAGAGCATCGAAGACGGCAGAGTGCTTACGCCAATGGATCAAATCAGAGTCAAAGAGCTGAAGAAGCTCAAGCTGAAAAAGAAAACTCAACTCGAAATGCTTCAAAGCGAATAATTCCACATCAATAATCAATAAAAAAAGCCCCCTTTTACAGGGGGCTTTTTCATTTCAATCTTCAAGCGTTATTTAACGCTGATAATCTTGTACATGGCTTTTCCGCCCTTGACTTTGAAGATTCCGGCCATGCCGTTGGAAATCTTGCCGTCGTTCATATTCCAGGGATCGGAGCTTGCCGGACCGGGGTTGAGATAAAGCTTATCGGAAAGAGTTTCGGGAGCGATAACGGTCTTGAAATCAACTCCGACAGCCTTGCCGCCGGCCTCATGAATGTTGCCGAAAACACCGAAAGGAATGTTGGTTGCCACGATGGTCTTAGCCATTTCGGGGTCGCCTACGTTACCGGCTTCAACGGCGTGATCGATGGCGTCTTTGCCTTCACCGCGGGGAGGTCCATGGCTGACGATGGCCAACGGGCTGTCCGATTCTTTAGCCAGCAGAGCGATATCATCCAGTTCCTTTTTGCCATAGAGGCATCCTGGAGGATTGTGGATGTAATTCATATCGTAATAACCGGCCAGGGTAATGACATCAACATCATCAGCATCGAAACGACGCAGCATGTTCATGTTGAAAAGGTTGGCGTAAGTGGCCTGAACCTCGGTAAGAGCCTTTACGAAATCATCCTTCTTCTCGCGGTTGCCCATGATGATGAATGTCGGCAGCTTCTGCTCGCCCAGGAACGTGAAAACGGTTTTGAGAGCATCATAATTTTCCGAGCTGTCGCCAGTGACGAGTATGGCATCAACCTTGGCGGCAGTGAATTCTACGTAGAATTTCTTGAGGTTCTCCATAGTTGTCGGAATGGCGTCCTTGACATCGGTGATAACGCCGAAGGTATACTCATCATCCGTATCGGGAGTCTCAAGCTTCACCAGATGGCCCTGTACACTGTACTTTTTGCCTTCGATGGTGAGTTCTTTCTTCTCGCCAACCAGACCTATGGGGCCGTGGCAGACATTGGGCTCAACCGCAGCCGGGGCGGGCTGCACTGCGGCAGCTTTCTGTTCCTCAGCCTTCTGCTGGTCGGCGATCTGGGCCTCCGTCTTGGCTACTTTTTCAGCATTTTGTTTTTTATAGCTGTTATCACAGCCAACCGTCATAATGCCGGCGGCAAAAAGAACAACCACCGCAACAGCCAGTAATCTACTGATTTTCATTGCCTAATCCCTCCTGAGTTAACCATGGATACAGTTCGAAATCGTTATACCGATCATCATTAGGGTTCAATGCCACCAATATACACTGATATGCCAATCTGTAAAGTAAAATCCGGGTACGCTTTTAAAGAAAACAGCAGTCATAAGATGAGGCTAATGATCTTTCGTTGACACCAGACCCGCCTGACAGTTAAATAGATGAAATGAAAAAGAAGCTTCAACCAGTCATGCCTGTCAAGGCTCAATTCCACGATGCAAACGACAACAAAATGTCGGCATATCCTGTTGAATACAATACAGATGGAGGCATTTCGCCGGAAACCATAAAGGCAGTTGAACAGGCCTGCAGCACAGGTAAAAGACCCCGCTTGCTTTTAGAAATGGCCAAACCCGGCAATACGGTAAAAAGCACAAACGCCATCATGCGCGAATTATGGAACCTGCGGAAAAGGTTCGTCTTCGATATCGAAGTCTGCTTCCATCCTGCATCAGAGAATTCAGACCTTACCAAGTCGGAAGGAGAAATATCTCAGCAGACCTGGCTTGTCATGGCTGACAACCTGCGCCTCAAGTTTGAAGCTGACGAGTCGGAAAAGCTGATAATAAACGTCAGTTATCGCTGCAACAACCGTTGCGGCTTCTGTTCGGTGGCCAATCGCGAACGGGCCGACGGCGTTTTTGAACGCCAACTGGCAGCTCTGGATGAAGCTTGTGCGCGTGGAGTGCGTCTTCTGGACATTGACGGCGGCGAACCGCTGCTGTACCCGCGACTTTTTGATCTGATAGCAGCAGCCCAGGCTCGCGGTTTCGAGCGTATTACCGTCACCAGCAACGGACGCCTGTTAAGCGACGAGGCGCTGTGTCACAGGCTGGCAACCACTGGAATTGACATACTGATATCGCTGCATGCTTCACGCGAGGATATACATGACCATCTGGTGAACGCACCTGGAGCGTGGCGACAGAGCGTAAAAGGTGTAATGAACGCCTGTAAATCTTTTAAAAGCGTCGGGCTGAATGTCACGGTGGTGGCTGACAACGTGGAAGACCTGCCGCGCCTGGCTGTACTGGCGACCAAACTTGGAGTAAAGGTTTTCAATATTCAGCTTTACACACCTTTCGGCGAAAGCAATCCGAACTTCGCGCCGTCGTTCGAACGACTGCGCGCTTTTCTACCGCAGACCATCGACAGTTTAAAGGGCATCATGCCGGTTTACATGGTAAACGCCCCACACTGCGCCTTGCCGGGTTATGAGCAGTATTGCTCGCTGGACTATCATAAAAACGTCAGGCGCATGCTTTTTGCAGATGGAGAAGAAGTCAATCTGGCCGAATATCTGGGAGCCAGACGTTTTAAAAACGCCATGTGTGACAATTGCCCACAGGACAGCGTATGCGGCGGTTTCTGGGATTACGGTACAGACCCGGACACCGGAGAAAAATACCGTGTGCACATGCTGGATGTGATTGCAGGTTATCCCTGCGACGCCAACTGCCCTTTCTGCGCCATCGACGACGAGCTTTGGACGCAGGAAATGAATACTGCGGAAGTGAAAAACCGCATCGATGCCGCCATGATTTACGGACCGTCGCTGCTGCGCTTCGGTGGTGGCGAGCCGACCATAAGACCAGACTTTTTCGAACTGGTAGAACATGCCGCTGCACGCGGGTTCGAACGCGTAAGCATACAGACGCATGGTTTCAGGCTGGCCGATATTAATTTTGTACGCCATCTGGTCAAAGCCGGCTGCAACAAGGTTAATGTATCGGTACGCGGACACGAAGCTGTCACACATGAAGCCTTAACAGGCGCTCCCGGCAGTTTTGAACTTGTATGCCATGGCATTAGCAATGTTATCGCCGGCGGACGCCTGCAGCTTGAAATCGACATGATAATAAGCCGTCTTAATTACCGCAAGCTGTCGGATGAACTGAGCTTTTTCCACAGACTGGGAGCCCGCCGCTTTAACATGTGGTTTATCTCGCTTGAAGGTCGAGCCCGCCTGCGCGCCGATGAACTGGCGGCGCGCATGTCGGAGGCTGCACCTTTTGTCCGGCAGGCGTGTGATACTGCGCGCGCGCTGCAGCTTGAAACATTCAAGGTCTATTATCTGCCATACTGCTTCATGAAGGGCTGCGAGGAATTCGTATGGCATCCGCTGGACGAGAACGTGCTGGTGCTTTCCCCCGGCGCGGATTTTAAACTCGACCGTGGACGCATCGATATCGGAGTAAAACCTGAACCCTGCGAAGCCTGTGCCATGCGCGAGCGCTGCTTCGGTCTGGCGCCGGCCTACATGCAGCATTTTGGCAGCGACGAGTTGACGCCATACCAGCACCTGCCGGAAAAAGGCTGAGTCCTGAGACTCGCAAATATCAATTCATAAAACGTCTGTAATGTAGTATTCTATAGAGAAAGCATAGAGTGTTTGCTTTGACAGTGGTGTGACAGGAATTGAGCAGCAAGAGGATGAAATGAAGAACAGCCTTCTTATTATATTGATTCTGACATTCAGCGCAGTGCTGGCTTCGTGCAGCAGCGCTTCTTCCACTGCCGACGGCGACAGTGACAATAACATCAACCCGGATGGCGACAGCGACGATTATGTTCCGCCCGACGGCGACGAAGACGGCGATATCGACGGGATTACCATCGATGGTGATGATGACGCGGCGGAACTGGATAGGATTGAGGACGCGATTGAAGACGATCCGGACGAGGAGCTTTACCTCCCGGAATTCGATGCCGATCCCGAACCGGAAATAGAGTGCGGTTCCATTTCCGAGCCCTGTCTGCCGGGTTGGGCTATCGGTCAGGAAGGTTACAAGTGTTCCGGCAAAAGACTGGTGCATGTCATCCCCAAAGATCCAGAACCGCCCTACTGTCAGAATGAGTGTGATTTCGAAAACGTCGCCACCTGCCCGGCAGACTGCATAGATCCGGGTGACGGTCAGGCCTACTGCGAAGATTCCGAGCTTGACGGCGACGCAGTCGAAGATGACGGCATCGAAACTGATGGCGACAGCATTGATATCGACGATTTTGAGCAGCCGGATGGCGACAGCACCGATATTCCCGGCGAAGATGACAGCGATACCATTGAAGACGATGGCTGGCAGTGTGTACCTGACAGCTTCGAGCCTAACGAAGGTCTGGCCGGAGCCATACCGCTGAGTGGCGGCTACTACGAAGGTTATACCATCTGTGTTGACGATCAGGACTGGTTCTGGCTCTATCTGGTTCAGGGTGATGAACTGACCGTGCGTATAGATTTCACCAATGCCAACGGCGACCTTAATCTTTTCCTGCGCAACGAGTCCGGCTCAATTCTTCAGAGCTCGACTTCGGAAAATCAGGATTATGAAGAAGTCTCCATTACCGCAGCGCAGTCGCAGACCTTCTATTTCTTTGTTACATCATACGGCGGCATGGACAACGAATACAATATTTCCATAGACCACGTCGTTTATCTCGACGGCGATGAAGAAGTTGATTTCGACCTTCAGGAACCGGATATCGACAAGGACATAACGACGCCCTGCTCCAACGATCTTTACGAACCCAACAATACGCTCTCGGACGCCATTTCGATTGGCCCGACAAACCTGAACGCATTGTATGTCTGCCCGGACGAACAGGACTGGTTCGCTATCGATCTTCTGGCTACGGACAATTTCCATGCCGAGATTCATTTTCAGCAGTTCTATGCCGACCTGGCCTTCAAGCTTTATGGCCCGGACGGAACACATCTGGCCACCTCACTTTATACGGTTGACGGTTACCGCGAGTTGAACCGCTATGTCACACAGACCGGAACTCATTACCTGCTGGTCTACGCTCGTGATGACGGCGATGAAGTGGCTTACACACTTGAAACCACAGTGCAGCACAACACGGCAGGGTGCACCGATGATGCATATGAAAACAACGACGACGATGAGCATGCCGCCACGCTGACAGATGGTGATTATGACAACCTCATGTACTGCGCATACGACTACGACTGGTATGCCTTCGACATGCTGGCTGGTGAAACACTGGAACTGGGCATTTACTTCCCGCATGCTTCCATAAATATCGACGCTGAGCTTTACAACAACGCCGGAGAAATGGTCGATTACAGCAATTCCATGAACGACAACGAATACCTTTACTATCACACCGAAACAGACACTACGGTATTCGCCTTTTTATACGGCATGGGCTACAAGGAGCATTCCTACGATTTAAGTGTAAATCTGGGCGTGTTTGAAGGCTGTAACGAAGATCCTTACGAAGACAACGACACAGTGGATGCGCCGCATCCCATCGAAATCGGCAATTATCCTTATATGGCGGCCTGTCCTGACGATCCCGACTATCTGTCTTTCGAAGTGGAAGGGGGCAATCAGATTACAGCCACAGCGCTGTCCGACAGTCCTGACTACATGCTGATGCGGCTCTTCAACCCGGCCAGTGAACAGGTTAAAAATTCAATGATGATAGACGGCGGGCGCATACTGATTTATCAGGCAGCCGCAGGCGGTACATATACACTGGGAGTCGAAGCGCAGTGGGGCAGCAGTTTCAATTATGATGTCGACATCAATATCTGTCCGGAAGATGCTTTTGAAGAAAACGATAACTACATCAAAGCCATCTTCGTTCCGCAATCGACAAACTATCCCGACATGGCAATCTGCCGCGGCGACCAGGACTGGTTCGCCTACCAGCAGTGGCAGGGTACGCAGGTTACGATTTTGCTTCAGTACCAGTACCTGAACGGCGACCTGGATATGTATCTGCGTGACGTTTCAGGCAACATCTTAAAACAGAGCACCACACAGACCAACACCGAGTCGATACAGTTCACCGCCCCGGCTTCCGCTACCTACTATATTCAGGTAATCGGTTACGGCGATGCGCAGAACGCCTACTCGATATCGTTCTCACTTTAAGAATACCATCAATAAAAAAAAGCCTCCCGGTCCAGAGAAATCGGGAGGCTTTTTTTATTGATTCAGCCTTGATTGGAAAAATTCACCTAACGGGCTTCGATGGTGAAGCTGTCAATTGTTGAAAGGTCGCCTGTCTTTTTAACGATAACATCCAGATCGTTACCGTTGGAGTTGAAAACAGCGTAATGATAAGCAGAAGCTGACATTAAATGATACTGTTCATCATTCTCATCTATATTGGCATATGGATTAACAAGTGTAGAACCACCGCCGCCTAAAGTCAGATATGTGACACCGTCGACATTGAAATGCTCATAGCAGTGATTGTGACCCGAAAGAACCGCCATTACGCCATAATCCAGCATGAGTTGATGAAAAGCTCTTTTGGCTTCCTGACTGTAGTATTCAGACCACGGATGCTCAGAAAACGTATATAACGGGCTGTGTATACCAACCAGACGATATTTTATTGAATCGTCCTCTGCGGCGGCCATCAGTTTTCTGATTGCATATTTGTGCATATCTGAACCGTCTTCCATTGAAAGAGCGGTATTGAGCACAAGCACATAAAGGTCGCCGTAACGTACTTCATAGCAGCCTTCAGGAGCTTCAGTGTCTTCGACATCAATGAAATAGGAATAAAAATATTCATAGTACATGCTGGCGGCAGCCTGGGAGTCGTGGTTGCCGGGCACAGGAACCAGAGTGCTGCGTGGAGAATACCAGACCAGCTTGGTAAACAGTGAGAAAACTCCGCAGTTCGCCTCATATCCGCAATTGAACATATCCCCGGTATGAATAACCAGCTCAGGCCATTCCGCTGATATTCTCCAGGCTACAATGTTGTGGGCATCCGGATTGCCGTTGGTATCGCCATAGGCGACAAATTTCAGATCTCCACCCGGAGTTGAAGTGAAATGCGGACCGTTGGGCGTGGCCAGCGAGATTATTGTGTATTCGACCGAGCTGCCCGGTTCCAGTCCATCGATTTTTACAATATGCTCCCACCCCAGAGAACCCAGATGCTCGCCGCTCCATTCGCTTATCAAAGGCGTGATTTTAAATGTTTCACCTTCAAAAAGCTGCGGCTCACCACCGTTCACAACCACTTCAACACGGCTGGTTGAAAACAGATTCGTTTCCCAGGCTATTTCCAGGCTGTGAGCTGTGCTTTCCTGAATATAAGGCCATATCCATAATACTGCTTCAGAGTCACGGATTCTGGGGGTAAAAGAAATGTACGCGCTGGCAGGAGCTTCATAATGCTCATCAGCGGAACTGTTGAATAATTCATCCTCATCATTCGATCCGGTTGACGATTTCCAGCCATAATAATTCAGGTTGGTTTTCGGTTCGTCGGAAAACACTCTTTTGTGGTTTGTATAGCTGAACGGGTAATATTTCGAAGAATTTCCGTAAGAAGACACCGCCTGCGGACTCAGGTTATCAGAGATGTAATAATCTGCGGAATTGTAGTCGCTCTCTTCTTGTTGATCAGCGCAGGAACATATTAAAATTAAAATTAAGATAGACAAAGCCGCCAGCAAGAAGGAGCCGCTGAGAGTACTGCGCATGATACTATCTTTTCTTTTATCCCCCCAGGAAAATCCCAGCCAGATGATTATTTATCCAGCTTTTACGGTTTGACTGGGATTGCAGCCTAAATTGGCCCCCGTCATTTCAAAAAGCTCGCGGTCACCGTCCCCATTTGCGTGACAAAGCATGAGCCAGTCTTCATGATGCTATTAATACTTATTTGACTTAGAAAGTAAACAGGTTGAAATCCTATTAATCGAGAGGAATTCTCCTAAAAAACCCCTGTTTCAGGAATAATTTCAATTGCAGCTTGTTAGCTGAAAGCATTTCTGCTATTTTACCTGCAATTACAAGTCTTTTGATATCGATGCAGCCGCACGGCTCATAATAGATGAAAATGAAGCATTCGAGGCCCGAATGAACACAAGACTCCTTGTTATTACTATATTTTTATTTCTCATGGCATTGTCCTGCTCATCCCAGGGTGGTGAAGGCAACTCTGACGGCGATACCGAAGAGGATGACTACTGGCCTTTCCAGCCTGACGGCGATGAGGATATTTCCCATTATGAATGCAACGCTGATGTTGACTGCAATAATCCTTCTTACAAGTGCGAAGATCATTTCTGTGTACCGCGTTATCTTCCTGACGGCGATGTGGACAGCGAAGCCGAAACAGCCGACTCGGAATGGCCTTGCGGCGTCGACTGTTCTACATTACCCAATACTTTCAAAGCACACTGCATCGATCAGGGTTATTGCGAAATAGATGAATGCTGGCCCGGCTACGACAACTGCGACGACCAGTTCGAAAATGGCTGCGAGCAGGAAGTCTACACAAATATGGAAAACTGCGGCAGATGTCTTAACAAATGCAAGCTCGTTAATGCCAGCGAAGAATGCAAGGAAGGCGCATGCATTATCATAGCCTGCGAGGGAGAATACCAGAATACCGATGGTATTGATTCGACAGGTTGTGAATGTATAGACACCGGTTCAGATGTTTTTGGCGATGGAGCGGACACCGACTGTGACGGCATAGACGGCCAGATTGAAAACTTCATATTTGTATCAGAAGACGGTCTGGGTGATGGCAGCAAAGAAAACCCGCTGGGTGATATTCAGGAGGGAATAGATATAGCCGCCGAAGGCCAGATGGTGCTTATCTCCAAAGGCGACTACCCCGGACCCTTGACGCTGCGCGAAGGCATTTCTGTTTATGGTGGCTGGGATACCGGCTTCAGAGCAAGAGCCTACGAAAACGAAGTCAATGTTATTGTAGATACTTATCTTAATCAGGAAGATGAAACCCTGCCCATGAATTTCGTGGGTCTTTATGCCGAAGGCATTCACGAAAATACTCGCCTGGAGATAATTAATTTCATTATTGAAGACAACATTTCGCCATCCGGCAGCAATATCGGTATGTGGATATCAGACTGCAATTACAGACTCAGTTTCGATCACGTTAAAGTTGAAGTGGGGGCCGGTGGCAATGGTGCATCCGGCGAGGATGGCAGGGAAGGCGGTGACGGACTTCAGGGGCAGCAGGGGCAACCCGGCTGCGAGAATGATTCCAACTTTTTCTGCACCGACAGCAACTGTTCCACTCCACAGGGAGGACGCGGCGGCGAAAGCCCATGCGGCAACGAAGGCGGAATCGGCGGCATTCCCGGACTGGGAAATGACGGAGGCCAGGATAATTCCGGCGTCCAGGGCGGTGAAGGTGACGGCGGAACCCCCGGCGGCGCAGGCGGACTGGGTGCCAACAACCTGACAGATGACTTCGAGTGTGAGTGCGAAGGCTGTTCTAATTGCGTCTGGACTAACGGCGAACAGGGAAAATACGGCAACAGAGGTCAGACAGGGCAGCATGGGGCTGCCAGTGATCCGGCAGGCGAGATAATAGATGGCATGTGGTACGCCACTCTGGCGGGTAATGGCGGAAACGGAGAGTGCGGTTCCGGCGGCGGCGGTGGCGGCGGTGGTGGCGGCGGACGCTGTGGAGCTACGCACGACTGCAAGCGTTACGGCTCTGCCGGATCGGGCGGCGGCGGCGGTGGAAAAGGCGGCGGTGGCGGTACAGGCGCTACCGGGGGTGGAGCAAGCATTGGTGTCTTCATGCTGGCCGCTTCAGCGGATATGCGCCAATCCGAAATAATCAGTGGCAACGGCGGCAACGGCGGCAAGGGCGGCCTGGGTGGTCTGGGTGGCGAAGGCGGCGCAGGCGGTCCCGAGCCTGAATTCGGTTCAAATCAGCGTGCCGGCGGCTGCGGCGGCGCAGGCGGCGATGGCGGCGCAGGCGGCAACGGCGGCGATGGCGGCGGCGGGTCCGGTGGACCTTCGTGGGGTTTTTATCTGCTTGACAACAGCGTACCCAACATTATTAACACTGAAATTACACATGGCGGTGGCGGCCAGGGTGGTGAAGGCGGCAATTACGGACAGGTTGGACCTTCCGGTGATACCTTTATTGAAGAAGAGGAAATTGAAGAGGGTGACGGCGACGAGGAAATGGAGCTTGAATCAGAACCTGAAATTGAGTTTGAGCTGGAATTAGAAGAAGAATTGGTGGAATCAGACGGCGATATGGATCTGGACTCGGAATTTGAATTCGAATCTGAACTGATTGAATCAGAGCCGGAGTTGGAACCCGAACCGGAATTTGAGCCGGAACCCGAGATGGATGAGGAGGATATTTTCTCCGCCAACCCCGACCGTGACCGGGATTTTGACTACGACAAACCCAAATGAACCACCCTGTGTTCATTCTGAACTGAAAACAATTGCAGCAACAAAAAAAGCCCCGTCTTAAAAAGACGGGGCTGCTTTTATGGTGCCCAGGGACGGAATTGAACCGCCGACACGCGGATTTTCAGTCCGCTGCTCTACCGACTGAGCTACCTGGGCCGAAACAAGCAAAGATCATAATGATTTCTACTTGCGCGGCGAAACTTTTACAAATTGAAGGAACAAAGTCAAGTTATTTCTGGTTTTCAGATATTACCAGTTTTCATTACATGTCTCAAGCTTTGCCGAAGCAAACTTCAGCCTGAAACGAGATTAACCAGCAGTTTGATCACAATCATTATTCCCATGCCGGCGACGATAATAATCAGCGGCTTGAGAAGCACTTTCGGGCTGGTGTGTTTTTCTGCGGCAACCTGGGAACCGCTGCCTGCTCTTGCATCGGACTGCACTTTTTCCGCTGGAACATCAGACTGCTGCAATTCGACTTCATAGCCGTATTCTTCTTGTACTTCAGGGGCTTGCCTGCCGGATTTCTCGATGAATGTGCCTATCTGCGGACGGTGAACAACGCGGTTTTTCTGGCCTGGCTTTTTACTTTTTGCCATGTCTATCCTCCTGATTGCATCAGTCAAATTGTGTGATTACGACACCTGACGTGCAGTCTGACGCCGCGTGAGTTTTAAGTCTAACATCCATGAAAACATATGTCCAGCCGATTCCGGGATGGCGGTTTTTAGAAAAGCGTATCAGATTCACCTTGAAATACCGGACACATTGATGTTTAATCTGCCCCGGTTTGAGTATGTCGTTAAGGACTCTTCATATGCAGATCGAAGTTGTTAAAGCGCCCAGAAATCCGGTTTTCCGACATGTGCCGGATGAGAACTGGCACGACTGGCGCTGGCAGTTGTCTGCCGCAATCCGGGATGTCGCCGAACTTGGGCAATTCATGTCGCTTACCGGGACAGAAACGGAAGGAATGAGCCGCGCCGCTGCAGCCTATCGCTGGTCGGTGACGCCGTATTTCATGGGACTGATAGATCCATTTGACCCGACCTGTCCGATTCGTCTGCAGGTGCTGCCGGACGAGCGCGAATTGAGCGATCCGGACGGCCTTGAAGATCCGCTGCTGGAGGAAAAGCATTCGCCTGTTGAAGACCTGATTCATCTTTATCCAAACAGGGTGGCATTGTGCGTCAGCAACAATTGCGCCGCCTATTGCAGACATTGTTTCCGCAAGCGCCGCACTTTGCGCAATGCACAACCCGACAGTTTCGAGCGCGCAATTGAATACATAAAGGCTCATCCGGAAATCTGCGACGTGCTGGTAACCGGCGGAGACCCGCTGATGCTGTCCGACGAAGTGTTGTCTGAGAAACTGACATCCTTGCGTCGCATAAATCATGTGAAAATTCTGCGCATCGGCACCCGCCTGCCCGCCACCCTGCCCATGCGCATCACTCCGGCATTGGCTGCAATGCTCGCGGAGTTTCATCCTCTCTATGTAAACACACAGTTCAATCACCCGAGGGAAATCACCATCGAAGCCGCCGAAGCCTGCAATATTTTAAGCCGGGAAGGAATTCAGCTTGGCAATCAGAGTGTGCTGCTTAAAGGAATAAACGACCGACGTGAAACACTGATGGAACTTTTCGAAAAACTTATACTCATCCGCGTTAAGCCCTACTATATTTTCCACCCACACAGACAGAACGGCACGCGCCATTTCCGCCTGAGCATTGATCGCGGACTGGAACTGATGGATTCGCTGCGCGGGTACCTGCCCGGCATGGCGATTCCAACTTACGCTGTCGATACGCCATACGGAAAAGTTCCAGTTACGAAAGACAGAATCGTCAGCAATGACAAAAAAGGAACAAATCTGAGAACCTTTGACGGCAACATCTGGTTTGAGAAAAAAGAAGACTGACTTTAATTTTATGAGCGTGTCAGCAGCCTCCGGACGCGGCTGTGAAAAATAATAATGAGAACATTCAATAGAGGTAAATTGAAAATTTCATGCTGTTTTGCATTGCATAGTGCACATACTTTTGCTAGCATGCAGCCGGTTGAATTTTGAGCACTTTTATGAATTTGAATAGCTATTTCAAGCTTATTCATTTCGTTCAGACCTACACGATATCAGGAGGAGTTTCATGACGAAGAACGTATATTTCTTTGGTGGCGGCAAGTCGGACGGAAACGCCGGATTGAAGAATCTGCTCGGCGGTAAAGGCGCAAACCTGGCCGAAATGGTCAACCTCGGTCTGCCGGTTCCCGCCGGATTCACCATCACAACCGAAGTCTGCACATATTTCCAGAAGTCGGGCGGCAAGTTCCCCCCCAGCCTTGAGAAAGAGCTTAAAGAAGCTCTGGCCAGGGTTGAGAAAGAAATGGGAGCCAGGTTCGGCGATCTGAATAATCCGCTGCTCGTATCCGTTCGTTCAGGCGCTCGCGCTTCGATGCCCGGAATGATGGACACCGTACTGAACCTCGGACTTAACGATGAAACCGTAAAAGCCGTCATCGCCAAGACCGGCAATGAACGTTTTGCCTACGATTCGTATCGCCGTTTCGTAGCCATGTACGGCGACGTCGTTATGGACGTTGAAGCCGGCAAGGACGGACTTGATCCCTTCGAAAAAATCATTGAAGCCAAAAAGCACGCTCGCGGCGTCAAGCTGGATGTTGAGCTCAAAGCCGGAGATCTGAAGGAACTGGTAGCCGAGTTCAAGGCCATGATTAAAAAGAACACCGGCAAGACCTTCCCGGAAAATCCGACAGAGCAGCTCTGGGGCGCCATCAAGGCCGTATTCAATTCGTGGAATAACGAGCGCGCCAACATTTACCGCAAAATGAACAAGATCCCCGATGAGTGGGGCACTGCAGTCAACGTGCAGTCGATGGTTTACGGTAACATGGGCGACGATTCCGGTACCGGCGTAGCATTTACCCGCGATCCGTCCACCGGCGAGAATGTCTTCTACGGCGAATTCCTGATGAACGCTCAGGGTGAAGACGTTGTTGCCGGCGTCCGTACCCCCGAAAGCATCGAGCAGCTTGCCAAATACGATCCCAATTCCTACAAGCAGCTTGTGGCTATCCGCAGCAAGCTTGAAAAACATTACAAAGACATGCAGGATCTTGAGTTCACCGTTCAGAAGGGCAAGCTCTACATGCTTCAGACCCGTAACGGTAAACGTACCGGCCTGGCCGAAGTGCGCGTAGCGGTCGAAATGGCCGAAGAGGGCATTATCAGCAAAGAAGAAGCCATCATGCGCATTCAGCCCAATTCATTGAATCAGCTCCTGCAGCCGATCTTCGACCCGAAGGACAAGGCTAAAGCCCTGAAAGAAGGCCGCGTACTGGCCAAGGGACTGAACGCCGGTCCCGGTGCCGCCGCCGGTCATATCGTTTTCTCGGCCAATGACGCCTTCGCCAAAGCCAGGAAAGACTATCCGGTTATTCTGGTTCGCATCGAGACCAGCCCGGATGACATAAAAGGCATGAAGGCCGCAGACGGCATCCTCACCGCTCGTGGTGGCATGACTGCTCACGCAGCTGTCGTAGGCCGCCAGATGGGCAAGGTTTGCGTCGTAGGCTGCAGCGGACTGGAAATCGATTATGTCAAGCAGACTCTCAAAGTCGGCAACACGGTTCTGAATGCGGGCGACATGATCTCCATTGACGGCAGCACCGGACAGGTCTTCGCCGGCGAAATCAAGACCCTTCCTTCAGAGGTCATTCAGGTTCTCCTTTCGAAGACTCTCAAAGCTGAGAAGGCTCCGGTCTATCAGCAGTTCGCTAAACTTATGAGCTGGGCCGACAAAGCCCGCAGACTGGGCGTACGCACCAATGCCGACCAGCCTGACCAGGCCGCCAACGCCATCGCTTTCGGAGCCGAAGGCATCGGACTCTGCCGCACCGAGCACATGTTCTTCGGTGAAGGCAAGATCGAAGCTTTCCAGGAAATGATCGTCGCCGAAAATCTGGATGCCCGTCGCAAGGCTCTGAAAAAGATTCTGCCATTGCAGCGCAAAGACTTCGAAGGCATCTTCAAGGCCATGGAGTTCCGTCCTGTCACCATCCGCACCCTGGATCCCCCGCTGCATGAGTTCATTCCGCACACCGACGCCGACGTGGAAAAACTCTCCAAATCCAGTGGTGTTCCGGTAGCTAAAATCAAAGATCGCGCCAAGCAGCTCGAAGAATCGAACCCCATGCTGGGTCATCGCGGCTGCCGTCTGGGAATCTACTATCCCGAAATCACCGAGATGCAGGTCCAGGCCATTTTCGAAGCGGCCTGCAACGTTCAGAAACGTTACGGCATAAAGGTTCATCCCGAGATCATGATCCCGCTGGTGGGTCACGTCAACGAGCTCAACGCTCAGGCCGCAATTGTGCGCCGTGTAGCCGATGAGGTCTTCGCCGCCAAAGGTCTGAAGATTGACTATCTGCTTGGCACCATGATCGAGCTGCCGCGCGCTGCGCTGACCGCCGATCAGATCGCCAAGACCGCCGAGTTCTTCAGCTTCGGCACCAACGACCTGACCCAGACAGGTTACGGTCTCTCGCGTGACGACGCCGGACGCTTCCTCTCGTTCTACGAAGAAACCGGCATCCTCAAGGCCGATCCGTTTGCAACTCTCGATACCGAAGGCATCGGACAGCTTATTCAGATCGGCGTCCAGAAGGGCCGTTCGACCCGTCCGAATCTTAAGATCGGCATCTGCGGCGAACACGGCGGCGATCCGAAGTCGGTTGAATTCTGCCACCAGAGCGGACTCAACTACGTAAGCTGCTCACCTTTCCGCGTGCCTATCGCCCGCATTGCCGCCGCTCAGGCCGCCATTGAAGAGAAGCGGGCCAAGGCTGTCGAGAAGAAGGCTGCTGCTCCGGCCAAGGTAAAGAAGGCCGTCGCCAAAAAGCCAGCCGCCAAGCCTGTCGCGAAAAAAGCCAAGGCTCCGGCAAAGAAAGCCCCGGCGAAAAAAGCTGTGGCTAAAAAGGCTCCGGCGAAAAAGGTTATAGCGAAGAAAGCTCCTGTAAAGAAGGCCGCTCCGGCGAAAAAGCCCGCAGCTAAAAAGGCCAAGAAGTAATCGATCTTCTTAAGTGTCTGTATGCAATGCGCGCCTTTCAGGCGCGCATTGCTTTTTGCGGCTAGTGTTCATTAGATTATCAACGTTACGCGCCATATCACCACTGCGCGCGCTTCGCGCGCGCAGTGACGCCGGCAAGCAATAGCTTGACACATTAAATAGAGATTGCTATTACTTTTCGGACAGATTTTTTCCGATCACTCTTTCACAAGGAGAGGTATTACAATGACTCAAAGCCTGGCCAGAACTCCCATCCCATACAATGAGCCCATAAAAGGATATATGCCCGGATCGCCCGAGCGCGCCGAGCTGAAAGCAGCTTATAACGATCTGAAAAAGCAGCAGATCGAGATTCCTATTATAATCGGCGGTCGTGAAATCAGGACCGGCAGCCTGGGTGAATGTCGCGTACCTCACGATCACAGCGTTCTGCTGGGCAAATTCCATCAGGCTGGAGAAAAAGAAGTAGCGCTGGCCATTGAAGCCGCAGCAAAAGCCAAGAAAGCCTGGGCGGCCATGTTGTGGGAAGACCGCGCCTCCATATTCCTGCGTGCAGCAGAGCTGTTGACACACAAATGGCGCGCTACCATAAACGCCGCCACCATGCTGAATCAGTCCAAGAACATGTTTCAGGCTGAAATCGACTCGGCCTGCGAGCTGATTGATTTTCTGCGTTTCAACGCCTTTTACATGACACAGATTTACGCCGAGCAGCCGAACTCCGACAAGATGATGTGGAACCGTCTGGACTATCGTCCGCTGGAAGGCTTCTGCTTCGCCGTGACGCCCTTCAACTTCACATCCATTGCCGGCAATCTTCCAACAAGCTGCGCCCTTATGGGCAACACGGTGCTGTGGAAACCGGCCTCCTCGGCGGTTTTCTCAGGCTACAAATTCATGCAACTGCTCATGGAAGCCGGACTGCCCGAAGGCGTCATTAACTTCCTGCCCGGCTCCGGCGGTAAAGTCGGCAACCCCATCATCAAACATCCCGATCTGGCGGGAGTGCATTTCACCGGTTCCACTTCGACCTTCCATGGCATGTGGAAGACCATCGGTGAAAATATCGCCGGCTACAGAACCTATCCGCGCATCGTGGGCGAGACCGGCGGAAAAGATTTCATAATGGCGCATAAATCCGCCGACCTCGAAGCTCTGGCAGTCGCTACCGTGCGCGGCGCCTTCGAGTATCAGGGCCAGAAGTGCTCCGCCGCCAGCCGCGCCTATATACCGTCGAATCTGTGGCCACAGTATATCAAACGCGTTCAGGAAGAAACTGCGCGTCTCAAGGTGGGCGAAGTCAGTGACGCCACAACCTTCATGGGCGCAGTCATCGACGAAGCGTCCTTCAAGAGCATTACGGCTTATATCGACTACGCTAAAAACGCACCCGACGCCGAAATTATCGCGGGCGGCGGCTACGATTCCTCGAAAGGCTGGTTCATTCAGCCGACCGTCATCGCCACCACCAATCCGAAGTTCAAGAGCATGGTAGAAGAAATCTTCGGCCCGGTCATGACGATTTACAAATATCCCGAAAACGAGTGGCGCGAAACCCTGAAGCTGCTGGATGAAACTTCGCCTTATGCTCTGACCGGCGCGGTTTTCTCCAACGACCGTTACGCCACCATCGAAGCGCTGGAAGAGCTGCGCAACGCCGCCGGCAACTTCTACATCAATGACAAACCCACCGGCGCGGTGGTAGGTCAGCAGCCTTTCGGCGGAGCGCGCGCTTCGGGCACCAACGACAAGGCCGGTTCCATGATCAACCTCATGCGCTGGACTTCGCCGCGCGCCATAAAAGAAAACTTCCTGCCGCCTAAAACAGTGGCCTATCCCTACATGAAGGAAGATTAAGACATGCACGCAAGGTTTTTCATATTCTGTCTGCCGCTGTTGTTTTCGGCGCTTATGTTGTCAGCCTGCGGTGGTGACGATTCGAGGGAAAACGGCGGCGATGAAGACGGCGATACGGTCTGGCTGCCGGACGGCGACGAGGAAGCCGAAGCGGAAATAAGCGATGGCGACGAGGATCAGGCGGTTATTGACCCGGGCAAGTCAGACTACGACGGCTACTGGGCCATTCAGGACTTGAATGTTCCCGACTGGTTTACGGCGCGTGAACTTACCGGGCTGTATCTGGCGGTAAACGGCAAGTACATGGCCTGGTGGATGCCGCGCGAAGATGTCGTCGGCTGTTCGGGTGTGGACCTCATTCAGATGGACGCGCACAAGTTTGTGCCGGAAGAAGGCATGGACGTTTGCTGGTACAACTTTGAACTCAGCGACCAGGGATATCTGATTCTGTCATACCGCAGCGTCAGCATCGAATCCGCCGAACCGGTCAGGTTCCAGTTCCAGAAGGCAGAAGAGATTCCAGCCTACGACCCGACCAAGTGTGTTAATGAAAACACCTGCCCCGACTACGGTGAGCCGCTGGAAATTGAGTAAGTGCAGATATTGTAAAAGCAAAAATCCCGGCCAGATGGCCGGGATTTGTTTTATTGTGTGTGTGATTATTCAACTCCCCGAAAAATCTTCATCGGCGACTGGCTGGGATCAATCCAGATGCTTTTCCCTTCGCTCTGCACCTCATCGCCGTTTGTGTTGTGCGTTGAAACCTGTGGCGTAACCTGGCATTTCGATGAATTGCCTTCAACAAGCAGGAGTTCCCTCTGCAACTCGAATTCTACGCTAACGCTTGCACCCGCTTCGACGGACGACTGCGTTTCAAGAATGCTTCCGGAATAATCCACCTGTGGGCAGTTCACCAGCAAAGATGCGTCTATTGTGTAATCAATATCTGTCCTGTTCTCGACAATCAACGGAAGATACTCGCCATCTTCCAATATCAGAAATGCATTGTCGCCGAAATCAAGGTTGAATGAGACGGTGAAAGGCTCGTCCACCTCGTCGGCAGGACTGTCCTTACCTCCCCCGCCGCAGGCGCAGAAAATAAGCAGCGCCATAAATGCCAGAGGTAAGATTACGCTTCGTTTCATTCCTTTTCCCGCTGGTTCAAGTCTCACGACCACACCTGTCCGGTTAACTATCGAATAATTCCAACTGCTTACCGCAAGATGTGTTTTCGACCCGGTCTATATTCGCGTTCAGCACCTGTAAAATGGGGCTTTCCTCGAAAAGAGTCACG
>Ga0172375_10004229_pt1 | contig 21383 bp, 18 predicted proteins | sample LakKiv1m_FD_114537 | JGI IMG/M metagenome (GOLD analysis project Ga0172375, IMG submission 114537) | Freshwater microbial communities from Kabuno Bay, South-Kivu, Congo - kab_092012_11.1m | ecosystem: Environmental > Aquatic > Freshwater > Lake | place: Democratic Republic of the Congo...
AAATCCATTGATGAAGCGCAAGAAATGATTCTTCTTGCTAAAACGTTTGATGAAAAGTGGGGAGAAATAGAAGAGATTGTATTAAAAATTCACTCCTATGACACTCCGGGAATCCTCGCTATTCCCCTCACCCATGTCTCCAAGAAGTATCTTGCGTGGATGAAAAAAGAAATTAACTAATTATTTATTTGATTCTACTTGATTCATCAACACAACACTTCCAACTATGAGTATGCCACCGATAATCTCTTTCAATCCAGGCATTTCCCTGTAAAATATGAATCCTAGAATCACGGCAAAAAAACTTTCAAGCGTTAAAATATTACTTGCAAGAACATTGTCAACTTTTTCAAATCCATAGTTTGTCAAAAAAAGATTGATGACATTAAACAGTCCAGCTCCGATGACTGCTCCAAGAAGTCCCCATGTCCAATGACCAACTGGTAATCCATTACCAACAAAAAGTGACGTTATGAAAACTGTAATTGCTGAAATAAAAAATGTTATCGAAGTGATCTCTTTATTATTTAATAGGTGTGAGTGCCATTTTCTCATAACATAGCTAAACGAAAAAAAGACCGTTGATATGAGCGCAAACATTTCTCCTTTTCCCCAAATAAAAATGTTTGAATAATCCTGAACGGAAATGAGAAAAACTCCAATAAATGCCATAACAATAAGAAGTATTTTTTGTAAATTAATATTTTCTTTAAAAAACAAAACTCCGAGCACTGCTACAAATGGAAGCGAACCAATAAATGAAACGTTACTGTATTTTGTTAACAATATTGCTTGGGAAAATAATGTCACGCCAAATAAATACATAGCAAGTCCACGAAAAACAAGAAGACTCCATTCTTTAAATGAAATCTGCTTCAATTTCTCAAATGAAAGATCTTTGTTAAACAGAATGAGCGTCAAGATAAAAGCAGCCGTTATACGAAGATATACCTGTTGCAGGAGTAAAAATCCTGTATTTAAATAACGGACAAACAACCCCATTGAAGCAAATGCTACTGTCAGCAAAATAAGCGCAATAATTCCCTTTGAACGCTCCTCTTTTAATGAGGTCATAAACAAATGGTATCACGTTTACTTTTTCTTCGGAAGATTCTTGAAAGCCCGGCGGAGTTTTTGGGTATTTTGCAACCCTTGTTGTTGAATGAGTTCAATGTGAGACAGTGTTTCGTCGAATTTTTCAGTCGCAACCTCCGTCAATTCTTCTTTTTTTTCAATAACTTGCTCAACTACTTGATCTTTCAGTTTTTCTCCCTTTTGAATTAATTCTTCCCCTTTTGTTTTCAGATCTTCGACTTTCTCTTCTAAATCACCGAGTGTCTCTTTTCCTTTTTTCTCTAGGAGTTTTTCAATTTTCTTTCCCTCTTTCGTTCCAAGAAGCACGATAATCGCGGCCCCAATGAGGCCACCAACAAAAAACCCGAACCAAAACCTATTATCTTTATGTTCGTTATTCATGCGGTTCCTCTTTTGTTTTCTTAAACATCGACAATACGTTCATTCCTGTTTTGATACCGCTAACAAATCCAGCAACAGACGTTGCTGAATCACTGATTACTCCGCTCACCTTTCCGCCATCATCAAGCATCTTGTTTATTTTCTGGACAGTCACACGGAATTCTCCCAAGATATGCCAAACCTGAATGGATAATATAACAACGAGTGTCGTCAAAACGAAGCTGATTATGATAATGGTAAGCTGTACTGGATCCATAGGCAGGAAACGTATATGTACAATAAATCAAAAATGGATGTCTGTCAATGAGTTATTGCTGGAATCCTACTTTTCTCACAACAGTTGTTGTTTTCCCAAACCGAGATGTCGCAAGTATAGTTAGAGTATTGACTCCAGGTTCAACTAAAATTTGTGTAAAAAAACGCCCATCAGAACGGACAGTCACGCTAGCCCCATTTACTGTAACTGTTGCATCTGGATTAGTTGTCCCCAAGACATCCAATTTTTTTTCTTTCACGATGGACTCGTGTATGGGTGTTGTAATCGTAAGAGTTGGCGGCATGTATAATTTTTGATATTGAAATCCAAAGTACACCAAAAAAATGAGAATAAATACTCCGACAAGTAGCGCGATAAATCTATTCGGTGTAATGCGAAATCCTTTTGGATATATATGTTCTGTCTTCTGTGGAAGAAGTGTTGAGCGTTTTACATCTAATGTCTGCCTTCGAAAAAACGCCATCACTCGCGTGCTTTCAAGTCCCAAATAATCTCCATAATTTTTTACGAATCCTTTTGCGTATATCGGTGACGGTAGTAAATAATAAGCGTCCTGTTCAATCGCATCGAGGAATTTTACTCGTATTTTTGTCACCTTCTCAACATCTTCAAGTGTGAGATTTTTCGAAAGTCGGGCCTCTTTAAGAATACTGCCAACGGTTTTCATAGGAAGTTATTCTTGGGGTTGTTGAATCCGAGCATAATAGTCATCCGGATTTTTAATAAGCACGTCTCGCGGTTTAGATCCTTCCCCTGGACCTATAATACCTTCTGATTCTAATTGATCAAGTATTCGTGCGGCTCGTGCATACCCCACAGACAACCGTCTCTGAAGAAGCGACGCTGATGCCTTATCGTGCTGACAGATAAGACGAAGAGCCTCATCAAACAATTGATCCTTCCCATCTGCACTCATTGTTCCAATTGCACCCCCTTTATGAAGAACTGATACCGGCGTATTCACGACTTCATCGGTATACTGAACCGGTGAATTTTTGGATTTCAAAAATTCAACCACTTTATTTACTTCTTGCTCAGATACAAATGTTCCTTGAATACGAGTCGGTTTGCTTTGCTCTGGAGGAATAAAAAGCATATCTCCCCGTCCTAATAGCTTTTCTGCTCCTGGCATATCAATAACAACACGAGAGTCAATCATGGATGATACATTAAATGCAACACGGGATGGGATGTTTGCTTTGATTAGACCAGTGATAACGTCAACGCTCGGCCGCTGTGTCGCAAGCACGAGATGGATTCCCACTGCTCGGGACATCTGCGCAATCCGACAGATGGTATCCTCTGCGTCAACCGGTGCAAATGCCATGAGGGTTGCAAGCTCATCAATAAATATCACGATATACGGCATGGTCTGGATACCAGCAAGCTCATTAAATCCATCTATGTTCTTCACTCCTACTTCCGCAAGTTGTTTATACCTGTTTTCCATCTCTTTCACTGCGTAATGAAGCGCGCTCAGTGCTTTGTCTGCGTCCACGATTACAGGAGCAAGTAAGTGCGGAATACCGTTATATCCGGTCAGTTCAACACGCTTTGGGTCAATCAAAATCAATTTTACCTCCTGGGGGGTGGTACGAAACAAAAGCGACGTAATGAATGCATTCACGAGTACTGACTTTCCTGATCCTGTTGTTCCAGCAATGAGCATATGTGGCATTTTCCCAATATCGACCATGACTGGACTTCCTGATACATCAAGACCCAAAGCAACAGACAGTTTGCTTTTTGCTTTCCCAAGCACAGGTGATTCAAGCATTCGTTTCAAGGTAACAAATTCAAGTCCGCGGTTTGGTATTTCAATACCAACGAGATTTCGTCCCGGAATTGGCGTTTGGATACGAACTGCACCGGTTGGTGCTGCAAGTGCAAGAGCCAGATCGCTTGAGAGCGATTGAATTTTTGATACTTTCGTCCCAAGGGCAATTTCAAGTGCATACTCGGTAATTGCCGGGCCTCGATTAACCTCAACAACATTTGCCACGATCCCAAAACTATCCAATGTATTTTTAATGATATCTGCGTTCTTCTTTACATCTCCTCTGTCAACCCGCTCCGCAGGACCATCAGAAAGAAGGGTGAGTGGTGGATATTCCCAAATCATTTGTTCCTGTATGGGTGCAGTACTTACTTTGAAATCAAGTCCTGTATCCATCCGTTTTGTGGATCCAGCAACCATCGGAGCTGGTTTTACTGTGGATGCGATAGCTTGTGGAGGTCCCTTTACCATGGGTTTTGTATCTAAAAACTCTCCTCCCTTAATTTTCATTTCTTTTACTCCTCCAATGAATTTACTTTTCGGTGATACGAGTCCTTGAAACAATCTTCCTACCCATTCGAATATCCGCTGCAAACCCATAAGTATGAGGTTCATAAAGCTATCTAACGATGTATTGAGAATAATAATAAGTCCTATGATAAAAATGCCAATAAACAATAAAAATGATCCTTCAATGGATATGGCATTTGCGGTTGTCGTCATGAGCCATTCCCCATACACGCCTGATTGAGTCAAACCCAAGAGCGCAAATAGAATGAGCGTAAATCCGAGTGGAGTATTCGGTTTCCCTAGCGCTGATTTTACTTTAAAAAACAGGAAGCTGAGGGATATGAGATAAACAGGTGTTGGGTACAGAAGTGGTCCGATTTTCGTATAGAGTGCGTCACGAAGCCGAGACAAAGCAGTTCCCTCTCCAAACAGCGACAAAAAAATTGCAGCTGCAAAAAGCCACAACCACACAGCGGCAACTGTATAAACTGTTTGTTTTTTGAGTTTTAGGTGAAATGGACCACGCTTCTTATAATGACGTTTTCGTTGCATACAACCTAGTATAGAAAGAAATGAGGGGAATTTCAATGAACCTTTAGAATCTTCATATCTTTCAATCGTTTAAAGACATATGATAACTGCGACATTTTCATAAATTTTAGAATCGTAAGAATCTGGCTAGGTCTAAAAAAGAATTCACGAAACGCCTGTGACTGGGCAAAAGTTAGGGTCTTTTTGTCTATAGTCGGCGGAACCCATGAAACATCAAAATATGAACGGATGTGCCAGTTAACTTTTTTTTCAAATTGAAGCTCATCCCATAAAGCAGAGCCAGGTATCACATCAAGTGTCAAAAATTGTGCCTTGTCGAGCAGAATTCGTTTAGCAAAATTAATTGTATTTCGGATTGTTTCTTTTGTTTCACCAGGAAGCCCAAAAATAAAAAAACCTTGTGTTACAAGCCCGACCCTATGCGCAATCCGTACTGATTTTTCTATTACACCAAGCGATTCGTTTTTATGAATGTTTGCTAGTATCTCCTGATTTCCTGATTCAATGCCAAACGCAACAGCATAACACCCAGCCTTTTTCATAAGTCTCAATAACTTTTCATCCACGCGGTCTGCTCGAATGCCGTTTGGAGTACTCCATGCTATACGAATGTTCCTTCGAATTATTTCTTTACATATTCTTTCGGCATGAATTCGCTTTATGGTGAAATTGTCATCTTCTATCTGAATTTCTTTTACTCCTTTCACATTTACTAGGTATTCAATTTCATCAACGACCTCCTTAGGTTCTCTATAACGTAATGTTCGTTTCCATAAAAATGGTGACGCACAAAATGTACACTCATAAGGACATCCACGGGTTGTCATAACGGGCGCAATTGGAAAATATTTAACCACTCCTCCATGAGGAGCTTTTTGATAAAGCTGTGGATTTATCTGCTCCCAATCTGGCATAGGAAGAGAAGAAAGTTTTGAGATAAGTGGTGCATGAATTAATTTGTTGTTGTATCTATGTATAACTCCTGGAATAATAATGTCTTTTTTAGATATATTCTTTCGAATGAGATCAACAAGTTTAAATAATGTTTCCTCTCCTTCGCCGACAACGATATAATCTGCATGTGTTTTTGAAAGCGTCAAATGTGGAAGTGCTGAAGCATGAGGTCCTCCGATAATCACAATCTTTCCTGCTTTTTTTAATTGTTTTGAAAGGTCTATTGCCTGAAGAAAATAATAGGATAGTACTGATATACCGACAATTTGGGCATTCATTGCTCGTTTCACTATTTCCTTATTTACAATACCTAAATTAAGACCGTCAATAACCACACATTCAATGTGTTTACTTTTTAAATACGACGCAAGATACCCAATTCCTAATGGGGGTGTAATGAGATGGCTGTCATATTGTGGTCGAGTAATGGCAACTGATATGCCTGGAGTGAGCTTCATGAACACGGAAAGTATAACACATTATCTCATAAGGTATGGTATAATTACTTATCTAAGTCTCCCCGCTTGATTCGGTACGAGCGGGTTTTTCTTTTATTATGGATATCAGGAATATCGCAATCATCGCCCATGTAGACCACGGGAAAACAACCCTAGTCGACGGCATGCTCAAACAAACCCACACATTCCGAGAAAATGAAGCTGAAATGGACCAAACAACTATTTTAGACAGCAATCCCCTTGAGCGGGAAAAGGGTATAACAATTCTTGCGAAAAACACCTCTGTCATGTATAAAACCACGAAAATCAATATCATTGATACCCCGGGGCACGCAGATTTCTCAGGAGAAGTGGAACGGACTATTAATATGGCAGACGGCGCAGTCCTTGTTGTTGATGCTGCAGAAGGACCGCTTCCGCAAACACAATTTGTCCTCAAAAAGGCACTTGAACAACAACTGAAAATTATCGTTGTTGTGAACAAAATAGACCGAAAAGATGCACGGGTAGATGAAGTTGTCCGGGAAATAGAAGAACTTTTTTTGCACCTCGCTACGAATGATGATGATCTTACCTATCCGGTTGTTTATGCAATCGGTCGAAACGGAAAAGCATGGGATCCATATCCAGAAGATATGACCGCTCCTGGAGATTTGACCCCACTTTTTGAAGCAATACTCAAAATTATCCCTCCACCGAACGCTGACAGTGCAAAACCAACAAAAATGCTGATTTCTACCTTAGATTTTGATGATTACAAAGGCACCTATGCTATTGGGAAATTGTTACAGGGAAATATTAAACCGCACCAGTCAATCCTTCTTATGGAAGAAAATACGAAAATCGGTCAATATCGGATAGAACAGGTATTTACTAGTGTAGGGCTTAAACGTGTTGAAACAGATGAAGCACAAACAGGAGATATCATTGCTGTCACTGGAATTCCAGACGTAGCCATTGGGCAAACAATCACGGATCCTTCTGATCCGACTGGATACCCAGTTATTACACTCGAAGAACCGACCTTGAAAATCCTCGTTTCCGCAAACACCAGCCCGTTTGCAGGTCGTGAAGGAAAATTCTGTACTGCCAGACAAATCCATGCACGGCTTCTAAAAGAAAAACAAACAAATATCGGTATAAACATCACGCCAAACCCTCAAGGGACTGGGTTTGTTGTTGCAGGCCGGGGTGAACTCCATTTAGCAATTCTCCTTGAAAACTTGCGACGCGAGGGATATGAAATGCAGGTAGGCAAACCAGAAGTCATTCTCAAAGAAATCGATGGAAAAACACACGAGCCATTTGAAGAAATAACAATTGAAATTGACAGTGCGTACGTTGGCATCATTACGGAAGAACTAGGAAAACGAAAAGCAGAAATGCTTGACACCTTCACCTCTGATCGGGGTGTGACCCGCATGGTATACAAAGTATCGAGTCGCAACCTTTTGGGATTTCGTGGAGATATCATGACAAAAACCAGAGGAAATGGTATCTTCTCAACACGTTTTATTGGGTACTTTCCACTTTCCGCACATGTTCCTAAACTTCGAAATGGAGTTCTTATTGCATTTGAATCTGGAAAATCAACCGGGTATGCGCTCCAAACAGTTCAGGAACGAGGAAAAGCATTTGTCGGTCCAGGAGTTCCTGTATACGCCGGAATGATTATTGGATTAAACACCAGACAAGATGATATTGAAATCAATCTATGTAAAATCAAAAAACTCACAAATATCCATTCGGCAAACGCAGATATCGCGATTCAGCTTGATCCACCAACTGTATTCTCTCTGGAACAGTGCTTGGATTTTGTTGAAGAGGATGAACTATTGGAAATAACCCCACTCAATCTTCGCCTTCGGAAGAAGTTTTTAACGTCTACTGAACGAAACCGTATTGGACGTGGCCTTGATGCAAAAGTATAGTTTATACTTCTAAAATAACCGGAACTATAAGTGGTTGACGACCAGTTTCTTTCTTCAAAAATCCTTGGAGATTATCTTCGATGAGCTCTCGCATGAAACGCCAATCCATAGCATGACCATGCCGTACTCGAAGAGACTCATTTACCACTTTTTTTGCTCTTGCCAGGAGTTCTCCTGATTCTTTGATGTATACAAATCCACGAGAAATAATGTCTGGTTCACTCGTTACCCGTCCTGTTGATTTTTCAACTGGAACAACAACAACCACGATTCCTTCATTAGCAATGGTTTGCCTGTCTCGTAGCACCACACTTCCCACATCTCCTACTCCCAGACCGTCCACCATGACGTTTTCTAGCGTGATATGTTGAGCTATTTTTGGTGGAATTCCTTCCTTGAATTCAAGAATATCCCCATCCTCAGGCATAAGAATCTGGGATTTTTTGTACCCGCATTCCATGGCTATTGTTCGGTAATTCATGATGTGCCTGTACGTTCCTCCGACTGGAAAAATATACTGTGGACCGATGGCAGATAAAAGAAGCATCTGGTCTCCTTGACTTCCGTGTCCTGATACGTGCAAATCCTCCGTGATATTTGTGTATGATACGCGTGCACCGGTCCGATATATCTGATCAATAACGGTATTCATGCTGTTTTCATTTCCGGGAATTGGGTCTGCGCTATAGAGCACAGTATCTCCTTCGGCGATTGTTACATACATGTGATTGTCATTCGCCATTCTAGTGAGGGCCGATTCCGGTTGTCCTTGGGCTCCTGCAACAATAAGAAACATTTTCCCTGGAGGCATCTTTTTCAGATCCTTATCGCGGACAATCATGTCCCTTGGGAATTTCATGTAACCGAGATTTACTGCTTCTTCGACATTTTTATTGATGCTTCTACCGAAAAACGCTATTTTTCTATTATTGTTGAGTGCGATATCGATGGCAAGCTGGATACGCGAAATATTGCTGGATTGCGTGGTAAATATAAATTTTCCCGGACACATCGCAAGTTCTTTTTCTATTGCGTCCCTGATTTTCTGTTCAGAAGGCGTAAGTCCCGACCGTTCACTTCCTAAGCAATCAGTCAACATACACAACACTCCCCGCTTACCGACCGCGTTGATTTTCTCTATCTCAGATTTTTTTCCGTCAAGAGGATCGAAATCAAACTTGAAATCACTGCCGTGGTAAAAAATTCCCATTGGCGTTTCAATAATAAGATGCGACGTATCAGGAACCGAATGCGTCATCCTGACAAATGAAATCCTAAAAGGTCCAAGGGTAATTGTTTCCGTAAACTGCATGGATTTAACTCGCACCTGTAGTTTTGATTCTTTTAGTTTCAAATTCGCAAACGCAGCAGCAAGAGGCGGAGCAAACAAAGGAATATTCCCGAGTTTCGGATAGATATACGGAATTGCACCGATATGGTCGTCATGACCATGGGTAAAAACAAGTCCCCGTATGTATTGTTTTTTATCAGCAAGATATCGCGTGTCCGGTATAACTAAATCCACTCCGTACATGTCTGCATCAGGAAACCCGATGCCACAGTCAACAAGAAGCATGTCCTTTAAATTTCCGTCATACCGAAGTTCATACGCAAACATATTTTTTGTGACATTACCAGAACCTCCTATTGGAACAATGCGAATGGATTCCTTGCCTGTTTTTGCTTTCCCAAACCCAATAAACTGTTGCGCTTTACTCATGAAAGATTGCTTTTGTATTGGCTGCACTGTTTTTGGTGTGTTGGGATTCATTTGTTGCGGTCTATTCCCACGATAATGCCAAGACTTTTTTTGCCCCTGTTGTTGATTAAATTGCTTATTCATTCTTAATAACTTTCTACAAACTCCTTAATATTTGCATCACTAATATGGAAAGTTTTTCCCTTCCCTTCTACTATCATCCGTGCAACCTTACGACATACATCATTGATGGTACGCTCGATACTTCTAATACCCGCATCATATCCAAGGGGCCGAATGAGTTTGGGCCAAATAGCATCGTCGATGGTCAAATTTTCTTTCGTGAGTCCTGATGCACGTAAAAGTTCCGGCATCACGTAGTCTTTTGCAATAGTCATCTTCTCCATATCCGAGTACGACGGCATTTGAATTACTTCTAATCTATCAAGAACTGCTGTTGATATGTTTGCGGTATTGTTGGCTGTAGCGACAAAAAGTACTTCCGATAAATCAAACGGATAGTCCAGATAATGATCCGTAAATGCCTGATTTTGCTCTGGGTCCAGTAATTCAACTAATACTCCCATGATATCCCCCCGTGCGTGTTCGGCAACGCGGTCAACTTCATCCAAAAGCATTACTGGGTTTTTGCTGCCCGCGTAACGAAGACCTTTTAAAATAAGACCAATTTCCGCATCAGGCCTGACCCGTGATTGACCTCTTAAATCCAATGAATCAGATAACCCTCCGAATGCAACTCGAATAAATTTCCTGCCCATTGCGTCGGCAATGGATTTGGCTAGCGTTGTTTTTCCGGTTCCCACAAGCCCAATAAGACAAAGAATGGGAGCACGTCTGGCGAGCATGCCGTGCACAAGACCAGTTTCTCCGGTTTTTAATTCCTTCTCTTCAATACCTTTCTCTTGTTGGAGCTTCAAAACTGCAAGATATTCCAAGATTTTGTCCTTGACCGGTTCCATCCCAAAATGGTTATGGTCAAGCATTTCCTTGGCCTTAATTAGGTCAATTGCATCCTGTGTTCGTTCGCTCCATGGGAGATTAACAATCCAATCTATATAGTCAAATAGCTGCTCGATATGGACCTGAGCCGCAATGTCCTCTTTCAGGCGGTCGATTTCTTCAAAATAACTTTTTACCCGTAGGTCGAGTTCCGGAGGAATATGTTTGTCAGAAAGTTTTTTTCGTAAACTAGTTAACCTATCAGACAGGAGTGACATACTTCTATAGTATCGCACTTCCCTATGATCTGTCACTTTCCACTTTAAAATCTACGCGGTCCGCGGTTAAAAGGTCGACGTGGTCTATCGCTTTGTTCTCGAGGTGGTGCTTTGGCAGCATCATCACCAAAAAGCATTGAAAGATTTACCCGTCCTTGATCATCTATCTCAATGACCCGTACTTTTACTTTTTGGCCAAGAGAAACCACATCGGCAGGATTTTGCACAAACCCGGTTGACATCTGGGATACATGAACTAGTCCTTCTTTTCCAGGAAGGATCTCCACAAAGGCACCAAATGCCATCATGCGTTTCACTTCACCCTCGTATTCCTCTCCTGCTTTCACCTCGTGGGTGATTCCCTCTATCCACGCCATCGCCTTATCCACAGCCTCTTGTTTCACAGATGTAACAAATACCGTTCCGTCGTCTTTCACATCAACGACAGCTCCAGTAACGGTCTGAATTTGTCGAATTATTTTTCCGCCTGGACCAATGATTTCTCCAATCCGTTCAACCGGAATCTTCATTGTCAACACTTTCGGTGCATATTGTGAAAGTGCTGGCCGTGAGGAAGCAATGAGCGCGTGCATTTTCTCAAGGATCATAGCTCGTGCGATCTTTGCCCGATCAAGTGCGCCTTTAACAATTTCATCACTGATGCCGTCCACTTTCATATCCAATTGAATGGCTGTTATGCCGTTTCTCGTTCCTGCAACCTTAAAATCCATGTCCCCGCCAAAATCTTCAACTCCCACAATGTCAGTAAGGAGCACAAATTGTTTTTTATCTTTTGGATTTGTCATGAGTCCGACGGAAATTCCTGCAACCGGCTCCCGAATTGGAACGCCTGCGTCCATAAGAGCGAGCGTTGATCCACAGGTTGATGCCATAGATGTCGATCCGTTTGACGACATAATTTCGGAAACTAATCGAATGGTATATGGAAATTCTGATTCATCTGGGACAACTGACAAGAGGGCCCGCTCAGCGAGTGCTCCGTGGCCGATTTCCCGTCTACTTGGTGTTCCTACACGGCCAGTTTCCCCAACCGAATATGGAGGCATGCTGTAATGGTGGATATACCGACGTGACTCTTCTCCTGTCGGGCTTTCAATAAGCTGCGCCATATCAGGTGATCCCAAGGTCGCAATGGTCAGCACTTGTGTTTGTCCCCGTTTGAACATGGCACTTCCATGTGTCCGCGGCAAAATACCGACATCCATCGTAAGATCGCGTACTTCATCAATTTTTCTCCCGTCAACGCGTTTGGAATGCATAAGGACATCTTCTCGGATGCGATTTTTGAATATATGATCAATTGCTCCCATAATGTCAGGGATTGAGTGAACTTGTTCATATTTTTCTGCTATTACTTTTGCAAGATCTCCCATGCCCGTATCGCCGCCCTCTTTTTCCGTTTGCTTTTTAAATTGGACATCAAGATCTTTTTTGAAATCTTTTAGAAGTTTTGCTTCAAGCTCGTCACTTGATGGTTTTTCTACAATTGCAACTTTCTCTTTGCCAACAGCTTTGACCAGTTCATTGATACAGTCAATAATTTTTTTGTTAGCTATTTTTGCCTGCTCAACTGCTTCAAAAACAATGTCTTCTGGTGTCTCACAAAATCCACCTTCAAGCATCATAACTCGATCTGCGTTTGAAGACACGATAAAGTCGAAATCGCTTAATTCCTGCTGTGGCGCAGTTGGGTTAATAATGATGGCACCTTTATCTGTCCCGTCTTCTTTGGTGTATCCGACACGAACTGCCGCGACTGGTCCGTTCCATGGAATCGGCGATATCGCGATAGCAGCTGACGCTGCAACAAGGGCGAGTATATCTGGATCATTCTCTCCGTCAACAGAAAGAGTTGTAATAATGACCTGTACATCATGTTTATATGTTTTTGGAAATAACGGCCGAATCGACCTGTCTATGACGCGTCCGGCAAGAACTGCATCATCTGTTGGTCTTCCTTCACGCTTCACCCAACGGGAACCTTTGATCCGTCCTCCGGCATAGAGCCGTTCGACATATTCAACAGATAACGGAAAATAATCAAGTGTTGTTTCGCGGCTCGATGCGGTTACTGCTGCAAGAACCATTGTGTCGCCACTTCGTGCAACAACTGCGGCAGATGCCTGCTCTGCAAACCGTCCGACTTCAAACGTTATAACTGAATTTCCGATTTCAACGGATTTTTGTGTTAGCTTCATATACTGTTTCTCGCCTACTTGAGGGGAAGAAGTTCTGGGAAGTGAGACAACTCGAATCTTTGATCATACGTTGAATTCAAAAATTCAAGACATCGCACTTCCAATGAGCTCCCGTACCGCAAGTATGCGGAGGATAAAATTACTTTGTTAACCCCAACTTTTTTGCAATTTCTTTATACCGGGGTTTTTCTTTTGTTTCGAGATAATTTAATAATCTTCGGCGTTTACTGATGATTCCCAAAAGTCCTCGCCTGGAATGATTATCTTTGTTGTTTGTTTTTAAATGAAGGGCAAGCTTTTCGATCCTGCTCGTCAAAAGCGCAATCTGCACTTCAGGACTCCCTGTATCTCCTGGTTTTACCTGATATTGCTCAATAATCTGTGCCTTATCTTCGCCTGGGACCGGCAGAGGCTCATCCACTTTTTTTGAGGTCTTTTCCACCTTCTTTGTAACTTTTTTCTCAATCTTTTTAACAGTTTTTACTGCTTTTTTTTCTACCTTCTCTTCAATTTTAGCTACTTTTTTTGTTGTTTTTGGCATAATGGTTAATAAAAATGGAGCAGCTTTCTATCGCTCCAATGTGGGTATTTTACACTATTTGAACTAATTTTACAAGGAAGAAAACAATCTACAGCATTGTCGAACCTTTATAAATCTTTGGTTTGAGCCAGTCTTCCGGCGGATTCTGGGGTTTTGAAGGTGTTACCACTTCCTGTGGTTTTGAAATGGAAGGTACCTGTTCAACAACCTTCTGTTGCGAAGAAACATGTGATGCAGGAAGTGACGAATTTATCTGTTTTCCCCCTGCTTTCACACAGGCTGCTGCCACTTCAAATGTCTGTGCTGTAACATGGGCTTGAAATAAATTTGTTGTTTTATAGAGTGCATGAAGCATATTTGTCGCAATATCCTCGGTATAGGCAATTCCTAACGCCGTAAGAAATCTGCCGATAAGCTCTGTTGTTGTTCCATCTGTTCCCACAATATTTACAGATCCGTACTTCGCGTTATCTTCATGGCTGTCAATATTTATGATGGGATGTGTTGCAAACAATTCTTTATCTTCTTCATAAATTTGCCCAAGTTCTCCTAAGTGTCTCGTATCAACAGAAATTATCGTATCTACTGCTGTTCCAGCATGGCCATAGCTTACCTTATCCTCGGAAAATTCTGCAAATCCAGGACGAGGCTCGATAACAAGATTGAATTTACTTCCTTCGATATTATAGCTGACTTTTTCGATAGACCCGTCTTCGTAGTCAAGTGATATAACGAAGTTCTTTTTAGCAATTGTGGTCTGTACTTTGTTTACTCCGACGAATTCAGAAAATTCTACAATCATGGGTGTGGGACAGGCAATAGTCACAGCTTTTCCGATTCCTTTGAGTCCGAGATAGAGAGAAAGAGCACAACCCATGCTGTCATATGTTGGTTTTGCATGTGTGACAATGAGGATATCCTTTGCTTTATCAATAAGAGATTTCACTTGTGCAATATCATGAACATCGTCCATATATGTATATGCCGATTGAAGCAGGTTACCGGTTTGTGAATGCGATTATATCATCACCTATGGCAAACGCAACGTCACGATCAAATAAAATGCCACAATCATTCCCAGGTTCAATCTTTGTTTCTTCAGCTTTCCCCTTCCGGACTGATTTAATTTTTGCTTTCGCTATTTCTTCACTCCCCCTGAGAATTTTCACCTGATCTCCGCGGGCAATTCTACCTGTGCTAACTTTTGTTCCCGCAATACGTTTTCCGTCAAATGGGAATTCCGCAATAATGGTTCCTTTTCCGAGTTCCCGTTCCTGAGTAATAACTTCCATCGCGCCTTCAATAACATCACGAAGTTCATCTAATAGTTCATAGATTATTGTATATGTCCGCGTAATTACGCCTTCAATTTGTGCAAGTTTCTGAATCTCCTGTTTCAGTTTGACATTAAATCCAATGACAAATGCACCCGTTGATTTAGCAAGGAGAATATCTTGATCAGCAATATCTCCAACACCTGCTGTTACGATACCAACATCCCCTTTGAGTGCTTCAAGCACCACTTCAAGTGACCCAAACGTATCCGCTTTAATTATGATTGCTAATTTCTTCTTCTGTTCCATAGTGGAAAGAAATTGTTGCAGGGTTTGCTCTTGAGTAAGTGGTATGATTTCTTCCTTTATTACTTCTATTTGCTTGGAAACATCCGTGACGAACGTCCCAACTTGTGGAAGCTTGGTAAAACCCAGTACTTCAACCGGTTTTGAAGGAAGCGCTTCTGTAACCACTACCCCAAATTCGTCAAACATGGCACGCACCTTAGCTATCTGTTCTGATCCGTTAAACATAGCCATGCCGAACCGCAGAGTTCCTTTTTTGATAATCATTGTTGCAACAAGCCCCTTTCCTTTATCAATTCTTGTTTCAATGACAACTGCCTCAAGAGGTGCTTTTGGCTCACTCAATAATTTTTTCTCATCAGCAAGAAGTTTAATGATCTCAAGTAAATCTTTCACCCCAGCCCCGGTTTTAGCTGAAACGAGAACAAATGGGACTGTTCCCCCAAACCCTTCCACCTGTACTCCGGAACGAGCTAGATCCTGTTTCACCTTGTCGACATTTGCTGTTTCAACATCAATTTTATTAATTACCACGATCATGGGAACCCCAGCTTCAGTTATCATCCGTATGGATTCTTTTGTCTGCGGCATGACTCCGTCATCAGCAGCAACCACAAGAAGCGCAATATCTGATGCAGTAGCACCTCGTGTTCGCATTTTTGCAAAGGCTTCATGGCCAGGAGTGTCGATGAAGGTAATTCCGGGGATTTGGTAGGCACCAATGTGTTGGGTTATCCCACCATGTTCACGACTTGCTACCTGCGTTTTTCTGATGTAATCCAAAAGAGAAGTTTTTCCATGATCAACGTGTCCCAGTACCGCAACTATCGGCGGGCGTGCAATAGATTCTTCTAATATCTTTTTTCCTTTGGTCATACCTAATAATTTCTATACCTGTCCGTTTCATACAGATTGTTTTGTATCTGTTTGAACATCTGTCGGATTCTCAATCAATGTCTCTGGAACATCAGTTTTTTGCCCCTCAATAACGTCCTCAATAACGGATTCCTTTGACACTTCTTCTTTTGTGTCTTCTTTGACTTGTATTGTTTTTTCAGGTTCGATTTTCGCAACTACCGGTTTGCCTTGGATATCAATTTTCCATCCGGTGAGTTTAGCAGCCAATCGTACATTCTGTCCTTCGCGCCCAATAGCAAGAGATAATTGATCCTCAGGAACCGTCACTGTTGCTTCTTTTGTTTCTTCGTTTAATGCCACATCAATATCTTTTGCCGGAGCAAGAGCCGCGATAATAAATTCTTTTGGTCGATCACTCCATTGGATAATGTCCACTTTTTCATTCCCTCCAAGCTCGTTGATAACTGCTGTTACACGAACTCCTTTTTGTCCAACACAGGATCCAACTGGATCCACACCTGATTGTTTGGAAAAGACAGCAATCTTTGTGCGTCCCCCTGCTTCACGGACAACTGTTCGGAGTTCAACAGCTCCCTGGGCAACCTCCGGCACTTCTCGATGGAATAGGCCTTCAACAAGCCCTTTGTGCGCTCGAGATACGATAATTTCATTTCCGCGGGGAGTTTCCCTGATTCCTTCGATATAGAATGTAAGACGCTGGTTTAAATGATATCTCTCCCCTGGGTTTTGTTCAGATACCGGCATAACCGACTGAGTACGGCCAATATCAACAATGATGTTTGGACCGTCAAACCGAAGCACCATACCTGGAACAATAAGACCGATTTTAGTCTGATAATCAGAAAGCACTGCCTGTTTTTCTTCCTCACGGATGCGCTGTAAAATGACTTGTTTTGCTGTCTGGGCTGCGATGCGTCCAAATCCAGGTGGGGTAACATCTTTCCCCTCTTTGACTATTTTTGCTTCCCCGGTATCAGGATCAACAGTAGCTACTAATGTATCTATCTCATCTGTTCCATAATCTTTCCGATACGCAGCAAGTATCGCTGTTTGGATAGTCTCGAGGACGATTTTCGGGTCAAGACCCCGCTCTGTTGCTACCTGATTTAATGCAAGTGAGAATTCACTTCTGACTGTTGCTGGCATATATTCCTCTTTTTATAAAAAAAGGCGGGTACTTCCCCACCTCATCGCTACTACAATAGATATAGTATACTAATTTGGCTTCATTTCGTCAATGTTGCATCGTTTTGTCTAATTTTTCAAGTAGTTCCCGTTGTTCATGAGTGACATGTGTAGGAATTTTCAGTTGAACTTTCACATATGCATCTCCCCTTCCACCACCGCGCACATGCGGAACACCTTGACCACGAAGACGGATAAGGGTACCTGGCTGGGTGCCAGCCGGAATCCTGATTTTCACTGGTTTATCAATGGTTTCAACTTCTTCAATACCACCAATCACTGCCCGTACAAACGGTATTTCATGGGTAACAATTACATCATCGCCTTCCCGCTGGAAACGTTTACTGGGTTTCACTTCAAGAACAATATCAAAATCATCAAATCGAATCCGTGATCCGGTATCAACGCCAGCTGGTATTTTTATTGTTTTTCGTTCCGAACCTTCTCCTGCACCACCTCGTGGCACCATTACTTCTTTTGTCACTCCATGAACAGCATCCATGAAATCAATGGTGATTTCATACGCAGGGTGCGACCGTCCTCTTCCACGACTGGCTCCTCCAAAACCACCGCCAAAAAACTGCTCAAATATTTCAAAGGGGTCAATAAAATCATTACCAAAAGGACTTCCTCCGCTTGATGAATAGGAATATGTAAATGGACCTTGCTGCCGAAATCCTCCAAATGGTCCTTGTTGTCCAGCCCCCCCACCCATGCCGCTTCCCGGTTGAAATGCAGCATGTCCAAATTGGTCATACGTTTCCCGTTTGCTTTTATCCGAAAGAACCGCATACGCTTCATTGATTTCCTTGAATTTTTCATTCGCGTTTGCGGCTTTATTCCTATCCGGATGCCACTCAAGAGCAAGTTTCCTATACGCTTTTTTGAGCTCATCAGCAGACGCGGATTTGGAAACTCCTAAAATATCGTAAAAATCACGTTTTGTTGGCATAAACTAATTAATAACAAAATTACCTCACAAATTGAGGTAATGGCTTATAAAATAAATTTCTCTTATTTTATTCTTCCGGCCTGAAAATCATCGTGCAACTGTTTTATGTTCTTCCTATTTTCTTCGATAATGTCTTGAAACATATTTTCAGGCTTCACTCCTGCATCCAATCTTCTGGCATAAGTGTCAGCAATTTCATCTAAATCATCAGGCCCCCCATTAAGCACGATTGATTCCAAGGCATGAGTCGTATCTATTTTTCCTTTATCATCTCCCCAAAAAAATACTTCCCATCCTGACATCTGTTTTCCATCAGGTCCAACATTATGTGGTGCAACCGTCAGATGTATCCCATTTTTCACAAAATGGGCAACCCTCTGATTGTATCCATTTGGATAAAAATCCAGCTTAATCGGCATATTAACTCACAACTTCGCCTTCTTCAACTTTCTTATCGTCTTTTTTTGCGCCAGCGTCTTCTTTTGGCGTTTCAGCTCCTGGTTGTTGTCCTTGTTCGGGTTGCGTCTGTTGATACATAGCAGCACCCACCTTTTGAACAACATCAGAAAGTTCACTGGTTTTCGTTTCCAAGTCTTCTTTGCTCCCGGTTTCCATGATGTCCTTAAGCGCCTTTATCTTTTCCTCTATAGCGGCTTTTTCTTCTGGCTTTGCTTTATCTCCTGCGTCTTTGATTGTCTTTTCCGCTACATAAATAAGATTTTCCGCTTTATTCTTTGCCTCAATCTTGTCTTTTTTAGCGGCATCCTCAGCTACATGCTCTTCCGCTTCTTTCTTCATTTTTTCCACTTCGTCTTTAGATAATCCCGTGGATCCGGTAATTTTAATCGTGCTTACCTTTCCAGTTGCCTTGTCTTTTGCTGTAACATTTAAGATGCCGTTAGCATCGATGTCAAAAGTCACTTCAATTTGCGGAACGCCCCGCGGTGCTGGCGGAATACCCGAGAGAATAAATCTTCCCAGAGATTTATTATCCGTTGCCATTGGCCGTTCACCCTGAAGAACATTGATTTCGACAGATGTCTGGTTATCCGCTGCTGTTGAAAACACCTCGGTTTTACTCGTTGGCACTGTTGTGTTTCTTTGAATAAGTGGTGTCGACACAGCTCCTAATGTTTCAAGGCCCAAAGTTAGTGGTGTGACATCTAAAAGAACCACGTCTTTAACGTCTCCAGATAACACACCTGCCTGAACAGCCGCCCCAATTGCAACAACTTCATCTGGGTTAACTGATTGATTGGGTTGTTTGCCAAAAAATGCTTTAACAACTTCAACTACTTTTGGCATCCTAGTCATTCCACCAACAAGTACCACTTCGTCAATATCTTTGACGCTAATTTTTGCATCAGTCAGACATTTTTTGACCGGTTCGATGGATTTATCGATGAGATTCCCAACCAGTGACTCCAATTTTGCCCGGGTAAGTTTAGTTACCAAGTGTACAGGGCCATCTTTCCCTTGAGTGATAAACGGAAGGTTTATTTCCGCTTCCATCGAGCTAGATAGTTCTATCTTTGCTTTTTCTGCAGCATCACGGATACGTTGTAGTGCCTGAGGATCTTTCCTGAGGTCGACTCCGTGTTCCTTTTTGAACTCATCCGCAAGATAGTCAAGAATCAGTTTATCAAAATCATCTCCACCCAAATGCGTATCTCCGTTTGTTGACTTTACTTCATATACCCCTTCTCCAAGCTCAAGGATGGAAATATCAAAGGTTCCGCCACCAAGGTCATAGACCGCAATGGTGTGGGCATTTTTCTTATCAAGTCCATAGGCAAGTGCTGCAGCAGTTGGCTCATTAAGAATACGCATTACTTCAAGCCCCGCTATTTCCCCTGCTTGTTTGGTTGCCTGCCTTTGGCTATCGTCAAAATATGCAGGCACTGTAATAACTGCCTGTTTCACCGGCTCTCCGAGATAGTGTTCAGCATCCGCCTTAATTTTGGATAAAATTTTCGCAGATATTTCCTGTGGAGTAAATTCTTTTCCTTCGACTATGACTACTGCCATGTCATTTTTACCACCTTTAATCTCATACGGAAGCAATTTTTTGTCCAAGTCTACACTTTTATCCGCATTTTTTCTTCCCATGAGGCGTTTGACGGAATACACTGTTGATTTCGGGTGTATGACCATCTGGCGTTTTGCTACATCACCAACAATATTTTTAATTGGATCAACAACCGAAGGGAAAACGTTTCTTCCTTCAGCTGAATAGATTACTTTCGGACTACCGCCTTCCATGACTGCAACACAGGAATTTGTTGTACCTAAATCAATACCGATTATTTTGGACATATGAACCTCCTTATATAATTATTATGTTTTTTGTATACCTCCACCAACCTGTACTTTTGATGGTCTAAGTAATTTATCGTGCATCCGGTATCCGAAACTTACCACGTGCACAACGTGGTCTTTCTCCCCCTCAACAACTTCGATACATTCCATGATATATGGGTCAAATGGTTGTCCGAGAACATTAATTTTTTCAACGCCATATCCATGAAGAACCGCATGTAATTCTTTAATGGCAAGAGCAAGTCCCTCGTTTTTGACATGCTCCTGACTAATTTCAAGCGTATCAACAACAGGCAATAATTTTTTCAAAAATTGTTCTGTTGCGTACATCCTGACATCCTGCTTCTCCATTTCTGTACGTTTTACAAGATTCTGATAGTCAGCAAGTGCTCGCAGATATTTATTTTTCCACTCATCTTGCATATCCACTACTGGCTGATCAGCTTTTGGCGTATACACTTTTTGTTCATCCGATGATTGTTTTGTTTGTTTCATAGTTACCAATTGCTCCCAAATTCCTTTATAAGTCCACCCATATAACGAACGATGGGGATGAGTCTTGGATAGTTCAGTCGGGACGGACCAACAACGCCAATTGCGCCTGATACATGCGGAGTTTCAAATTTATGATATACAAAACCACATTGCGTTAATGCGCCCCGGTCACCCATGTCTTCTCCAATTAATATTTCAAATGGTCCACTTTCCCGAGTAAGCAGTTCCCACCAGAAATCAAAACGGTCGAGGGCTGAAAACAGTGCATGCGTCAATTCATAATCATAGAATTCCGGCATATCGAGGATGTTTGCAGCTCCGGCAAAATACAGATCCCCATC
>Ga0172375_10004231_pt1 | contig 21370 bp, 21 predicted proteins | sample LakKiv1m_FD_114537 | JGI IMG/M metagenome (GOLD analysis project Ga0172375, IMG submission 114537) | Freshwater microbial communities from Kabuno Bay, South-Kivu, Congo - kab_092012_11.1m | ecosystem: Environmental > Aquatic > Freshwater > Lake | place: Democratic Republic of the Congo...
ATCCAGCCGGTGGAAACCGACCTGGGCGAATACATCCTGCAGGTCAATGACAACGAGCCGCCCAGCCACATCATCGCGCCGGCGGTACACAAGAGCCTCGACGATGTCGCCGACCTGTTCCACAAGGTGCATGGCACGCCGCGCAAGACCGAGATCCCGGCGCTGACGCGCGAGGCGCGCGAGGTGCTGCGGTCGCACTTTCTTTCGGCCGACATGGGCATCTCGGGCGGCAATTTCCTCGTCGCCGAGACCGGTTCGGTCGCGCTCGTCACCAACGAGGGCAACGGCCGCATGGTGACCACGCTGCCGCGCGTGCATGTGGTCATCACCGGCATCGAGAAGGTGATTCCGACGCTCGAAGACCTGTCCACGCTGATGCGCCTGCTGCCGCGCTCGGCCACCGGCCAGTCGATTTCCAACTATGTCTCGGTGCTCACCGGCACCAAGGCGGCGGGCGAACTCGACGGGCCGGAGCACCTCTATTTCATATTGGTGGACAACGGCCGTGCCGATGTCGTCGGCTCCGAATTCCAGGACATGCTGCGCTGCATCCGCTGCGGCGCCTGCATGAACCACTGCCCCGTGTATCAGACCATCGGCGGCCACGCCTACGGCTGGGTCTATCCCGGCCCGATGGGTTCGGTGTTGACGCCGCTCTATACCGGCATCGAGAACGCCATCGACCTGCCGCATGCGGCGACGCTGTGCAACCAGTGCGGCGTGGTCTGCCCGGTCAAGATTCCGCTGCCCGAGCTGCTGCGCAAGCTGCGCGAGAAGCAGGTGGAAAAGCATCTGCGGCCCTGGTTCGAGCGCATCGCCTTCCGCGTCTGGGCCTGGATGGCCAGTTGCCCGACGCTCTACGGCATCGGTACCTGGTTTGCGGTGCGCTATCTCAAGTGGCTGGCGGGCGGGAAGCAGAGCATCCCGGTGCTGGGTGCCGCGCCGGAATGGACGAAGGGCCGCAATTTTCCCGCGCCCGAGGGCAAGACTTTCCGCGAACTGTATGCCCGGAGGCAGAAACCATGAGCACTCGCGCAGACATCCTCGGCCGCGTGCGCGCCAAATTGAACCGCAATCCGGACAACGCGGCAACCGGCCGGGCCGCCATCGAAGCCACGCTGGCCGCCAGGCAACAGGGGCCGCGTCCGGCGGTCGATACGCAAAAGTCGGCGCTGGCGGGACGGCTCATCGAGAAATCACTGGCCTATTCGAGCACCGTCGATCAAGTGGCGACGGCCGCCGAAGCGCCCGCCGCTGTGGCCCGCTATCTGGCCGGCCTGAACCTGCCCCTGAAGGCCGTCGTGTGGCCGGCGCTTGCCCGACTGGACTGGTCGGGTTCCGGGCTCGTGGCCGAGGCGCGCGGCGCGCAGGATGCCGATCTCGTCGGCATCACCGGCTGTTTCTGCGCCATCGCCGAAACCGGCACGCTGATGCTGTGCGGCAGCCCGGAGTCACCCGCCACGGTCAGCCTGCTGCCGGAAACCCACATCGCCCTCGTGCCGGCCAGCCGCATCGTCGCCGGCATGGAAGAGGGCTTCGCGCTGGTCCGCGCCGAACTGGGCCAATTGCCCCGCGCGGTCAATTTCATCTCCGGTCCGTCGCGCACCGGCGACATCGAGCAGACCATCGTGTTGGGCGCCCACGGCCCCTATCGGGTGCATCTGATCCTGCTGACCGCGGAATAACCGTTGTCAACCTGACCGAAACGGGCGACGTTACTGTCTCCAGTAACGCAACAAAACTGAGCAAAACTGAACAAAATGGAGAAGACATGTACGCCCGCATTCATTTCGTCAGCCCCGGTTCGCGCGAAAAGTATTCCTGGATCATCGATACCAACCGCGAAACCGTCGATCACTGGCAGCACGCCCATCCCGAAGCCGAAGACCTGATCGTTACGCCGCTCGACGACCAGGAAGGTCTGGAGGCCCTGTATTGGCAGAAGTGTCTGTATCACGACGTGTTTTTCGAGCACTCGGCCTGTCCGGAAGTGCGCGCGCACGGCCAGTCCGAACTGATGGAAATCCTCGAACTCGCCGGCCGCCTGGCCAAGGGCCGTGCCAGCGAATTGTGGAACCGCTGCATGGAATTCCGCTTCGGCAGCGATCCGCTGGCCCGGCACGAATACGGCTATCGCCAGCCGACCTGAGCTTGCTGCAAGCGCGTTGCGGCGCTTCCTCCCTCTTTATCTCCTCGCGCGCCGCAACGCCTTTTCCCCTTCGATCACCAGCATGGCCGAAAATGCCACCGCAGCAATTTCGGCCCAGGCCTGCGCATCGACCGCCGCCGTGCCGAATACCTGCTGGAACAGCGGCAGGTAAGTGAAGGCGAGTTGTAGCAGCAGCATCGTCGCCGCGCCCACCCAGACCCACAGATTCGCGAAGGGGGCGATGCGCCACAAGGGTCGCTCCAGCGAGCGGCAGTTGAAGAGATATACCAGCTCGATCATCACGAAGACATTTACCGCGATGCTGCGGGCCTCGGCGAGCGACTGACCGCGCTCGAGCGCCAGCAGGAACAGGCTGAATGCGCCCGCCAGCATCAGCACGCCGACCAGCGCGATGCGGCCGAGCAGCACGCGGTCGAGGATCGGCGCGGCGGGCGGCCGTGGCGGCCGGTGCATTACGGCATGCTCCTTCGGTTCGAAGGCGAGCGGCAGGCCTAGCAGCACGGCCGTCGTCATGTTGATCCAGAGGATCTGCAGCGGCGTGATCGGCAGCGTGGCTCCGGCAACGATCGCGGCGAGGATCACCAGCCCTTCGCCGAAGTTGGTGGGCAGCGTCCAGGTGATGAATTTGACGAGGTTGTCGAAGATGCCGCGCCCCTCTTCGACGGCCGCCTCGATGGTGGCGAAGTTGTCGTCGGTGAGCACCATCGCGGCCGCTTCCTTGGCGACTTCGGTGCCGCCCATGCCCATCGCGATGCCGATGTCGGCGGACTTCAGCGCCGGTGCGTCATTGACGCCGTCGCCGGTCATCGCGACGATTTCCCCATTGGCTTGCAGCGCACGAACGAGGCGCAACTTCTGCTCGGGTTCAACGCGGGCGAAGACATCGACATCGCGCACGGCGGCTGCCAGCGCAGCATCGTCGAGCTGTGCCAGCTGCCCGCCGGTGAGTACCCGGCCGCCGTCAGCGACGATGTTCAGCTGGCGGGCAATGGCGAGCGCGGTATCGGCGTGGTCGCCGGTGATCATTTTCACGCGGATGCCGGCAGCGTGGCAGGCCTTGACCGCGGCGATGGCACGCGGCCGCGGCGGATCGATCATGCCGACAAGGCCGAGAAAAGCGAGGCCGGACTGGAGGTCGTCCCACTGCAGGCCGTCGTTGTCGAGCGAACGGCGACAGAGCGCCAGCACGCGCATGCCCTGACGCGCCAGATCGCCCGCCGCCGCCTCGATGGCAACGCGATCCACGCCAGCGCAGGCGGGCAGCAGTTTTTCCACCGCGCCCTTGCAGTAGAGAATGCGCTCATCCTCGACCCGATGCAGCGTTGCCATCGTCTGGCGTGCCGCATCGAACGGCAGTTCGTCGATGCGCGGGAATAGCGCGGCAACGGTGGCCTCGTCCAGCCCGGCCTTTTTCGCGGCGACGATCAGTGCCGCTTCGGTCGGATCGCCGCTGATGACCCATTCGCCTTGTTCGTGGTTCAGTGCCGCTTCGTTGCAGAGCAGGCCGGCGAGCAGGGCTTCCTTTGCCGTCCTGCCAGCGCCGACTTTCATATTATCCAGTCGCAACTCGCCGACCGGTGCATAGCCATGGCCGGTGATTTCGTAGAGTTGGCCCCCTGCCTCGGGCACCCACAGCGCACGCACGGTCATCGCGTTCTCGGTGAGCGTGCCGGTCTTGTCCGAGCAGATCACCGTCGTGCTGCCGAGCGCCTCGACGGCCGGCAGCTGGCGCACGATCGCGCGGCGCTTCGCCATGCGCGCGACACCGATCGCCAGCGTGATCGTGATTGCTGCCGGCAGGCCTTCGGGAATCGCGCCGACCGCCAGCGCCACCGCCGCCATGAACATGTCGAAGGCGGCTTCGCCGCGGGCAATGCCGATTGCGAAGGTGAATGCCGCGAGCGCGAGGATCGCCCACAGCAGCAGCTTGGCAAAGGCCGCCATCTTGCGCGTCAGCGGCGTGGCGAGATCGGGCGCGCTGGCGATCAGGCCGGAGATGCGCCCGGTCTCGGTGGTGGCACCCGTCGCAATGACAAGTCCGACGCCCTGGCCGCTGGCGACGGTGGTGCCGGCGTAAGCCATGTTGCGGCGCTCGGCCAGCGGCGTATCGATCGGCAGCGGGTGGTGGTGCTTGTCGACGGGCAGCGATTCGCCCGTGAGCGCAGCCTCGACGGTGCGCAGATCCTTGCCGCGCAGCACCCGCAAGTCGGCCGGGACCTTGTCGCCGGCGGCCAGATGCACGATGTCGCCGGGCACGAGATGCACGGCATTCATGCGCCGCTTGTGTCCGCCCCGCAGCACCGTGACTTCGGTGGCGACGCTCTTCGCCAGCGCCGCGAGCGCGGCCGTGGCCTTGCCTTCCTGCACGTAGCCGATGATGGCATTGACGACGACGACGCCGAGGATCACGCCGGCTTCCACCCATTCGCTGAGAAAGGCCGTGATCGTACCGGCGGCGATCAGAACCAGCACCAGCGGGGCGACAAACTGCTCGGCAAGGCGCACCCAGGCGCTGCGGCCGGGTGGCGCGGGCGGCTGGTTCGGGCCATGCCGGGCGAGGCGTGCGGACGCCTCGTCCTCGCTCAGGCCATGCTGAACTTCGACGACATGATGGGCGAGGGCGTCGGCGTGATCGAGAGCGTGCCAGTCGGGAGATGTCATGTTCGGTGCGGAGTGGTTGCGGGCGCGCCGTTGCCGCCCGCCCCGGTGGTGGCGGACAGCTTGAGGCCGACCCGCCGGACAAGATCGCCGCGCATCGCGCGCACGGTCAGCTCAAAGCCGCCGATGGCGATGCGATCGCCTACTACCGGATGTCGACCAAGCCGGCGCTGCAAGAGTTCGCCGGTCGTCAGGGCTTGTTCGGACGTGGCGATGGCGAAACCGTAAGTGGCGGCGAGGGCCATGGCCGAGGAATCGGCATCGAGCACGAATTCCCCGAAGAAATTGCTGATCGCCAAATGGCCGTACCTGTCCTGCTGGCCGAACAGCCCGGTCAGGTGCTCCACCTGGTCGGGCGAGGTCAGCAGCCAGACCTCATCCCCGGCTTCCAGTGCAGTGGCGCTCGGCGCACGCAAGGGCCGGCCGCGCCGCACCAGCGCCGCGCAGCGCACCGAACGGCCGCGCTGATCGTTCAACGAGCCCGGCAGCATGCCAATGGCCAGAGATTCCGCTTCGACGCGAAAGGCCACCAGCGTCAGCACGGTTTCGCGGCCGATCCAGACTTCCCGGCATTCCAGCGGCTCGACCCCGCGCGGCACTTCCACGCCGAGTCGGCGCGCTGCCCACGGCACGGTAGCGCCTTGCACCAGCAGCGAGAACAGCACCACCGCGAAAGTCACGTCGAACAGCAGGCGGGATTCCGGGACGCCCGCCATGACCGGGAACACCGCCAGCACGATCGGTACTGCGCCGCGCAGCCCCACCCAGGAAATGTAGGCGATCTCGCGGTTCGGGAATCGGAAGGGCTTGAGCGTGAGTGCCACCACCAGCGGCCGGGCGACGAAGGTGAGGAATAGGGCGACGGCGAGCGCCTCCCAGGCATGCACGACAAGGTGCGCGGGCGTGACCAGCAGGCCGAGCAGCAGGAACATGCCGGCCTGGGCCAGCCAGGCGATGCCATCCATCACGTTCAGGACGTGGGAGGTAGCGCGGGTGCGGTGATTGCCGACGATTGCGCCGCACAGGTAGATGGCGAGGAAGCCGCTGCCCCCCAGTTGGTTGGTGGCGGCGAATATCGCGAGGCCGCCCGAGGCGATCAGCAGGGCGTAGAGGCCTTCGGCCAGACGCAACCGGCACAGCAGCCAGGCGAGCAGGCGACCGGAACCCAATCCGGCGGCGGTGCCGATGCCGAATTGCAGGATGAGTTGCCAGAGCAGGTTGCCGGCGGTTGCCGCCTGCGTGCCGGCAAGGATGCTGACCAGTACGGTGACGAGCAGGATCGCCATCGGGTCGTTGGCGCCTGACTCGATTTCCAGCGTTGCGCCGACGCGCTCGTTGAGCCGCACCCCGCTGTGGCGCAGCAGGTTGAAAACGGCGGCGGCATCGGTCGACCCGACGATCGAGCCCAGCAGCAAGCCATAGCGCCAATCGACGCCGAGCAGCCAGGTGCAGAAGGCGCCGAGCAGCGCGGCAGTGCCGATCACGCCCCAGGTGGCGAGCGCCGTGGCGGGCCACAGCGCGACGCGGAAGGTCGTGCTGCGCGTGCGCAGGCCGCCGTCGAGCAGGATGATCGCCAGCGCGAGGTTGCCGATGAAGAACGCGGCCCGGAAGTCGTCGAACTGGATGCCGCCGGGCCCGTTCTCGCCGGCCAGCATGCCGACGATCAGGAAGACCAGCAGGAAGGGCAGGCCGAGTCGTGCCGAGAGCGTGCTGGCCAGCACGCCGAGAAACAGCAGCACACCGGAAAGCAGCAGCAGCGTATTGACCTGATCCAAGTGGGCGAATTCCTGTCGAGGTGGACGCGCAAGCGCGCGGTTTTGCAACAAGCGGAATGGCAGGTATGCTTGCCCCGATGGTAACCGAAGCCAGGCTTTTATTCGTGCCGTCCTGCCAGCGCCGATTTTTATACGGACGGGTTGATGGGGCGAGAGAGGAGGGAACATGAAGGTTCGACACATCATCGCGGCCACCGATTTTTCTCATACTGCCGAGGAAGCCCTGCGCCGTGCCGCCCTGCTTGCCAAAACCTGCGGCGCGACACTGCAGATCGTGCATGCCCTCTACGAACCGCCGCTCGCGGATGCCTGGCGCAAGCTGGTCGAGGGCGAGGGCATCACGGAGACGAGCATGCGGGCACGCGCGTCGGCCCGGCTCGAGCAGCTGGCCGACAATCTGGAGAAGCGCACAGCCGTGCGTCCTGCCGCGGAGGTCATCGCCGGCAAGCCGGCACAGGCCGTGGCTGCCTGGGCCTTGCAGAGCGGGGCCGATCTCATCGTCGTCGGCGCGCACGGCGAGCATCTGCTCTTCGATCTCTTTGTCGGCTCGACGGCGCTCAAACTCCTGCGGCTGTCCGTGCTGCCGGTGCTGCTCGTCAAGCAGAACCCCCCGTTCGATTACGAGCGCGTGGTGATCGCCACCGATTTTTCGCCGGCCGCGCGGGCTGCTGCCGACCGGATTGCCGCGCTGCTGCCCGCGGCCGAGCTTCACCTGTTCCACGCCTACGAGGCGCCCTTCGAGCGCCAGATGTATTACGCCGGCAGCGACGACGAGGCGATCGATCATTACCGGCGCCTGGGCGAGGCGGAGGCGAAGCGCCAGATGGAGGCGTTCGTGGCCACGTTGGCCGAACCGGCCCGCTATCGTTACAAGGTGCGGCATGGCTACGCGCCGGCCCTGATCAGTCAGTTCATGGCTGAAATGGGCGCGGACCTGCTGGTTGCGGGCTCCCATCGGCAGTCGGAAATTGCCGCCAACCTGCTCGGCAGCGTCGCCGCGCATCTGGTCAACGAGTCGCGCGCCGACCTGTTGCTGGTGCCATCCACCGACTGAGCAGTTGCCTTTCAGGATTCGTGCCGGGACGGAGCGGGTGCCGTCCCCGCGCTGTTGTCGACCTGGCCGGCGGCGACGTAATACTGGCGCAGCGAGGCATAGCGCCGCGCGCGCGCCGCGCGCACCTGCGCGATGGCGCGTTCCATCGGGAAGCCGATCTGGGTGAGCGTTTCCGCCGCGATCATCAGGCTGCCCTCGAGTACTTCGGGAATGACCTCGGTGGCGCCGGCATCCTTCAGCCGGGCGACGGAGGATTCGTCGGGCGCGCGCACGACCACCGGCAGGTCGGGCCGGCTGGCGCGCACCTTGCGCACGACATGTTCGGCGGAATTCGTGTCCGGGTAGGCGACCACCAGCGCGCGGGCACGGGCGAGGCCGGCGGCTTGCAGCACCTCGGTGCGGTCGGCGCTGCCGAATACCAGCTTGCCGCCGGCCGGCACGGCGCGCTTGAGCTGCTGCGGATCGACATCGAGCGCGAGGAAGGGGATGTTCTCCGCCGCGAGGAATTCGGCGATGCGCCCGCCGGTGCGCCCGTAGCCGCAGATGATGACGTGCCGCTCCATGCCGAAGCCGGCCACGGCGATGTCGTGGATCGCCTTCGCCTGATGCGCCCAGTCGCCGTGCACCATCTTGCCGGTGACGCGCGCCGCGCGGTTGATCAGCAGCGGCGCGAGGAACATCGAGATCAGCAGCGCCGACAACGTTACCTGGAAGACGTCGGCGGCAATCAACCTGAGTTCATGGGCAAGGCTGATCAGCACCAAGCCGAATTCGCCGCCCTGCGCGAGCTGGGCCGCGGTGCGCAGCGCGACGTTGAGCGGACTTTTCATGGCCAGCGCGATGAGCAGCACGACGAGCCCCTTGCCGCCGATCAGCAGCAGCACCGCGAGCAGCAGGCGATGGAAGTTCTCGAGCACGAAGCCGATGTCGAGCAGCATGCCGACGGTGACGAAGAACAGGCCGAGCAGGATGTCGCGGAAGGGCCGTACGTCGGCCTCGACCTGATGGCGGTAGATTGTCTCGGAAATCAGCATGCCGCCCACGAATGCGCCGAGCGCCAGCGACAGGCCCGCGCGGTCCGTCGCGTAGGCGAGGCCGATCACCAGCCACAGCGTCGCCAGCACGAACAGCTCATCCGAGCGCTGCCGCGCGACCGCGTCGTAGAGGCGGCGGATCCAGCGCTGGCCGACCCAGACCATGACCGCGAGGACGACGATGGCCTCCGACAAGGCGATCGCCAGCGAGCGCGGCAAGTCGCCGGTCGACTGCGCGAGCGCCGGGAACAGGATCAGGCAGGGCACGACGGCGATGTCCTGGAACAGCAGCACGCCCATGGTCTGGCGGCCCGAGCGCGAGTGCAGCTCGAAGCGTTCCGAGAGCATCTTGGCGACGATCGCGGTCGATGACATCGCCACCGCGAGCCCGACCGCGAGGCCGGCGCGCCAATCCTGGCCGTAGCCGAACCAGGTGATCAGCGCGGTGCCGAGCGCGGTGGCCGCCAGTTGCGCCGCGCCGAAGCCGAATACCAGTTCGCGCATCGCCTTGAGGCGCGACATGCTGAATTCGAGGCCGATCGAAAACATCAGGAACACCACGCCGAACTCGGCGATCGCCTCGACTTCGTGGCTTTCCTTGAGGATCGCGAAACCATGCGGGCCGAGCAGCAGGCCGACAGTGAGATAGGCCAGCATCGCCGGACCCTTGAAACGGCGCGTCAGCGCCAGGGCGGCGACGGCGGTGGTGAGTAGCAGCAGGAGGATGAAGAGATTGCCGTACACGGCAGGCATCATACCTGTCGGGCCGCCATGCTGCCGCTGACCATCGAATACAATCAAAAGCGGTTTTGATCGCCCAAGGAGATCGTCATGAAATTGCGTCTTGCCGTGCTGTTCGTTTTCATCGCCAGCCTACTGTCCGGCTGCGGCTATAACCAGATCCAGATCAACGACGAGGCGGTCGCCGCCGCGTGGTCCGAAGTGCTCAATCAGTACAAGCGCCGCGCCGACCTGATCCCGAACCTCGTTGCCGTCGTGCAAGGCTACGCCGTGCACGAGAAGGAGGTGCTGACCAAGGTGACCGAGGCGCGCGCCAGCGTTGCCGGCATGAAGGCCACGCCGGAGCTGGTCAACGATCCGGCCGCCTTTGCGAAATTCCAGCAGGCGCAGTCCGAACTTGGTTCCGCACTGGCACGGCTGCTGGTGGTCGCGGAAAACTACCCACAGCTGAAAGCCGACGCCAACTTCCGCGACCTGCAGGCGCAGGTGGAAGGCACCGAGAATCGCATCGCCGTCGCGCGCAAGCGTTACATCGAGGCGGTACAGGCCTACAACATCGGCGTGCGCACCTTCCCGAACAACCTGACGGCGATGCTGTTCGGCTACAAGACCAAGGCCAGCTTCACGGTCGAGGATGAGAAAGCCATCTCCGCACCGCCGACCATCCGCTTCGACGCGGCGCCCGCGCAGAAGTAAATGCGACGCTGGCTGACGGCCGCCGTCACCCTGTGGCTGGCCGTCCTGGGTTTTGGAGCGCTGGCGGCGGACGGCTTCGTGCCGATTCCGCGACTGGATGCGCGCGTCACCGACTTGACCGGCACGCTGACGCGTGACCAGCAGGCACGGCTGGAAAGTCAGCTTGCCACTCTCGAGCGCGACAAGGGCGCGCAGATCGCCGTGCTGCTGCTGCCAAGCACGCAGCCCGAATCCATCGAACAATATGGAATACGTCTTGCCGAGGCCTGGAAGATCGGCCGCAAGGGCGCCGACGACGGCATCATCGTCATCGTCGCCAGGAATGACCGCGCCGTGCGCATCGAGGTCGGCTACGGTCTGGAGGGCGTGCTTCCCGATGCGATTGCGAAGCGCATCATCGAGGAAGACATCACGCCGCGCTTCCGGCAGGGCGACTTCAACGGCGGGTTGTCGGCCGCGGCGGACCGGCTCGGTCGGATCGTCGCGGGCGAGGCATTGCCTCCGCCGGCACAGACCCCGTCTGCGTCGGGTACGGGGAGCGACCTGCCGATCTTCCTGCTCTTCGCGCTGGCCATGGTGGCGCGCTGGGCGCGCGCCCTGTTCGGCCTGCTTGGCGCACTGCTCGCCGCCGGTGTTGCGGGCGGGCTGGCCTGGCTGATCTTCGGCAGCCTGTTTGCGGCGGCCCTTGCCGCCATCTTCGTGCTTGTCATGTCCTTCGCCAGGGCCGGAGGTGGCGGCAACTGGCAAACGGGACGGGGCAGTGGCGGCTGGGGCGGTGGCGGAGGCGGTGGCGGTGGCGGAGGCGGCGGCTGGAGCGGTGGTGGCGGCGGCTTCGGCGGCGGCGGTGCCTCGGGAAGGTGGTGACGATGAAACTCGTGCGCATCCTGCGTCATCTGCTGACACCGCCTTGGCTGCCCTTGCTCGGTTTCTCCGCCGCGCTGCGGGCGGACATCGCGGCGGCGGTTGCGGCCTCCGAGCGCCAGCATCGCGGCGAGCTGCGCATCGCCATCGAGGGTCCGCTCCCATGGCGGGCGCTCTGGCGCGACCAGGCACCGCGCGAGCGCGCGCTCGAACTGTTCGGCAAGCTGCGCGTCTGGGATACCGAGGAAAACAGCGGCGTGCTGATCTACCTGCAGCTCGTCGATCGCGATGTCGAGATCCTCGCCGACCGCGGCATCGCGGCGCACGTTGCGCAGGACGAGTGGGAAGCGATCTGCCGCGGTATCGAGGCGGCCATGCGGGAGGGCCGCTGCCGCGAAGGTCTGCTGGCGGCGATCGCCGCCGCGACGCGGCTGCTGGAAACCCACTTCCCCGCACGCGCCGTCAATCCGGACGAGCTGCCGAATGCGCCCTGGGTGCGGTAACGCGCCAGGATGCCGTCCTGCCAACGCCGACTTTTACTTGACCAGCGTGACGGGCAGTGCGGTCAGCTTCAATACCTCGCTGCTCACCGAGCCGAGCAGCGCGCCACCGAGCGCGCCGAGGCCGCGCGTGCCCATGACGATCTTGTCGCATTTCTGATCGACGGCGAACTGGTGGATGGTTTCCGCCAGTGGCCCGATCAGTACGGTCGGGGCATAGTCGATGCCGGCGGCATCGAGCAGCGCCCGCGCCGACACCAGCGCATCGCCGCCGCGCGTTTCCTGCATCGCCTCGATCTCGCTGGCACGCATGTGGCCGCGTACTTCGGGCGCGTCGATCGGTTCCTGCACGTTGAGGAGCAGAACCTCATGTCCATCGCAGCCTTGCAGCAGCGCGATGACGTGATGGGTGGCGCGGTCGGAATGGGGCGAGCCGTCGACGGGAAGCAGGATTTTCATGGGCGATTCCTCAGTTTGCCGTTGCCGGAAGTGTAGCCGAATCCCGGCTGCTAGAATCCACCGCACTCTTTTCGGAGCAGTCCATGGAACTCTTCGGCATCCCGGTTGATTTCATTCTCTTCGCCGCCACTCTGCTGGGCGTTGCGCTGTTTCACCATTATGTCCTGCCGATTGCGCTCACCGGCCTCGCGACGATTACCACCTACAAGGTTCTGTTCGCCGGCTTCAAGACCGGCACCGGGCTGGCCGGTTTCGGCCTGCACATGGCCCACGAGTGGGTGCTGATCGTCAACCTGTTCTGCCTGCTGGTCGGTTTCGCGCTGCTGGCGCGTCATTTTGAGGACTCCGGCGTGCCCGACGTGCTGCCACGGCTGCTGCCTGAAGGCTGGCTCGGTCCGTTCGTGCTGCTGGTACTCATCTTTGTATTGTCGAGCTTCCTGGACAACATCGCTGCGGCGCTGATCGGCGGCACCATCGCAGCCAGCGTATTCAAGCGGAAAGTGCACATCGGCTATCTTGCCGCCATCGTCGCGGCCTCGAACGCCGGTGGCGCCGGCTCGGTGGTCGGCGATACGACAACAACGATGATGTGGATCGACGGCGTCTCGCCGCTAGATGTGCTGCACGCCTACGTCGCTTCCGCCGTGGCGCTGGCGGTGTTCGGCGTACCGGCCGCGCTGCTGCAGCACAAGCACATGGCGATGAGCCGCGACTTCCACGCCGCGGTTCGCATCGACTGGGCACGGGTCGGCATCGTCGGCTTCATCCTCGTCGCCGCGATTGGCACCAACGTCACGGTAAATCTGAAATTCTCCGCCGCTGCGGACCATTTCCCCTTCATCGGCGTCGCGGTCTGGGTGGCGCTGCTGCTCGCCGTGCCGCTCAGGAAGCCCGAGTGGAGCCTGATGCCCGATGCGATCAAGGGCTCGATCTTCCTGCTGTCGCTGGTCACCTGCGCCTCGATGATGCCGGTCGAGAAGCTGCCGCCGGCCTCGTGGTCGTCGGCGCTGTCGCTGGGCTTCATTTCCGCCGTGTTCGACAATATCCCGCTCACCGCGCTGGCCTTGAAGCAGGGGGGCTACGACTGGGGCTTTCTCGCCTATGCGGTCGGTTTCGGCGGTTCGATGCTGTGGTTCGGTTCCTCGGCCGGCGTTGCCCTGGCAAATATTTTTCCCGAGGCAAAATCGGCCGTGCAATGGCTGCGTCACGGCTGGTTTGTCCCGGTCGGCTACCTTGCCGGTTTCTTCATCATGCTGGCGGTGATGGGCTGGCAACCGCACGCGCCTCACAAGGAAGACCAGGCGACTCAAGCGCCGACTGCCGTCCAGCCAGCGCCGACTTCCATCGGCGCGCCCGGCTACCAGTAGACAACGCATGAAGCGCGTCCTTGTCCTGCTGGCGCTGTTGCCCCTGACCGCCTTTGCGGCAGGCAGCGGCGCGGTCGGCGAGAACCTCCTCTGGCTAGCGTTGATCTTGATGAGCGCGCGGCTGTTCGCGCCGCTCGCGCAGCGCGTCGGCTTTCCCGCCGTGCTTGGCGAACTGCTGCTCGGCGTCGTGCTCGGCAACCTCGCGCTCCTCGGCATCGGCTTGTTCGACACCATCGCGAAAGACCCGATCATCGCCTTCATCGCCGAGTTGGGCGTGATCGTGCTGCTGCTGCAGATCGGCCTCGAGACGCGGCTGGCCGACCTCGTCAAGGTCGGTGCGCGCGCGACGGCCGTCGGCGGCGTCGGCATCGCGATTCCCTTCGCGCTGGGCGCCTTTGTCGTCGGGCCGTGGCTGCTGCCGGGGCAGACGCAGAATACCTACCTGTTCCTCGGCGCGACGCTGGCGGCAACCTCCGTGGGCATCACCGGGCGCGTGTTCCGCGACCTCGGCAAACTGGGTACGCCGGCCGCGCGCATCGTGCTCGGCGCGGCGGTGATCGACGACGTGCTCGGCCTCGTCATTCTCGCCGTGGTTAGCAGCCTCGTGCAGGCGGGTTCGGTGAGCGTCGGCGAGGTGGGTTCGATCATCGCCGAAGCGGTGTTGTTCCTCGCCGGCAGCATCTGGATCGGCCGCAAGATCGCGCCGCATTCCTCGCGCTGGCTGGCACGGCTCGATGCCGGCCCGTCGATGCTGTTCGCGCAGGTGCTCGCCACCGGTCTCGCGCTCGCCTGGCTGGCCCATGCGATCGGCCTCGCACCGATCATTGGCGCCTTTGCGGCCGGCCTGCTGTTCGAGCCGCTGTTCCTCAAGGACTTCGAGACGCCGCGCATCGTCCGGGAGATCGAGCCGCTGCTGCACGACCAGACCGAGCGCGGCCTGCTCGACCGGCTACGGCCGATCCTGCAGAAACACGCCGGCCACCAGCACGAACACATGATCGAACCGATCGGCTACTTCTTCGTGCCGGTGTTCTTCGTGCTGACTGGCATGCAGGTCGACCTCGCCACGCTCGCCGACCCGAAGATCGTCGCTATCGCGCTGGGCATCACCGTCGCCGCCGTCGTCGGCAAGCTTGCCGCCGGATTCTTCGCCGGGCCGGCCGGCAAGTGGATCGTCGGCTGGGGCATGGTGCCGCGCGGCGAGGTTGGCCTGATCTTCGCGATGGTCGGCAAGCAGCTCGGCGTGATGGACGAGGCGATGTTCTCCGTCATCGTCATCATGGTGATCCTCACTACGCTGATCACGCCGCCGGTACTGACCTGGCTGCTGCGCAAGGAATCTTGATGTCGCGCAAGGCAGCGGTGCGGCGGCTGGCTAGACTGCCATTTCCTTCCGGAGGTCACTTATGAATCTGCGCTTTTCCACCCTGCGCTTTCCCACTCTGTTGTGTGTCTGCCTGCTTGCCCTCAATGTCCATGCCGCCGGTTTGGGCGAACCTGAAATGGATGCCGCCCGGCGCCTGCTCGAAGTCAGCCTGCGGCAGGACATCCCCGAGAACCATCCGCGCCTGGCGCAGACCCGCGAGCAGCTGCAGCGCCTCGTCAAGCTCACCGGCGAGAATGAGCAGGCCATCGCGCAGGCCTGCATGCGCAACGCACGTTATGCCTTCGATGCCGCGCGCATCGACGTGCGTCCGCACGAAGTGCTGGAAGCAGCGGCACGCTACGCCCCGTCCGGCAAGCCTCTGAACGAGACGACGCAACGCTACATCGAACTGCGCGTGAACAAGAAGCTCGACCACGCCGGCGCGCTGGCCGCCTTCAAGTAGGCTGCCGGCACGCGGACGAGAAGCGGCGGCGGTGCCGTCCCGCCAGCGCCGACTTTCAACCGGGGGAGATCCGCATGGCCAAACGACTCGATAACCCGCTGGTGCGTCCGCGCCTGTATCTCGGCGCGGAGCTGTCCCTCGGCCCCGGCAAGATCGATCTGTTGCGCAAGGTGGGCGAGTGCGGTTCGATCAGCGCGGCGGCGCGTGCGCAGGGCGTCCCCTACAAACGCGCCTGGCTGCTGATCGACAGTCTCAATCGCGGCTTTGCCACCCCAGTGCTGGATACCGCGATCGGCGGCAAGGCCGGCGGTGGCGCCCGCCTGACGCCACTGGGCGAGGCGCTCGTTACCGCCTATGACGCGCTGGAGCTGAAACTCAATGCCGCCGCGGGGGACGAGCTGGCGGCCATCATGCGCCTGACAGGCGCCGGCGTGGCACGGCGGGGCGCGTCGGAGCGGAAATAAGTTCGCATGGATCAATTTTTTTTCGAGTCGGATGGGTGCTATGCTTCGTTATGTTATATGCAACATAACGAAAGGTAAGCCATGAAACATCTATTGACCTTGCTCTGTGGCATGTGTCTGGCGATCGCAGTGCAGGCGCAGGAGGCGCCCCCCATCGCCGCGGCCGCCGACCTCAAGTTCGCGCTGGCCGAAATCGCGCAGGATTTCGAGAAGGAAACGGGGCGCAAGCTCAAGCTTTCCTTCGGCTCCTCGGGCAACTTCAGGCACCAGATCGAGCAGGGCGCGCCTTTTGAACTTTTTCTTTCCGCCGACGAGGGCTACATCTTCCGGCTCGCCGACAAGGGCTTCGCGCTGGATCGCGGCACGCTCTACGCGATCGGCCGCGTCGTGCTGTTCGCGCCGCACGGCTCGACGCTCAAGGTCGATGCGCAACTGGCCGATTTGAAAGATGCGCTGGCCGACGGCCGGCTCAAGCGTTTCGCCATCGCCAACCCGGACCATGCGCCCTATGGCCGCGCCGCGCGCGCGGCGCTGCAGCATGCGGGACTGTGGGACACGCTCCAGCCGAAGCTCGTGCTTGGCGAGAACGCCAGCCAGGCGACGCAGTTTGCCGCCGCCGGAACCAGCCAGGGCGGCATCGTGCCACTCTCTTTATCCAAGGCGCCGGAAATCGCCAAGCTCGGCAGCTTCGCGCTGATCCCGGCCGAATGGCATGGCGGGGAACCGCTGCGCCAGCGCATGGCGCTGATGCAGAAGGCTGGCGCGACCGCACGCGCCTTCTACGCCTTCCTGCAGCAGCCGGCTGCGCGCGCCGTCTTCGTGCGCTACGGTTTCGTCCTGCCCAACGAGCAGTAATGAACGGTCCGGCCATCGTCCTCTCGCTGCAACTGGCGCTGGTCACCTTGCTGGTGCTGCTGCCGCTGGCGCTCGTCGGCGCGCGGGCGCTAGCGCGCTGGCCGTCGCCCGCGCGTCCCTGGGCCGAGGGCCTGCTCGTGCTGCCGCTGGTGCTGCCGCCGACGGTGATCGGCTACTACCTGCTGGTCGCGCTGGGCGGCCATTCGCCGCTCGGCCAGTGGTTCGAGCAACTCACTGGCCACACGCTGGCCTTCAGCTTTACCGGGCTGGTCATCGCCTCGGTGATCTTCAACATCCCGTTCGCGGTGCAGCCGATGCAGCGCGCCTTCGAGGCGATCGAGCCGGAAGTGCTCGAAGCGGCGAAATGCTGCGGCCTGTCGGGCTGGCATAGCTTTGCGCGCATCGAGCTGCCGCTCGCCTGGCCGGGCATCCTGTCGGCGGCGGTGATGACCTTCGCCCACACGCTCGGCGAATTCGGCGTCGTGCTGATGGTCGGCGGCAACATTCCGGGCGAGACGCAGACCATCGCCATCGCCATCTACGACCGCGTGCAGTCGTTCGACCACGGCGCCGCCGGGACGATGTCGCTCGCGCTGCTGCTGATCTCGCTGGCGACGATTGCTGTGTCCTACGGCCTCGCCGACCGCCTTCTGAAAGCCCGTCGCGCATGAGCCTGAGCGTCGAAGTCCGCCACGCCGCGCCCCATCTCGACTTCGCCGCCGAATTGCCGAGCGGCGGGATCGTCGCGCTGGTCGGGCCGTCGGGTTCGGGCAAGACATCCTTGCTGCGCGCCGTCGCCGGACTGCTCAAGCCGGCGCATGCACACATCGCACTGGATGATGCGGTTTGGGATGCGGCAGGCCGGCACCTGCCGACGCGGCAGCGCCCGATCGGCTTCGTGCCGCAGCACTACGGGCTGTTCCCGCACCTCACCGCGCAAGGCAATGTCGAGACGGCCCTGCTCGATCTGCCTGTTGCAGAACGCCGCGCGCGGGCATTGCGCTTCCTCGAAGCGGCGCATGTCGCCGACTGCGCCGCGCGGCGGCCGCGCCAGTTGTCGGGCGGGCAGAAGCAGCGCGTCGCGCTGGCGCGCGCCATCGCGCGCGAACCGAAGCTGCTGTTGCTCGACGAGCCGTTCTCGGCCGTCGATCGCGCCACGCGCAAATCGCTCTACGTCGAGCTGCGCCAGTTGCACGCGCAGCGGCCGACGACCATCCTGCTGGTCACCCACGATCTCGACGAGGCAGCGCAGCTGGCCTCGCATCTGGCGCTGATCGACGCCGGCCGGGTCGTGCAGGCCGGAGCGACCGCCGAGGTGCTGACACACCCGGCCAGCATCGCCGCCGCGCGGCTGCTCGATATCCCCAACCTCTTCGCCGCGCAGGGCGCGGAAGATCGTCTGCACTGGGGCCCGCACGCATTGCGTACGGCCGCGCCGGCCGCGGACGCCACCCATTTCGTCGTGCTGCCGCAGAACGTCCTGCTGGTGCGGCCCGACCGGCCGCTCGGCAGCCATCTCGAAAACCTGCTCGACGGGCGTGTGCGCGAGGTGATGCAGCTCGGCACGGAGGCGCTCGTCTGGATCGAGCCCGCCGGCCTGTCGGAAGCGCGTGTGCAGATGCGCTTGCCGGTGCGTGCGCTGGAACGCTACCGCATCGAGAAGAACGCCGAGGTCAGGATCAGCCTGCGCGCGGCGGACATCGTGCCGCTGGCCGGGTAAGGGTGCCGTCCCGCCAGCGCCGACTTTCAGCGGAAATACTGCAGCACGTAGCCACCGGCAAGGCCGGCTAGGACGAGCAGTAGGCCGATCTTGAGGACGCGCTGCGAAACGTGCTTTTGCGTGCGCGCGCCGAGATACATGCCGGCCAGACCGCCGCCGCCGAACAGCAGGCCCAGCGGCCAGTCGGGCTGCGCACTCAACCCGCCCGGTCCGGGCAGGAACTGGTAGAGGGCGACGCCGACCACCGAGGTGACGAAGGTGCCGAACAGCGCCGCGCCGGCCACCTTGTGCACCGAGAGCGCGAAAACGGCCACCAGCACCGGCGCCATCATCGATCCGCCGCCAATGCCGTAGGCGCCGCCGATGATGCCGATCACCAGCGCGAGCAGAAAGATGGCGCGGTTCGAAGTCGCAGCGGGTTTGACCTGTGTGGCCGGCTTGCGGCCCGCCAGGTCGCGCAGCAGGCGCAGCGCCAGCGCGCCGAGCACGAGGCCGACGAAGAGCTTGAAGGTTTGCGGGTCGGCCAGCCAGTTGAGGCGCAGCCACCAGCCCGCCAGCAGGCCGGGCAGCGTGCCCGCCGCGATGAGGCGGGCCAGCGGCCAGTCCATGCGGCCTTCCCGCGCATAGCGCCAGACGCCGCCGGGGATGGGACGAGGTTGAAGACGAGGTTGGTGGCCGAGACCGAGGGCGCGACGTAGCCGAGCACGCTCATCTGGAACGGCAGCAGCAGGAAGGCGCCCGAGATGCCGACCATCGAGCAGAAGAAGGCGAGGACGAAGCCGGCCAGCGGGGGCAGCCAGAGCGGAGCAGTGATGCCGGCGACGTCAAAGACCATGGACGGATTGTGCGTCAGATCGCGACAAGCCGAAGCGCAGGATCGCCGTCGCTCGGTTTTGTGGCCTCGGTCTCGCCGGGCGAGGCGCCCGAGGGAAAGGAATCAGCGCGCCACCAGCACGGCACAGGGAGCGTGATTGATGACGTATTTCGCGACCGAGCCGACCAGCCAGCGCTCGAACAGGGTGCGGCCGCGGTGGCCGACGACGACCAGGTCGGCCTGCCAGTCCTCGGCATGGCGCACGATCTGTTCGGCAGGATGGCCGACCAGGACATGAAAATGCGCGATCACGCCGGTGGTGGCGACGCGCCCGTGCAGGGGCATGAGTGCTCGTTGGCAATGTTTCTTCGAATTTTCGATGACGGCGGCGGCCTCGACTTCCTCGCCGAATTCGGGCGGGCGCGCCACGGCGACGACATCGAGGGTCGCGCCGTACTTGCCGGCGAGATCGAGTGCGAGAGCGAAGGCCTGGTCGGCGGGGCCGGAGCCGTCGTAGGCGAGCAGGATGCGTTTCATGCTTTGTCTCCCTTGGGCAATAGGTGGCGAGGCAGGAAGAAGGCATTGGCGATCAGCGTCGGCACCACGGCGCTGCCGATGACGGCGGCGACCAGCGCCGAATACTGCGCCTGATCGACGATCTGATGGCCGAGCCCGAACAGCGCCGAGATGGTCCCGAAGGTCAGGCCGGTGGACATCAGCAGCGTCGTGTACATGCCTTCCTTTTTCGGCGACTTGTAGGCGCGCGTGACCGGATAGACGCCGACGACCTTGGTCAGCATCTTGCCGAGCAGCAGCACGAGGAAGGCGCCCGGCGCGGCGACCAGCGCGGTCAGCGACACCAGCGAGCCGGCCCGGATGAAGTAGAAGGGCGTGAGCAGGCCGAAGGTGAGCGTGCGCAGGCGGCGGATCAGCGCGTGATCCTTGCCGACCGTGCCGGCCAGCACCATGCCGAGCAGGTAGGCGGGCAGCACCGCCTCGCTGTCAGCCCAGGTGGCGAGCGCGCCGAGGCCGAACAGCGCGAACATCAGGAATTTCGCTTCGAGCTCCGAGGGCCGGCCGCCGTAGCGCTTGAAGAAACGCGGCGTCAGCCATGGCAGCACCGTGAAGGCGACCAGTCCGGCGCCCAGGAACACGAGCGTCTTGTAGCTGAAGGGCGCGAAGATCAGGCCGAGCGCAACGACGGTCGCCAGATCGGTGATGAAGCAGGCGGCCAGCACGACCTTGCCGTAGTTCGTCGCGTTCAGGCCGAATTCGAGCATCACCGCATAGACCACCGCCACCGAGGTCGTCGACATCGCGATGCCGGCCAGCCAGCTGGCCTCGGTCGTCCAGCCCAGTCCCCAGTAGGCGATGGCCGTGCAGCCGAGGAAGGGGCCGGCGAAGCTCACCAGGCCAATTGCGGTGGCTTGTTTCCATTCCTTGCGAAAAACGGCGGGATCGAGTTCGGCCCCGGCGAGGAAGGTGAGCAGGATCGCACCGGCGCCGGCGAGGAACTTGATCCAGCTCGCATCGCCCGCCAGCAGTGCGCCGCCCAGCGCCGCACCGATCAGCAGTTGCGCGATGGTGCCGACGACGATTTCGGAGAGCGCGGTGGCGATCCGCAACCAGATCGACAGCAGCGAAGCCAGCAACGCAAGGCCGAGCCAAAGCGCGGCCTGCGTCCAGATTTCGGTCATCGATCGGGCTCGCCCAGGATGCCGAACTCGACGGCCGTCTTGACGTAGAAAAGATGGACGCCTTCGCTCGCGAGGCGCGCGAACAGGCGCTCGGCCTGCTCGGCGGTCACGGCCATCGTCACTTCGACCGGTTGATCCGCCAGTTCGAAGAAATGCGCCGAGTGGATTTTTCGGTGATGCCCGAAGCCCTCGCCGCCCGACAGCAGCGTGGCGCCGCTCAATCCCAGCTCCTGTGCCACATGCACCAGCCAGTCGCCGATGGGTTTGCCTTGATGGCGCCTGTCTTGCTGGGTGAAGAAACTGATTTGATACCCCTTCATGGCATTCTCCCGATGTTGCTTGAGTATTTTGCGCCTTTCCCGCGCAGCCGCCACGAAATGGCCGGGGCGCGGCGTGCCGGCCTGATTACAATCGGACCATGAGCGCCACCTTTACTTCCGAGCAGAAGCGCCGTCGCCTGATTGCCCTGTCAGTGGTGGTGGCCGCCTATGTGCTGTCCTTTTTCCAGCGCTTCGCGCCGGCCGGCATCGCGCAGGACCTTGCCGCGAGTTTCCAGACCTCGGCCGCATCGCTGGGCGTGCTGGCGGCCACCTACTTCTACGTCTACACGCTGATGCAGGTGCCGACCGGCATCCTCGTCGATACGCTCGGGCCGCGCCGCATCCTGTTCTTCGGC
>Ga0172375_10004232_pt1 | contig 21366 bp, 15 predicted proteins | sample LakKiv1m_FD_114537 | JGI IMG/M metagenome (GOLD analysis project Ga0172375, IMG submission 114537) | Freshwater microbial communities from Kabuno Bay, South-Kivu, Congo - kab_092012_11.1m | ecosystem: Environmental > Aquatic > Freshwater > Lake | place: Democratic Republic of the Congo...
ATCCCCGCTGCGGTCAGTGTCCCATTCCCCCAGCTGCGCAGCGCCGCCGTATTTTTCAATCAGGTCGGAAAAAAACAGGATATGCGACATTTCATCAAGCGCCGCGGATTTGAATGATTCCGCGAGCACCGGGTTTTGCCCCCTGGCCAGTATGCGGTGGCAGATGTATTGCAGGGTTGCGCGAAACTCCTCGTTCATATTTAGGTTGAGCGCTTTCAGCAGTTCCTGATAATGTGCAGAATTCATAAATAGTTTCCTTATTACTGTATTACTGGAACTAAGTTTATTATTTTATCGGTTTCTGTATAAAAAACCTATTTCAGCCTTTGTAAGGGTACAATTAAATGTAAAAAATGAGGCAACAGCGCCATGCCATTGATTTAAGGACCTCCTCCTAAGCCCGCCAATGCATAAGCGAGTAGCCATGTCATGTGATGCTTCTTTTGCACAAGATAGCACTTCTTCGCTGTCAATATAAAATCTTTGCTCTCCTTTTTCCCAGGTAAATACATAATGATGCCAATTGGTATCTTTGATTGAAATATTACTTTTACCAACTTCAGAATCATTATAATATACCGTAAAGCCTCCATCTGATCCGTTATGATCGATCCTTATGATATTATTTACGTTTTGTGAAAGCACTGCAATGAGGCAAGAATCTTTCTTTAGCGGGGCTTCTAAACGCGCCCATATTGAAAGCGATCCTTCCTGAGTATTTATTTCAAGGGGCGAAAAATGCACCCGAGTATAAGCATAATCATCCTTGTCTGAAATCATCAATGCGTGTGATCCCTTTTTAGGTCCATCAACTAAAATGGTAGCTCCCTGAATTATTGCTTTCTGTCCCGTCAACCCTGATAGTGCATAGAGCACATCTTCCTTTTTGATAATCCTGGAAAAATCCATTGCCATTTGAATATTTGGTATGATGTTTAATAATAGCGATCTATCCTGCTGATTGTGGAGTGAACCATGATTTAGGTCAGCCAGCATTGTTCTTTCAAGATCGGCACGCCACTGTTCTGGTATCGCAACAGCAATTCCTAAATCCCTTGTATCATTGGAAACACCTGACAGTTTTGGATTCCATGTCCTGCTTACCTCAAAGGTAATGCGGGTAGATCCTTTTAGTTCTTCAGGAGTTATCAGCACTTTTTTCCATGCAGTACTGTTAAATAGCTCTTGAATGATAATTTTATTATCGCCGGTTATTTTAACTGTCACGGGGAATTGCTGTATGTCTGGATGTGCCGCGTGCAGGAAAAAACTGAAACTCCTGTCGGTATAATTTCCAATGTCCATTGAAGCCCGAAGCCCTGTCCAGCGAACTCTAACAGGGACATTGTCCGACCAATCAGAGGATAGTGGTGCGCCCCAGGTTTCCCAATTATAAAAACCGATTCCATCTTTAGGCAATATATCAACCCAAAAAGCAACAGGGCTCATCATTATACCAAGTTCTCGGCTGTCATTATTTAATCCAATACTTTTAGGACAAAATGTTTTATCAACCCATGTTTTGATTATTATTTCTTTATGTGCGATACCAGGCACATAGCAATAAAATACCTTTGTTTGAGGAGACAGAAAGTGCTGTTCCAGGACCTGCGTATCATTAATGAACAGCTTGATAAAGAGACCGTCGTCGCCTATGTTGTATTTGCTCGCCGTCACCGTTATCATCAGCATATCCGACTGGGCAGTCATTTGATCGGAAGATTCCTTTTTCGTCCAAAAAAAAGGCTTACCCTCAACAGAACGCTCCAAGCCGTAATAGCCATATATTTTACTGCTTCTGTCACCTTTAATAAAGTTAAAGGCATAATTTAAAATAAGCAGGGTAAAAAACAAAATAATGCCTTTGCGGAGGGCCCCTGATAAACAGAAAGCAGGGCTGCCTTGTGTTGGTAATCGCAGGACAAGGCCTGCCATAATAAACCAGAAAAGAAACTGATGAACTGGTAATATGAGGTGATGACCAATTATGAAGGTAATTACATAGAGGCTCAGACCACTCAAGCAAACCTTAATAAATGGTGAACCGCGTGTTTTTGCTTTAACTTCTATAAACCCATTTTTAAATGCATAAAAAACAATCAATAAAAAGATGAGAAGTCCCGGGATCCCGATCTCGGCAGCTATGTGAAGAAAGTAATTATGTGGATACTGAGACATTGGAAAGGCCGGATCTTTCACCATATAATCGGGACTCGGTTTATAAATAGCACCTATGCCATTGCCGGTTATCGGCGCGTGCATAATGCTATTTACAGCCCGCTTCCAAAGTAAAAATCTGATTGCAGTACTTCCATTATCTGGGCTGAAATATTGAGATACAAGAAGCAGGCTTTTTAGACGATTGAAATAGGGGTTGCGGGAAGAAGCAAGAAACTGCGGGAATATATTTATCAGTAAAACAATGATGAAGACTAAGGAAATAAGGGACACGTATTTCCTTGGGGATATTTTATTATACAGCATAACCAGCAGAATTAATAACGCAGCAGCCCATTCTGATCTGCCGCATGCAAGAATAGCAAGAATTAAGAAAAACAGGGTAAGAGAAAGCATTGCGGCTTTTAAAAAATAATTTTGTAAAAAGGAGTAGTTTAAAAAAAAGAAAATCAGAAAGACGCTGTAGGTTGCTAAAGCATGTGAGTCTTGAAAAGCAGCAGTTAAGGGGACTGCAATACTTGACGGAACGTTGAATGCTAATTGCAGGGCAGAGAAAAACAGTATGGTGAAGGCTTGAATGCAGAAAATCGGGATTATTCTGGATTGAAGGGCTCTAAATGTATCATCTTCTATCTCTAACAAACGAAACAAAAAACAACCCTGCAAAAAAACAAAAGAAGCTGTAATTGCCTGCATGTCATGAATCTGGGTAATAACAGGGATATACAAAAGGGCTGATACTGCGATTGAAGACTGGTATAGCAGAAGATGATTTGCAAGCGAGAGCAGAACAATTGTTGTCAGCAAGTCAATACAAACACTTACAGCACTTTTTGCCCTAAGAGTTGATTTTTTGCAGATGACTATTTTGGGAAACCATGCAATATACATGGAGGAAAAAGAAAAACTTAAAAGGCAGGTGTTTTTTAAGATGCCCAGGCTTTGCAGACCGCTCATGAGAGGTACGAAGGCAATAAAACAAAATAGCGCCAGCCTGAGATTATATAGTATCATACCGGCAGCCATAAAAAAGAGGATTGATAATTGAATTACCTGGGAAGTGTTTGACTGATAGAAAGAAGAAAAAATAAATCTGCAGCATAACAGGTAAAAAAAGATGAATATGCCATACTGCCATATGGTTACTATATGTTTATGATAATTCATGCTTTGAGGGTATACAGTGAATAATCCGCTGGTGGGTTTTATCATTGTTTTTTTTGTATATTTTTATTAAAGTCACTTAACTATGTTAGCATCAGGTGTTAGCTGCTGCGCAATGCACGTGATTCAGATAGCATTATTAGAAGCTCACTCAATACATTTGTCCGTTCATCATGAATATGAATATATTATTCTTATGTGATTATTATTATCCATACATTGGTGGAGCAGAAATTGTTAATAAAAATATAGCAGAATATTTTAGCAAGAACAATAATGTTACGGTCGTAACGAAACGGTTTAAGGGAATTCGGGCTCTTATAGAAGTAATTAACGGAGTGACTATTTACCGGACTATAAATGTGCCGCGTCTTTTACACAGCATTATTGCGTATATAAGCGCTCAAAGACTTGCTGCAACCGCAGATGTCATAATTTCCGCCACCTATGCCTCGGGATTGGCAGGGTACTGGCTGGCAAAAATGCATAAGAAAAAATCAGTGTTACTGGTACATGAAATATTAGATGAACACTGGAAATTCTTCAAGCTATTTTACTCGCTGTATAGGTGGTATGAGCACTATATCGTAACGCGCCCCTTTGACCAGTACATAGCGTTCAGCAACTATACTAAGCAGAAACTACTGGAAAAGGGCATACCGGATAAGCGCATTACCGTTATTTATCACGGGGTCGATGATTCATTATTCCATCCCCGGCCTGTCGATATAGTGCTGCGCCAGAGCATTGTCGGTGATTGCCCTTTCGTTTATCTCTATTTCGGGAGGCCGGGCGGCTCAAAGGGTCTCCCGTACCTTATCAACGCGGTTCCACAAATATCAGAAGCGATTCCCGGCAGTAAACTGGTTCTGATTTTGAGCAGGGAAACTAAAGCAGAATACCGGCGGGCATTGCGTCTTATATCTTCAATGAATAAACACAACAATATAATAGTACTTGACCCGGTTCCGCTGGAGAAACTTCCTGACTATACAAACATCGCCGACACCATCGTCATTCCGTCATTGTCCGAGGGCTTCGGGTTTGCCGCGGTCGAGAGCTGCATGATGGAAAAGAAGATTGTCTGCACGGAGACCGGGGCTCTTCCCGAGGTAACTTTTGGCAAGATTGTTAAAGTCGCTAAAGCAAGCAGCAATGCCCTTGTTGAGGGAGTAATCCGTATGTACAATGGTGATTTTGAAGATGTGCCTCCTAAATCATTCTCCTGGGGAACGGCGCTAAAAGCTTATGATTCAGTTATCCAAAAAGTATCATAACATCTCAGGCTACCTTACCCCCGCCTGCACGGGAGTTACAGATGAGGAATAATTAGTGGTTCCATTTAGGATAATTAAAGTTATTTAAAAATATTAAAAAGTTAAAAATGGTAAACATTTCATTAATTCTTGAGCTTACAAAGAGAGATTTTACCGAGCGTTTTGCGGGCTCAATACTTGGTTCAATATGGGCATTGATATGGCCGCTGGTGAGTCTTTTTATTTATATAATAATTTTCGGTAAAATGATGGGCCCAAAGCTGCCCGGTAAGTCCGAGTTTTATGCCTACGGACTGTACCTTACTGTTGGGCTTGTGCCCTGGACAGCATTTGCAAGTTCCATTTCACGTTCTTCATCGGTATTTTTGGATAAACGGTACCTGATATCTAAAATAAAGTTATCACTGCCGTCACTGCTTATATATATTATTTTATCTGAAACCATTACGTTTGTAATAACCATGATATTATTTTTTATTTTCCTGTTTTTTAGCGGATATAAATTCCATTTGGCGGCCCTTTTGTTGATTCCTTTTATTTATTACCTCCAGCAGTTGTTTGCGTTTGGTTTTGGTTTATTAGCAGCGACATTAACAGTGTTTATTAAAGACTTGAGAGAAGTCACAGGTATTCTACTGCAACTATGGTTCTGGTTTACGCCTATTGTGTATATAGAGGATATCCTGCCTGAAATTCTTAAAAAAATCATGATATACAATCCTGCTTATATAGTAATAAAATCATACCGGGACATATTTGTTTTTAATAGTGATCCACCATATACAACCCTTATTGTGCTTACGCTTATAACGCATGTCTTAATTCTTGTAGCTTACAGCATTTTCCGCGCGTTAGAGAAAGATGTGAGGGATTTTTTATGATAGCGATGCTCGGCCTGTTAGCCTGGACAGCCTTATTTATGCTTGTGTGCTATGTTTCCTGGACAAAGATAATCTTGCATATAAAAGTATACTTGCTGATTATCTACAATGCTGTTTATTTAACAGGTGTTTTTTATCTTTTTCCGTACTTAAAAAATTAGTATTTTTGAAGATCATGGATATTATAGTCAATGCGATGCCATTAACCGGTTTACAGACAGGCATATCACGATACGTTAGGTGTCTATATTCTCAATTGCAAACATTTTCAGATGTTTCAGTTGCATACTTTGACGGTTCTAAAAATTTGTCCGCTATGCCATTACCTGCAGAATCTGTCTCGTGGGCAAAAAAAACGGAGATGGTATGGCAGTTGCCTGATGTTATTGTTACCGGCATGAGGTCTCTTCACTGGCTGAACTTTGAAAGGAAACTGCTGAAGTTGTGCGGGAAGAAAACATTTAACATATATCATGAAACCGCATTTGTTCCCGCCGCTATTAAGGAAGTGCCGGTGGTATATACCATGAACGATATTTCTCTCATAAAATATTGTGCCGAGCATCCCCGGGAGCGGGTATGGTTTTACAATTTATTTTTTAAACGACGACTGCCATATGCTTCTCATATTTTGACCATATCAGAGTTTATGCGCAACGAAATTATTGAAACATTAGGAATTCATGAAGATGCTATAACTGCTGTGCCATTGGCGCCGGATTTACACTTCTATCCACGGGACAAATCAAAGACAATTAAAATTCTTGAACAAAATGGCTGGCCGCAGGAATATATTTTATTTGTTGGAACGCTTGAACCAAGGAAAAATATTTCCCTGTTGATTAAAGCACTGTCAATTATGAAAATTAAAATACCTTTAGTACTTGCGGGCTGGAAGGGGTGGGGCGCAAAAGAGTGGTGTAATGATATAATAAAATTGGGGTTGGATAAGCGAATTATTGTGACGGATTATGTTGACGACGAAACTATTGCCTGTCTGTATAGTGGTGCCAGTGCATTGATTTACCCAAGCATTTATGAAGGCTTTGGCTTGCCGGTAATTGAAGCAATGGCTTGCGGCTGCCCGGTTATCTGCTCTCACGCGGCGAGTTTGCCTGAAGTTGCGGGTGATGCGGCGGTACTTATTGACCCAACAGATGCTGAAGGTCTTGCCCATGTTCTCGACACATTATTGAACGATTCATCTCTCAAGCAATCTCTTATAGAACGGGGGCTTCAGAGAAGCCGTTTATTTACCTGGGGAAAAACTGCCAATCAAACACTAAATGTCTTTGAAAAAACAGCAATATCTTTTAATAATAGCTGAATAATTATTCAAACAGGATAGCTATAATAAATAACATGATCAGGGTTGAAAATCTTACAAAGACCTTTAAATTGTATCAGTCCCCTGCAGATCGTTTAAAGGAAATAGTCCTTCAAAAAAAATATCACAGAAAATTTACCGCAGTCCAGGATGTCAGTTTTGAAGTGAAAGCCGGCGAGACCCTGGGAATTATAGGTCAAAATGGTGCCGGGAAATCTACGCTGCTAAAACTGTTAATGGGTGTATTGCTTCCGGATTCCGGCTTGATTGATATCAGCGGCAAGATAACAGGACTTCTCGAACTCACCACCGGATTTAACCCTGAGTTTAGCGGGATGCAAAACATTTATCTCAATGGTACGCTTCGCGGAATGTCAAAGCAGGAAATCGATGGTAAATTAGGCCACATTATTGAATTCAGTGAACTGCAGGATTTTATAGAAGAACCAATCAAGACCTATTCAAGCGGCATGATTATGCGCCTTGCCTTCGCCATTGCCATTCATGCAGACCCGCAGGCGTTTGTTGTTGATGAAGCACTCTCAGTCGGTGATGCCTATTTTCAGCAGAAATGTAAAAATAAGCTGATGGAATTCAAGGAAAACGGCGGCTCGATTGTTTTTGTATCTCATGACCTCAATGCTGTAAAAGTGCTCTGCGAGAAGGCGATGCTGTTAGACCACGGGCAGACGATAGAGTCAGGAGATCCCGATCAAGTTATACATACCTATAATTTCTTATTGGCTAAAAAGACAAAAGGACAGGAAATCCGTCTGCAAAGCAGAACTGATAAAGGCAAGGCATATGGAAACCTGAAAATAGAAATCATTTCCGTGAAAATGCTCAACAGCTATCGCCAGGACAGTGAGGTCTTTGTTTCCGGCGAGCGCTGCTTTATACAAATCATGGTCAAGGCACATGAGGCGGCTGAATCTGTAACGCTTGGAATTTTGATTCAGGACAGGTTCGGCCAGGATATTTTTGGGACAAATACCCATCATATGAATATACCGATTGCCCTCGTATCGAATCAAGATTGTCTTATCGAGTATGCCATTGACGAATTAAACATAGGCTATGGGAAATATACCTTGACCGTGGCAGCACATACACAGGAGACCCATGTCAATGAATGCTACCATTGGATTGATGTGGTCAGGTTATTTGAGGTGGTTGGGAGCAGGGAGTTCAAATTTATCGGACTGTCAAGATTGAAGCCAGTTGTTCAGGTGTATTCAAGCATTAGTAAAACAATTATTGACAGGCCGCTTTCTCCAGAGTTATGTTGTGCTGAGATTTCAGTTGCTGAAAGGGATCATATACTTATAACAGCAGGCACTCTTTTTTCGGTAAAGGTTAAAGTTAAAAATATCAGCAGTGCATTGTGGCCTGCGCAGGGTTTGGCTGATGGGCACTATAGCATTCGTCTTGGTTATCATGTTTTAGATAAAAACGGTGCCATTACCATGCATGATGGACTAAGAAGCGCATTGCCATTTGACCTTGAGCCGGAGAAGGAGATTTTTCTGGATTGTATGGTTAAATCACCAGATGCCGCCGGCGATTATATCCTTGAATTTGATATGGTGCAGGAGCAGGTTACATGGTTTGTCCAGAAAGGCTCAAAAACGGCAAAAGTATTAATTACGGTGCAATAATGATTTAATGAAGGATGCATTAACCTTCAGGCACAACAATAGATGGCACCATGGAAAAAAGTGGCTATGATTGCTATTGAATTTTTAGTGATGTAGCAATGGCTGTAAAATTGATAACCTATGCGAGGTGAGACATGGAGGAAAAACAGAATTCAGAAAGAATTTTAAATAATATAATGCAGGAGATAGCCGCTAAAAAGGATGTGTTTGATAAACAGCTTGTGCAGAAATTCAAGGCGCAGTCTGGGGCTGCTAAATCAACTGTTGTTGATTCACCGCTGCCCGAGGAGGGATTCAACGTCTGGATTACCGCAACGCCTCCGAAAAGCGGATATCAAGTAAGCAGTCAGTTTAAGTTAACCGTCAAGGTTAAAAATTTAAGCAGTGTTATCTGGCCGGCCAGCAGCTCTGACAGCAGTAAATTTAGAATAAATTTATCATATCACTGGTTAACCAAAGATAAAAAAATATTTTCCTCTCCTGCCAGTGAATTGCGCACTCCCCTGCCGCATGATGTATATCCGTATCAGGAAGTCGCTATAGATGCTGTCATTAAAGCACCCTATATGTCCGGTGAATATCTCCTTGAGTTTGATATGGTTCAGGAGGCAGTTAGCTGGTTTAGACTGAAAGGCTCAAAAACCACAATGATGCCTGTGCAAATTAAAAGGATAATTATTTAATTATTATTAGTTTTGGGGGGTATCATGGAAAAGGCAAATAATAATGAAGTGATTTTAGATGAGATAATAAAAAGGATACGGGAAGAAGTTTCAAGAAAAACAATTAAAAGCAAGGGTGCTTGCGAAAATAATATTGAATCAACCACTAAGGCTGTAAATGATAACTTAATTTTATTAAAATTTGAGGATAAGAAAAAAAATATAGACAGCAAAAAAATTAAAAGTAAGTTTGTTTTATCAGATTTTCTCCAATATCATGATGCCCAGTTTGTAAAACATGCTTATCGTATGATTTTAAAAAGGGAGGCTGACCATCAGGGTTATGAACATTTTTTAACACAGTTGCGCAATGGAAGCCTTAATAAAATTGAAATAATAGGACGGCTGCGTTATTCCGAGGAAGGCAGAAAAAAGAATGTTAAAATCAAGGGATTGATGGCGCCGTTTCTTTTTAATGTTGCATTCAAGGTACCGCTTGTCGGGTATCCTTTGAAACTTTCTTCTTCTCTTATCCGTTTGCCCCGGATATTAAGAAACCTACAAGAATTTGAGTCATTCACCAATGCCCAATTTACCCTGAGAACAGAAGCAGCAGATAAATCGCTGGAAAATATGCAGCAGATGATTGACGAACTAAGGGTAAACAAGGCTGACGGTAAAACAGTTGATGAGCTTAATAATGAGATTAGCCGGGTCGACTCAATTAAGGCTGATAACAATACGGTTAAGGAGCTGTTACATGCAATTCAGGAAATTAAAACCATCAAGGCAGATGCTGAAGCAGTAGATAAAACATATAATGAGTTGGTTTCTTCGATTTCTACAAAGGCAAACCGGGATGCAGTCGAAGCGCTGCAAAAACAGGTACAGGATGTGGAGGCCGGGAAGGCGGACAGAGTAGTTGTTGAAAATCTGCAAAAAGAGCTTTTGTCGATGTGGTCAGAGAAAGCTGACAAAACTACTATACTTGAATTGCAGGAGCATCTGTCAAAACTTGACAGGGCTAAGGCCGAGACTTTGTCAATTGACGAGATAAACGAGCAGTTGATGGCCCTGGAGAAATCAAAAACAGACAATGCGTTGATTGAAGATATAATCGATGAATTATGGTCACTGAGAACGGTAAAAGAAGATAAGAAAACCGTTAACGCACTAAACAATACAATTGTTCAGTTGCAGCTGTCAAAGGCCGAGGCCGGTGTGATAGATGAGCTGAACGAGCAGCTGCGGGTGGCGGAGGAGCAGATCAGGGCCGGTGAGAGCGCTTTAGCAGTGCTGCGGGAGAAGCTGGGGGCAGTGGAAGCCGGGAAGGCAGAGCGCCGGGTAGTGGACGAGGTGCGGGAGGCGGTGGCGTACATGGCGGCGAGCAAGGCCGAGGCCGGTGTGATAGATGAGCTGAACGAGCAGCTGCGGCTGGCTGAAGAGCAGATCAAGGCCGGGGTAAGCGCGGTCGAGGAATTGCGGGAGAAGCTGGGGGCAGTGGAGGCGGGAAAGGCAGATAAACAGACTACTAATATTATAAACAATGAAATAAAAGACATACTCAGACAAACAAAAGACCACAAATTGAATATTCTTGACCAGCACAGGAGATTGGCACTGTTGCTTGAAGAAGCACGAAAACGATTACCTAAACCCATAAGCAGAAATCAAATAAAGAACATGCTTAAGGAAGAAGACCATTTGAATGATGCCCTCTATGTGTCATTTGAAGATCAATTCAGAGGTACGCGAGATGACATAAAATCAAGACAGCGTGTGTATCTGCCATATATAGAGAAAGCAATTGCAGGAACAAAAAATCTGTCAATTCTTGATATAGGATGCGGCCGCGGAGAATGGTTGGAAATGTTAAAAGAAAATGGATATAAGGGCATTGGTGTAGATATAAATAATGTCATGGTTCAACAATGTAAGGAGATGGGACTCGATGTTTACGAGTCAGATGCGTCCGAGTATTTGAAAAAGCAAAAGGCCGGCAGCTTTGCCGCCATCACGGGATTTCACATTTTAGAACATATGTCTCTTAAGACTATAATAGCTCTATTTGATGAAGCGTTGCGAATCCTGCAACCGGGGGGAATGGTTATTTTTGAAACACCGAACCCTGAAAATTTAATCGTAGGCTCTAATACTTTTTACACGGATCCTACCCACCAGAGGCCAATCCCCTCGAAAACACTGCAATATTTAATAGAATCGCGAGGCTTTACTAATTCTGCCATATTGAAACTCCATAAAAAGGAGGGACAAAAACTTGACAATGAATTATTGCAGAACCTGTTCTTCGGTGAACAGGATTATGCAGTTATCTCATATAAATCTTGAATTTTGCGGACAGCGAGTACAATGTTTCAAAAGTAATTACATTTTTAAAGTCCTCCATGCGGTAGCTTGCCGCACCGGCAGCATTAAACACAAAAACAAGAGCCTGAATAACTAAATGAAAATTGCCATTGTTACTTCAAGAACAGCATCGGGTGAAGCTGGAGGTGCGGAACGCTTTTATGACGCACTAAGGCACACTTTTCAAAATATGGGTCATATTGCTGATGAAATACCTGTTGTCGCAGATGAATCATGTTTTGAACAGATCCAGGAAAATTATTTATATTGTTATGACCTTGACCTTACTTCATATGACCTTGCGATATCAACCAAGGCTCCAACCTGGCTGATTCGTCATCCCCGCCATGCCTGTTACCTTGTGCACACAATAAGAGTTTTCTATGATATGTTTGAAACAAGCTATTTGCGGCCGACACTGGAACTTTATAACCAGAGAAAAATGATTCATCAGATTGACACCGCTGCCTTACAGCCCCCTCATTGCGGGGCTGTTTTTACCATTGGCAACGAAGTCTCCAAAAGGTTGAAGAAATACAACGGCATCGAAGCACGGGCTCTTCACCCGCCGCTGTGGACGGAAAGATTTCAGGAGGGCCCTTTTGGAGATTATCTGTTTATTCCCGGCCGCCTGCATCCATGGAAACGAGTAGATTTGATCATTGATACCATGCAGTATGTCAAATCATCAATCCGGCTGTTGATTGCCGGCACCGGTGAGCATGAAGAAACACTGAAAAACATGGCAAAAGATGATCCGCGCATAGAATTTCTAGGGCGTGTTACCGATGATGCATTATTTGAGTATTATTCCGGCGCTTTAGCCATACCGTTTACCCCCCAGCGTGAAGATTACGGGTTTATTACCCTTGAAGCATTTGCCAGCGGTAAGCCGGTAATCACCTGTACCGATTCCGGTGAGGCCGCAGAAATTGTCCGGGATGGAATTTCAGGATTCATTTGTGAGCCAGACCCGAGGCATATAGCAAAACGCATAGACTGGCTGTGTACCAATCGCGAGGAAGCTCGCAGATTTGGCCAGTCAGGAAAGTCGTGGGTGGCCCGGCTATCCTGGCAAAAAAATGCCCGGATACTGATAGACAGCGTAACGAACAAGACTTGATGTCACATGAGCCTACACGTCGCCATAATTGATATGCAGCCTATTGATCCGCCTGTCGGCGGCGGGCGGCTCAGGTTGCTGGGTTTATATCATGGGCTTGGTGAAGATGTTAGTGCCCGGTATATTGGATCGTACGATTGGCAGGGTGAAAAATATCGGCGCCATACATTAACCCCGTCACTCGAAGAAATAGATGTACCACTCTCAGATGAACAGCACAAAGCAGCCCAGCAGCTGAAAGAAAAGGCCGGGGGAAAAACAGCCATTGATATTGCTTTTCCACGGCTTGCCCACCTTTCTCCACATTATATCGCGGAGGTGAGAAAAACAATTGACTGGGCTGATGTTGTTGTTTTCTCCCACCCGTGGGTATTCCCGGCGGTATGTGATTTCTTGAAGCCTGATCAGTTAGTGGTTTATGACTCACACAATGTAGAGGGTTTTTTAAGAGCCCAACTGCTTGATGAGGGCAATTCTGTCGAACAGCAATTGCTGAGGGATGTCGTGCTGTCTGAGTACCAGATGGGCTTGCGCGCCGATCTGGTTCTGGCTTGCTCCCACGAAGACCGTGAAATATTCGGGCGGATTTATAATTGGCCATTGCGAAAAATACGAGTGGTGCCAAATGGCGTAATGGCTAATCTTATTACCGTTCCCGGCCGCGATGAAAAACGAAGGCTAAAATCTAAGCTGCAGTTGCCCCAAAACAAGAAAGCAGCCATCTTCATCGGCTCTAATTATGCTCCTAATGTAGAAGCAGCCTGTTTTATTTCGAAACAACTGGCACCGGTAATGCCGGAGATAGTTTTTATTATAGCCGGAAGCGTCGGGGGAGGCATGATCGCACCATTTACCAAGAATATTCGCATAACCGGTTTTATCGATGAGGAATCTAAAATAAATTGGCTTCGAGCCTGTGATTTTGCGATTAACCCCATGTTCTCAGGTTCAGGTACTAATATTAAGATGTTCGATTTCATGGCTGCCGGACTTCCGGTAATCACGACAGCAGTAGGTGCGCGCGGTATTGCAACCGCAAACCTCCAGCCTTTTATAGTTACTGAGCCTGCAGCAGAAAAATTTTGTTCGGCTATAAAAATATTGACCAGCAGCCAAGATGCGATTTCATTATGCGGTGCTGAGGCAAGAGCATGCGTCGAAGAGATGTATTCCTGGGAAAGAATAAGCCCCAGGTTAGGAAATTTATTCAAAGTATGGTCACCTGTTTATAGTCGACGCCCGCCTTTTTTATCGGTAGTCATTCCAACGTATGAGAGACATGAGCATCTTTATAAGCTCATGCAAAAAATAGCTGAACAGACATTTAAGGATTTTGAGGTCATAATTGTTGATCAAAGTAAAAATTTGTGGCCATATTCTGGAGAAACTTATGATTTTTGCTTGCGATATTACCACACCAGCTTAAAAGGTGCGGTGAAAGCAAGAAATACAGGTTGCTTCTATGCACAGGGAAAGGTTATTGCATTTATTGACGATGATTGTTTGCCTGACAGTGATTGGTTAAAAAATGCTCGTGGGTATTTCCAGCAGCCAAATGTAATAGGTGTCGAAGGATTGATTAATTCTGATAAACTTTATGATCCAAATTTCAGGACGGTCACTAACGTTGGTTTCGAAGGTTTAGGTTTTATGACGGCTAATCTTTTCATTAAATCTGAGGTATTCAATGCTCTCAATGGATTTGATGAGTGTTTTGATAATCCGCACTTCCGCGAAGATACTGATCTTGGCTGGAGAGCATTAAAATATGGGGACATTCCTTTTGCTCGCGATGTTCGTGTTTTTCATCCGCCGCATCCGAGGCTTATACAGCGAGAATGCGCAGAAGAAAGAAACAGGTTCTTTGAAAAAGACGCGCTTTTATTAAAAAAACACCCTGAACGCTATAAAAAACTATTTTTTTCAGAGTGTCAGTGGGAGAAACCTGGGTTTAAAGAAAATTTTTTAAAGGGCTGCGAGAAATATGGGGTGGATGTTCCTAATTATATAGCTGAGGTTTTTAATTTGAATAGTTGAAGGAATCAACAGTGGAAAGTTTAAAAGTGACTGGTCGAATACAAGATATACTCATAAACTACTGATATACACTTGATACTCTATTTATATGGAAGAACTCAAGGAAAAAACTGCGTTTGACAAACTTGTCCGGGCCTTTGAAGAGTTTCTTGAAGGCTATCCGGAGATCGAACTCGGTCGGCAAATTAGCCTCTTTGATAGTTTTACTCTCTGGCGTACTATGCTTCGCCGGAATCCCGATCGGAACACTGAACTGCCAAATCTATTATCCTTTAAGGGAACCTACCGGGACATGCTGCATAACCTCTCTAGGAGTCAGGAATTTGCCAGCCATACCCCCATTCTCCCCGCGGGGCATTGCTGGATGGCTGAGGTAGATACGCTTCGTTTTTGGTTCGATACCGGAGATTCTGAAATGGGGCTCGCTATTGCTATGGGTACATACGAACGTGATAGTATAGAACTCCTCAAGAAAACGATAAAGCCTGGTATGCGCTGCATAGATGCCGGAGCCAATACCGGTTATTACTCATGTCTTATGGGAAAACTGGTGGGCCAGTCAGGAAAAGTTTATGCTTTTGAACCCATGCCGGCTAATTTTCGCATGCTGCAAAAGAACATCGGAGAAAACAGCCTGCAAAAAATTGTCGAAGCTCATGAACTTGCCTGCTCAAGTAATCGCACCATTATTAAGGCAACTATGCTCTCAAACATGCTGGTTGCCGGTTTTCACGAAGCCGGGAAGCAGGTGACTATGGAAACAATTCCAGTTGACGAGATTATCGAAGGCCCCGTTGACATAATAAAGATCGACGTTGAGGGACATGAGATCGAAGCACTTAATGGCATGAAGCGAATAATTAGTTATCATCGCCCCGTTATTTTATCTGAAATAAATGAATACTGGCTGCAAACCTGCGCAAAATCAAGCGGAAAAGAGTACCTCGAATACTTGAACAGCCTTGGCTACAGGGTATTCAATGTTAAAACTCCTGCTGTAGAACTTAGGCACGAGAACTTTTCCATGGATATACTTGAAACAATTGACGTAATAGCCAAACCTGTAAGTTAAATTTTAACCTGGTATGTATAATATAATGCGACCATTCGGATTCAATCAGTCAGATACTAAGAAATTTGCAGTACCTAATTGGTTTTCACAACACTGGGTCCCTGATGCCGATGCGAAACGATATTGGTTAGAACAGTATGAAAAAGCACTTCGTGGAGAAAAACATGAACTGCCGTCAAACTGCCTGCGTATGCCGGAAAATGAGCTTCATCAGTTAATGTCGAAGGAATTCTGGGAAGAGTGCCCAAAAAAATTTGATAGCATTCTTGATGTTGGCTGCTCTGATGGATATATGGTTAAGGTTTTACAAGAGGAGGGAAAGAAGGCTATAGGTATTAATGACTACCTCTACCCGACTGACATGCTTTACATTTCGGAATATGAATTGGCAGTGATTGAAATGGACATGCATTGCCTTGAATTCCCCGATAACCTGTTTGATGCTGTCTGGTGTAGACACACTCTTGAGCACTCTTTGTCTCCTTTGGTTGTTTTGTCTGAGATTTACCGGGTTTTGAAACCCGGAGGGTACCTTTTTCTTGTCCTTCCCCCGGTACCTACATCCCCTGAACCCTATGACGGTCATTGGCATATCATCCCTGACTACCAGTTGCGGTATTTGCTCGAGAAATGCAATTTTGATATTTTAAAATTATGGACCGCATGGTTCTCATATAAGCGCGAGAACGACAATCTTGAAATACGTTCAATATCCACAAAAATACTTTTATGATGAGGTAATTGCAAAACTCAAAAAGCGGGTTATTTTTTTACCGCCGGAATGATTAGTAATTGAAACAACAAAGAAAGTGCTTTATTGTCTTCAGCACATGAATAAGTTGGAGAAAAAACATGAGCACGTTATTTGAAAGCTTTCATAACATACAGCAAAAATATTCCCCTGGTTAGAAGCAGAACTTGATCCGCTGACTGAAAAAGAGCAGCAGTTTATTCAGGTTGTTTCTCTTATGAACCTGGTCAACCATATTAAATAAAGAGTATCGCTGGCGCGGGATTGGCCGCAGACGCAAAGAGCGCGCTAGTATAGCAAAAGCCTTTGTGGCAAAAGCCCGGTACAATTTTGAGACAACAGAGATACTGGTTGCATACCTTAACGGGTGTAAAAATCTCAGGCGCTTGTGTGGTTGGGACGCCAGGCAGCAGATTCCCTCGCTTGCAACCTTTTCCCGTGCGTTTTCGGATGTAATAATTTTTGAGTTTTGCAATTGGCTCTCAATACTTATCAATAATTCAGAGTTGTAGATTTCATGAATAATTCCTTTATTTATCGCTTGGCAATTGCCCTCCTGTTGCCTTTTATGCTTCTGGTGGTGTCACCGCTTTCGTTTTATCTCGGAAATATTAATGAAGTGAGTTTTTCTTTAAAGGACGTAGCTCTTCATGTAACTATGCTGTTTTTCGGAATTTCAATCTTAATATTTATTATACTTTCTCTATTGAAACGTTTTTTAGTGGTATTGAACATTGCTGCCGGATCAATAGTGGGTCTTTCAGCGTCGAGTTGGATTCAATGCCAGTTATTTATTTGGAATTTTGGGCAACTTGATGGTCGAAAAATCGATTGGAATCATTGGACTACTCATATGTGGATTGAAGGAATTGTGTGGTTGTTAGTTATTACAGTAATGATTATTCTGTATTACTTTGGCAAAGAAAGATTTAAAAAAACAGTGCTCCAGGGTTTATTTATATTAGGTTTAATTTCAAGTATGGGGAGTTATCTTTCTGCGCCAACAAAAGTGGGGAAAATGGCTGATGGAAAAGATATTGAAGAACTGTTTTCCTTTCATCCTGAAAATAATATCATTGTAATCCTTTTAGATTGTTTCCAATCTGATTATTTTGAATATATTGCAAATAACTACCCAGAAGATGTGCGTTCTTTTGAGGGCTTTACTTTTTATCGAAATACAATAAGTCAATTCCCGACCACCAGAGCTAGTAAGCCAGCCATTATGACAAACGCTGTGTATAAGAACGAAAAACCAATAAATGAATTCACTTTGGAATCCTATAAAAAATCATCATTAGGAAAAATATATAAGAATAAATTCTATAGTTTTTATTCCGTCGGCGCGCCAGAACCAGGAACAACCGATACTGTCACAATGAATTATGTTTTGAATAGCTTCAATTGGAATGATGTGCCTCCTTATTATGAGTTCATTGATTACGGTATGTTCCGTTCATTGCCGACTTCTCTTAAGAAGTATATTTACAATGATGGAAACTGGTTGCTTGCTTTTAAAGGATTAAAGGGTTACCCACCCACTATACATGGTAATGATATAAGATTTCTTGAGCTGTTCGAAAGCAGAGCTAAGGTGGATGTGAGTTCGAAAAAAACATTTAAATTTATACATTTTAATATTCCTCACAATCCTTTACGATTAAATGAAAATCTTCAATATGATTCCACTCTATCAGGAGTAGAAGGTTATATAAAACAATGTAGGGGTGCTCTGAAAATTGCCAATCGCATAATAAGAAAATTAAAGAGTCTGGACATATACGATAACACAGAAATAGTCATAATGTCAGACCATGGTTCAAAAGATATGCCAACAATAATGGACGGAGAAGATACACCCGTGGGTGCATTAAGTGAGATTCCCATGAAGGTTCGAAGTTCATCCCTTGCAGTGCTTCTTCATAAGAAACCGCATGTAAAAGGAAAACTTATTACAAGTGATATTCCATTAATGCTGACTGATTTAATATGTATTTTGGGTGAGGCTGACGCACAAAATAATTGCAGTAATTTTAAAACTGCTATCGAAGGGAGAAGGCGGGAACGAACCTATTTATATTATGATTGGTCAAATGATTATTGGGACTGGAAAAGTAAGTATATGCCGCCCATAGTTGAATATAGAGTTACGGGACATGCTTATGAAAATAAAAGCTGGCAATTGGGTAATTATATCTATACTAAAGATGGCATTTTAAATATTAAAGCACATAATTATAATTATACAGTAGGCAAGCAGCTCAGAGTATCTGCTATGGGCGAGTCAGATTCGTATTTTCTTGGAGGTTGGCGATACCAGGAAGCTTATCACCGGTGGACAAATTCTCCAAAAGCTGGTCTGCGTTTTTTACTCAAGGAAACACCAAGTCAAAACCTCGAGCTTCGACTTCAGGGGAACGGATATCTTGCAAAAGGTAAAATCGACTATCAGAAAATTAATGTTGAAGTAAATGGTCAGCGTGTAGCACAATGGCATATGCGGAATGACGACTGGTACACGGCAATCATACCTGCTCATCTTGTTTCCAATTGTAAAATTGATATTTTGTTTGATATCAGCAAACATACTAACAAAAACACCTTGTCGAGCCTTGCCGAGAATTCAAAGGAGGCTTGGAAGCTTGGTATGGCAGTGAGGGGATTAGTAATTGATTATGCTAAAGGTGGTTATAATCCTAACACAAGGATTTTAGTTTGAAAAGGGGGTAATTCATCTTTATATACACTAAAAGGTTGGGGCAATCAAGAAGTCGACCATCGCTGGACTGATGGGTCTACTGCAGATTTACGCTTCTTGCTTGACAAAAAAACTGGATGCGATCTGATATTGCGTTTGCAGGGAAGTGGTTATTATGCCCAAGGAATGATCGAACATCAGATGGTGGCTGTACTGATTAATGGCAAACTTGTTGCTGAATGGGAACTGTCCAAGCAATGGTTGGCTGGAATATACGAGGCGGTAATCCCTGCTTCATTGGTTACTGATGGAGTAATCGAAGTTGTTTTTAAAATCAGCAATGCTGCGGCACCGGCTGATTTCGGTTATTCAACCGATCCCCGTAAGCTTGGGATGGCAGTCAAAGAGTTAGTGATTGAACCGGCACAGCCCGGAAAAAAACAGTGAATTTCTCAAACACGGTACAGGGATAAAAAATGGGCGAATCATGTTTAATTAATCATAGGTAAACCTCCGGCTCTGCCGGAGGACTCCCAAAGTTTGACGATTCCGGGAGTCGTGATAATTTCCAATCTGTGAATTGCTCAGAGCCCACAGAAAGGTGATTATCAACGGAATGCAGGGAAGATTAAAACATACCGTTTGGGATAGCACGTATCATATGGTGTAAATACCGAATACAGAAAGAACCGAAGGAAGAGTTTTATGGGAGAGAACTTTTGGGCCAGAAGAGACAATGTATCCACTGCTGGCAAGGATGAAGAGGTAGACAGAAAATAGATAAAGCAGCAGGCTGAGGATTGCAGGATTGACCAGTTGAAGTTGTTTGAATAAGGCCACCTTCAGGTGGCTCATGGTTTTTTAACCGCTTCGAGCGGTTCACATTATCAAGCCTCCGGCTCTGCCGGAGGTTATTGACTTAGCTTGCCGAAATATTTTAGGGCCCAACTTTGGGCATTTTAGTTGCCCTCTCCAATGCTGGTGTTATATGGACTGATGGTAAGGGGACCAACAGCACCTTTTAATTTTCACAGCCGAAGAGGAAATGGAAACGATCCTTTTTGCGCTTTTTCTCCGTATTCAAAATTTAATTATAAAATAGTTTTAAAAAAAGGGAACTGCATGAAAAAAATACCACGCTTCTGTCTACCAGCGGTTGCAGGCATCGCCGCGCTTATGGCATTTCCATCAACAAGCCACGCGTACCTTGATCCGGGTTCGGGGAGCTACATTATTCAAATAATTATTGCCGGTTTTGTAGCCGGGTCGTTTGCGATAAAGATGTACTGGCGTAAGATTAAGGCTTTTTTGCAGTCTTTTTTTAATAAATCAGAACAGCCTCCCCAATAACCCTCCCATCTTGATTCTTTTCCCCTGCTGGGGCGCGGGAAAAAATGGAAAATTCTCTTCCCCGGTGGAGAAAAGTTGACAAGGTTCCTTCTCCCATTAAGGGGAGAAAACTATACCTGTCCCGTGCTTGATACGGGGATGAGGGGTATTCCTGAACATCAGAGATGATAACAAGCAGAAAATGAACAGCAAACCAGTCTCCAGTTCCTTCCGCGATCCGAGCGGATTTTTATTTTACCGCGACAATGTCCTGTACCGACAGGTCAACCAGACCTACCGACTGCACTATGAACATCTTCATCAATCAGGGCTTTACAAAGCCCTAATTGATGCGCGCCTGCTGGTTCCCCATGACGAATCCGACATACAGCCGTGCACCGCTGGCAGCTTTAAGGTAATCAAGCCGCAGACAATACCCTTTATTTCTTATCCCTATGAGTGGTGTTTCAGCCAGCTTAAAGATGCTGCCCTGACAACGATAGAGATCCAGAAAAAAGCCCTTGAGCACAACATGTCGCTGAAGGACGCCAGTGCCTACAATATCCAGTTTTTAAACAGCAGACCGGTCCTGATTGATACCCTGTCATTCGAGCTGTACCGTAAAGACGAGCCGTGGGTAGCCTACCGGCAGTTCTGCCAGCATTTCCTTGCTCCGCTGGCGCTCATGAGTTTGACCGACATACGCCTGCAGCAGTTGTTGCGCGTGTATATTGATGGTATCCCCCTTGATCTGGCGGCCCATCTACTGCCGATGAAGACATACGGCAGATTTTCCCTGCTGTCGCATATCCATCTTCACGCGCGCAGTCAGAAAAAATATG
>Ga0172375_10004233_pt1 | contig 21365 bp, 19 predicted proteins | sample LakKiv1m_FD_114537 | JGI IMG/M metagenome (GOLD analysis project Ga0172375, IMG submission 114537) | Freshwater microbial communities from Kabuno Bay, South-Kivu, Congo - kab_092012_11.1m | ecosystem: Environmental > Aquatic > Freshwater > Lake | place: Democratic Republic of the Congo...
AGCAAAACAAGCTGCAGCTCTTAATCCGATTGATGCCTTGAGATATGAATGAGCAATAATTTTACTTACTAAATAAAAAGGGTTACTATTAAGTTAGTGCAATATTAGTTTAAGGAACAAAAATTATGAAAAACAAATCCTTGTCAATCTTTTTAGCTACCGCGATTCTTTTATCTTTTGTGACGCTTACACAGGCTGCGAAGAATAGTGACTCTGGAAGTGGAAGTGGCGGTACCAGCGGAGCTGGTAGTGCCGTCAATCCTGGATCAGCAGGTCAAGGTTCTACTGGTCAACAGGTCTCACCATCCTCTCTATCCAAACCTGCAGTTCAAGTTGAAAATCGAGTTGAAACTAAAAACCAAGGCGAAGATTCGCAGCTCATGATTGAAACAAAGGAAGAAACGAACGCTGGAGCAGCCAGTGATGCTTCAAAAAAAGATTCTCCGCGCAATGAAATGGCTCAGGAAAAAATGAGTGGGGTAGCTGATCAAGTTGAAGAATTACTTGGCAATAAAACCATGAAAGGCGGTATTGGTGAGCAAGTGAAACAAGTAGCTACCAAGCAAAAGCAAGCACAAGAACAGGTCAAGGCTCAACTCGATCAGGTGGAAAATCGAAAGGGTCTTCTCAAGTCCTTCATCGGACCAGATTACAAAGCCTTAAAAGCTATGGAAAAACAAATTGAGGAAAATCAGCTGAGGATCGAGCAGCTTACGCAGTTAAAAACACAACTGACCAATCAAAGTGAGATCACCATGCTTGAGGAAACAATCCAAGCAATGCTAGAACAAAACACCCAACTGCAAGACACGGTTACAAGCGAAACTCAAACCAAGAGCATGCTAGGCTGGTTATTCAAGTATTTTGCTAAATAATGAAAAGGAATCATGAAAAAATCTGTCCAACCTTCAAAGTCATCACTTCCCATTATCTCAATTCTGTCAATTCTAGTGATTGTCACTGTTGCAGTTATTGCTTTTCAGCAAATGAGCTTTGGTCGATCATCATCTAAACCAAACCAAACTACAGAGAACTATGGTCCTCTTGGCTATGGTCGAGGTCAAGGTGGTGGTCAGGGACGCATAGACAACAGCCAATCAGTGCAAGGAATAAATAAGGAGAACTGTCTCATGGATGGTTGTTTACTGGCTGAAGATGCGGATTATCCAGTCGCCACATTAGATGAAAAAACGGTTGGATATCTCAATCTTGCTTTAGCTGACGAGCGCAAAGCTCTCGCTACTTATCAGGCCACTATAGCAAAATTTGGTTCAGTTAAACCATTTATCAATATTGCTAGAGCAGAAGAACAACATATTTCTATGCTTTTAGCTTTATTTGATAAATATGGAGTAGTAATTCCACAAGACACGACCAAGGTTGGTGCATTGCCAGCTACTCTCCAAGAGGTTTGCCAAGTTGGAGTTACAGCAGAAATTGACAATGATGCCTTGTATCAAAGAATGATTCCAGAGCTACAACAAGAAGATATTAAAACAGTCTTTACTTCACTTGCTAGAGCTTCTAAAGAAATGCATTTACCTGCCTTTGAGCGTTGTGCGAATTGATATTCATTATTGAGCTTGGGAAGTCGAATAAGGTTGTCAAAGATAAGCTTCGCAATCTCCTAAATGTAAGTTAAAATGGCTCTTAGACCTATAACTACTTGAGGTAAATGTGTTGCGGTACAAATCCCTTCGCCCCCGCATCAACCGAAAAGTTCTGATAGACCCGTCTAATAACGCTGAATGGGTTGATGGTGCTTGCAAAATTGACTCAATTTAAAGATTTTCTTGCCCTACAGCCTGTAATTAGCATTTCTACCAGTGTTCGATCTCCAATGAAGCGGGCGCAGATTTCTGATGTCGTCGCCACCACCAGAAGCAACAGGAATAATGTGGTCAATTTCCCAGCCATAATCAGAATCTCTATTGCCATAGTCTTGGAGTTTAATCCACAGACCGAAGTCATCCTGACGCCAGGTAGCCGAGTCCCAGTCCGGGTGAATTCTACCCTTGGTCCAAACTTGAATTAGTAGTATGGGGTTTGCGTTCATGATTTCCTTTCTGATCTAATTTGTAACGCAATTTTCTGAAAGCATACCACCACTCGGTCGCTGTGTAAAGAGTGTCAAGTTTACATTTTTAAACTAGGTGTGGTACAATTTTACATATGCATAAAATTCAGGATAAAATCTTGGACCTGTCAAAAAAAGAAGACTTGTCAAAGTTGAGTTATCGCCAAATTGGAGATCTAGTCGGAGTGAAGTATGCCCAACAGGTTAAACATCATATTCAGCAACTTATAAAAAATGGATATCTTGATAACGATCGGGATTTAAATTATCTAGATTTGCTTAGAAGTGCCAAAAACCTTCAGCCAAAAATAATTTCTGTTCCCTTAGTTGGATCTGCCAATTGTGGACCAGCAACTCTGCTGGCCGAGGATAAAATAGAAGGCTATTTAAAAGTTTCTAGTAGTCTTCTACCAAAGACTGAAGGCATTTTTGCTTTAAGAGCAGTGGGCAATTCAATGAATCTCGCGAATATTAGTGGGAAAAATATTGAAACAGATGATTTTGTTATTGTTGACTATAAATATAAAGTTCCAAAAGACAATGATTATGTAGTATCTGTAATTGAGAACTGTGCAAATATAAAAAAATTTAGTTTCGATAAAAAATCAAAACAGATTCGTTTGTTATCAGAATCTACAGAGAATTTTCTTCCGATTATCATCGATGAAAACGATTACTTTATGATAAGTGGCAAAGTAATTGCTGTAATTAAAAGCTAGTTAATTTTAATTTGTTTTTTTATTAGAGAGAACTTGGTCTTAATCATCCCCAACGCTTCTCTTCGATCATCAGGGCTACCTGTTTTGAGAATGTGTTTTAGATAATTAATAGCCATTTCATCATCATTGTTTTTGACGGCGTCATTTTCAATTTCTCCAATATTTCCAGATAAATACTCCTGATGAAGTACTTCTGATCTTAGTCGATGGAATCGCTCAATATCTGACTTCAGTCTTTTGGCAATTTTTGCTTTATCGATTTTGACATTGCCAGCATTAATGTGAGCTAGGAGTTGTTTAATCAGATCACTCTCAGTGATGTATGGCTCATCACAGTCATAGTCGACTGACCTCGCACAGTGATAATAAATATGTTTATTGTAACCACCATACTTAAGCTTCTTATACCGTTCCTCAGCAGTAACACTACCTCCACATGATCCGCAGATGCAGAGTGTCTTAAATGGAAATTTGTTTTTGTGCCATTTCTTTGGTGGAACAGTTAACTGCTTTTGCACCTTATCCCACAGCTCTTTATTCACCAGTGGTTCATGTTTGCCCCTATACCATTCGTCTCCAAATTCGAACTCACCATAGTAAAAGGGATTTTTCAAAGTGGCATAGATTTTACTCAGTGCTAGTTGATGTCCACCTTTTGTTTTAAATCCAATCTCAATTAGCCATTTGCGAATGGTTCTGCCACTATGACCTTGTTCAGCTACTCGCTTATACATTTCTTTAACTACCCAAGCTCGTTCTGGATCAGGCACTACTTCGCTTATACGATTATTGTTGAGTACGTTTAAATATCCAACAGGTGCTAGCCCTGGTCTGATACCCATCGCACATTTTGCTCTGAGCCCTCGCCTGACATTGACTCCACGATTATCGTTTTCAAGTTTTGCCTGACTACATAAAATCATCAGCAGGAACTTCTCATTCGGACTGTTGGTAAAACTTTGAGAGTAGGTTTGGATTTTTAGTAACTTGCCTTGATCCATGAGGTCAACAAGTGATCCAAGATCACCGGCATTACGACTCAAGCGATCAGGTGCCCAAGTTAAGATGGCGTTATATTTTTCTTCTCTAATCTCTTTGAGTATTTCAACAAATTGTGGTCTTGCTCCTGAGGCTTTTGCGGAGTGGCTTTCGCGTTTGGTTTCCACAATATTAATGCCTTCACGATCAGCAAGTGTCAGCATTTCTTTGATCTGAGAATCAATTGACATGGTTTGTCGTTCATCAGATTCAGATGATTTGCGAGCGTAGAGGCAGTACCTAAGATCAGTCATTAATATTGCCTTTCACTAGGTAATGCAGTCGCTCAACTGCCCAGATAAATTCTTGAAAATATTTTGGCTCTTTGGTGCCAATGTAGAACTTAAGAGCAAGCGTGCATTGGTCGAGAATATCGACTGCTTTTTGAAGTTTGTGATCTGGTATTGTGTCTTTCATCAAGGACACAAGGTACCGCGATTTACTGGTAAGTCTAGCCCTAATCAATGACCCAAATTCTCGGTGTGGGTCTGGAACATTTTTCGATTAAATAGCCCACTATCAGTGAAAATGCATCGGCTAAGTCCTTATATTGCTCTGATCCAAAATACACCAGCTGATTAAACAGCTCGTCATTGCCTTGTTTGGGGAATAAAACTGCTTCATTTTTAATGTACAAACTTGCTGTTGATAGTCTGGCATATTTATCTCCTTTGAGAGGCACACCAATCACTGGTAAGCGCTGTGCTTTGAGTGAATCTATTAGCCCCAACTGTTGACCTGCTTGTTCGACTAAAATCTTACAAGTTCCCATTTGTCGTACTTGGGCATAGATTTTCTCAATCTCTTCCACAAGCTTTGGTTGTCTGCATCGTTGGTTAAAGGGGTAAGGCTGAATGTATAGCTCAGACTCTTTGCCAAAACCAACAAAAATACCAACCACGATAGCGGATTTACAAGCAGTGTCTTTTTCTGAAAAAGCTGGGTCGACTGAAATTACAATTTCAGAAATCTTTGACGGGATAGCATCCCAATATTTAATCCACTCTGGTAAAACAATTTGTTCGTCACGAGCAATGATTTTAAGCATGTACTCACGTTGAAAATCTACTTGTGAAACTTGTTTCTTAAGGGCATCAATTGAAGCTTTATCCGGATACTTACCAGACCACAATGCTAAACCATTTCGCTCCAGTGGAAACTGACGAAAAACGCCATCAAGCTGCTCACCCTCAACTCGTTGTTTGACTCGCATCATGACAGAGTCGCTGTGTACTAAGTTGCCAATCATTACTATTTTAGTATTTCGATCACCAGCAGGAATTAGTTCTGAATTGAGAAACTCCCAAGCTTTATCACGACCTTCTTGAGTCCGACTTGAAGCCACATCTTCAATATCATCAGCCACAATTAAGTCAGGTCTAAATTCACCGTGTCGCACACCACGCACACTTTCAGAAACTGATACAGCAGTAATGCGTGCTCTATATTCTGGAAATACCAAAGTTGAATTGCTCCACTCACTGGAAGCCGTGGTAAATGGTCCAAAATCTTCAATCAATAAGTTGTTGAGTTCACATTCCTGTTTAATGTTTGCCAGTGCCTGTTGGGCACGTGACTGAGTTTGGTTAACTAAAACTGCAAAGTGTTTGTTGCGTTTACATAAAATACTCCAGAGCGGGTAAACCAACTGGCAATAGGTAGATTTAGCGCTGCCACGAAACGCCACTATGGCTAAAAACCTCACCGACTCATCTTGGAGCAGACTCAACATTTCTTTGTGGAAGGGAGCAATTTCATATTGGATGTAATGAGGGAAATACAAAACAAAGAACCACAAAATGTCTCGGCTTGCCAACTCTCGTCGCATAGCAGGGCTAGTCTTAACTTTTTCGAGTAATTCGGGAGGAAAATCAAGCATTTTGCTCCTTACCAGAGGACATCAAAGCTAGTGCCTGTTGCACCACCTTAGCCTCCTCTTCAGACAACTCGTATGATCGGTCTTGTTTGTGAGTAATTTCCAGCCTGTTCTCGTAAATTGGATGGTGATGCTTAAGCCAATAAATAATGGCGGTCAAATTGCGATCGCGGATAGCACCAACTAGCTGTGATTCCGCCAAATCATTGACCAACAGAAAACCCTCTTTTAATGCCAGATTAGTTTGCTTTTTAAACTCTGCATCTTCACTTCGCCATCGGTAATAGGTAGAGCGACCAACCCCCACCTTTTCACATACCACCTGCACAATAGGCGTTTTCTTTAATTGCTCCACAATCATTTGTTTGTGATCATTGATTGCGACTTTCATATTTTCACTGCCTTTATACCTGTCAATTTTTCAAAGCGATTAATAATGACTTGGCAGTAGTCAGGTGAAAGCTCTATGCCGTAGCAGCGTCGCTTGGTTTGCTCGCAAGCAATCAGGGTTGAGCCACTACCCAAAAAAGGGTCATACACTAAATCATTCACTTTGGAGCTGTTGAGAATGAGCTTACGTAGCAAACCGATTGGCTTCATCGTTGGATGTAGTTTGCTTTTACTTGGCTTGGGATAAAACAAAACTGACTTGTCCTTAGAATGCATAAAGGCATGACGGCCATACCAACCATAAGCGATGAGTTCGTGTTGTGGTAAGTAATCGAGTCTGCCAACTACGGCATGGTTTTTTACCCAGATGAGTAGTTGTGCCAATTTAATGTTGAGTTCATCTAGTGCACTTTTTAAGGCAAAGATCATTTTGTCTGAGTTGAAAATATAGTAACTATTGTGGTGTTCTAGCAAAGGTAGGATTGGTTTGAGCCATGCTTTAGAAAATGCCACATACTCAGCTTCAGTTTGTGTTTGATCATTCTCAATCACTTCGTGTTTGATGCCTTGAGTAAAGTCTTGCTTGCTCTCAACATAAGCTACGCCGTAAGGAGGATCAGTTAGCAGGAGCTGGATTTTTTCTTCTTTAAACAGCTTGTCGATTAACTGCTCATCTATAGCATCACCACAAGCTAATAAGTGATTGCCAAGTTTGAAAATATCGCCAACATTTATTGACATAAAATTGCCTCCTTTCCAGTGAGTTCTTGAAACCTATTAATAATCACGTCACAAAATATTGGTGACTGCTCAGCTAAAAAAGCTGTGCGGTTGAGTTGCTCACAAGCGATGAGCGTTGAACCACTGCCTCCAAAAGCATCAAGCACCTTGTCGCCTGGCTTCGTGCAACGACGCAATGGTTTTTCATGAAGAGTAACTGGCTTTTCAGTGGGATGAAGGTACTCTTGTCCAGCTTTACGTTTGGCGAGCCAAATGTTGAAAATATCTAAAATATCATCTGGTACTTGGTTGCCTGTACCAACTTCCTTATTCAGAATTTCATTCAAATTGTGAATAGGAGCCAAATAAGGATTGCCTCTGGTGCCATAAATGCATGGCTCGTAGACCTTGTTGAAGGCAATCTGAGGAGTCATGTTTTGGTTATTTTTTACCCACAGACAAACCCGCTTATGATTTACTCCAATTGTTTGATAAATGTTCTGGATTAAGCCAATGTTATTTTCATCACACCAAGTGAAGACATGAATATCTGATTCAGAGACAGCTAAACCATTTTGTAGTATCGTGGTTAAAAACTGTTGATAATCAGCAGTAGATTTGTTGTCACTAACTTTCACTCCATATTTGCCCTTAGTGCCAATGCCATCGCTGTAACTTAAGTTAATGTTGTAGGGTGGGTCAAAGTAAAGCATGTTTGCTTTGGACTCTCCCATGAGCCTTTTAATAACTTGCGGATCGGTGGAATCGCCACAAATCAAATAATGCCTACCAAGTTTGTACAGGTCGCCAGTTTTGCTCTTTGGTTCCTTGATCTGCTTGAGTGCTTCATCTAAATCAAAGTCATCATCTTCAACAGACAGTTGTTCATCCCAGATACGAGATAGGCTGGCATCGTCAAAGCCAGCATCAAGTAAAAACTCCACATCAAAGTTTTTTAGGAGCTCATAGTCCCAGTCACCAGTATTCTTGTTTAAGCGAAGGTTGAGTTCCTTTTCTTTCTCGATATCTGGCAGATTAACAAAGACCACTGGTACTTCGCTATAACCAAGATCTTTGGCTACCTTGAGGCGAAAGTGTCCTCCCACCACCACATTTTTGCGATTGGGGGCGGAATTAGCGATGATTGGATCAACTAAGCCAAATCGCTTCATGCTTTCAGTTAGTTGCTCAACCGCCCCTGGTGTCCAGATACGAGGATTGTATGGAGCTGGATTAAGCTCCCTGACTGATACTTGTTGTATTTTGAGTTGTTTTTGCATACTCCCTTTCATTTATTTCGCGTTTTTTACGCTCTAATAATAATTGTAGAGATTTTCTTTGATTTTTTTTGCAATTTGGGCAAATTGCTCACCAAATACAAAAACCCCGCCTATTTCAGCGGGGTTTTACCTTGGTAGTTACTTATGATTACTCAAGTTTGATGTCGATTGGTTTGCCGAACATGCTGTCTTTGGCTTGGAGGACTAACCCTGTAGCGTCAGCTGGGATATCGAAGACTATTTCGCCAGTCACACTGAGGCTTGGTTGCACCTGTTGGAGAAAGAGGTCAACTTGCCCTTGAGCTAAGCCTTTGGCAGTTTGTCCGTCGATACTTCGCTCGAAGGTTCGATCTTGAGCGTCTTTGAGTTTCAGCATGGAGCTATCTATAGTTTTAGTCTCTTTGCCTTTATTCTCAACTTTGACGGTGATGACCTTGAATACTCCTTGGGCATCTTTCTTGGTGTAAGAGTTGCCTAGAGATTTAGCTTCAGTCGCTTTGGTAACAGTGAAGGCAAGATCTCCATTTTGAGCGACCTCATTCATTTTGAAGCTAGTGGCAGCTTGCTCCTGCTTAGATCCTGAAGTGGAGTTTGATGAAGTAGAGTTTCCACCTCCTTTGCTTCCGCCAATCATCATGATGACAATAATCACCAATATTGCAGTTAAAAATTTATGTCGTAAGAACCAATTCTGCTTTTTCTGTTCTTCTGCCATAGCTTTCCTTTCTTAGTTTTCTAATTGCTATTTATAAACATCAATATACCAGAGATATTTCACTTATGCTAGTCATCAACTGTAGAGTTATCAACTGCATCAAATTAGCCTTAGTTCATGAGGCAATACAATCAACCAGACAACACATTACGAAAGAAATTTGGTATGAGGGTGCGAGATCTCAGGAAACAGCTGGGACTCTCACAGGAAGAGTTGGGCTTTAAATCCAACATTCACCGCACCTACATCGGAGCAGTTGAGCGAGGTGAACAAAACGTATCTTTAGACAATATTGGAAGAATCGCCAAACACCTCAAAGTCACCCTTTCTGAACTCTTCAAACTGTAGAGATTGGATTAGATCTGATAGCTATTGTCATCTATAATAGCGTTAGTAAACTTGAAGAGTTATATGTATATCAATGAAGCTACCACAAGAAAAGAAATTATCGATAAACGCCTACTAAAAGCAGGCTGGGATGTAAATAATCCTTCTCAAGTTACTTCAGAGTTAGATATATGGGTAGGTCTTCCAGACGGTATTGAAGAACCAGAATATGAGCATCAGGGTTTCCAATACGCTGATTATGTTTTACTCGGTGACGATGGGTATCCATTGGCGGTTGTAGAAGCGAAAAAGACTTCACGAGATGCTCGCATAGGACAAGAACAAGCTAGACAATACGCGGTCAACATTCAAAAGAATTCAGGCAAAGACATGCCATTTGTCTTCTACACTAATGGCAATGATATTTATTTCTGGGACACCGAAAAATTTCCTCCCAGAAAAGTTTATGGTTTTCCAACCAAAAAAGACCTTGAGCGATTACTCTTTTTAAGAAAAAATCAGAAACCAATTTCTCAAGAACTAATTAACCGCGATATAGCTGATCGTCCATACCAAATCGAGGCAATTCGTTCGGTATTTGAAAATATGGATAAGGGTAGAAGAAAAACATTGCTTGTAATGGCTACTGGAACTGGAAAAACAAGAACGTGTGCGGCTATGTTGGATGTTTTGATGAGAACGAATCGGGTTCAACGTGTCTTATTTCTTGTAGACAGAATTGCTTTACGCAATCAAGCTCTCGATGCTTTCAAAGAATATATTCCAAATGCTCCTGTGTGGCCAAAGGTTGGTGAAACTGAAATCGCAACAGATAGGCGCATCTATTCGGCGACATATCCAACAATGTTGAATATTATTGAGAACAAAGATTGTCCTCTCAGTCCTCATTTTTTTGATTTAATTGTGGCCGATGAAAGTCATCGCTCAATTTATAACGTATACAGAAATATCTTTGACTATTTTGATACCGTTCAAATAGGCTTAACAGCTACACCAAAGGATGCTGTTGAGCATAACACTTTTAGTTTATTTAATTGCGATGATGGTATGCCAACCTACGCATACTCTTACGAAGAAGCTATTAACAACAAGCCGCCTTATTTATGTGATTTTGAAGTACTCAAAATCCGTACAAAGTTTCAAAAAGAAGGTATTAGAAAAACTAATATTTCACTTGCAGAGCAACAACGTCTGCTCGCTGATGGCAAAGAGCCTGAAGAAATAAACTATGAAGGCACTGATCTCGAAAAGAAAGTTACCAATCGTGGAACAAATGCATTAATCGTCCAAGAGTTCATGGAAGAGTCCATAAAGGATAACAGTGGCACGCTTCCGGGTAAGTCCATTATTTTTGCCATGACCATGAAACACGCCAGACGTCTTCAAGAAATTTTTGATGACTTATACCCAGAGCACAAGGGAAATTTTGCAAAGGTCATCGTTTCAGACGATGCTCGTGTTTATGGCAAAGGTGGATTATTAGATCAGTTCATTAACAATGATTTTCCAAGAGTAGCAATTAGCGTTGATATGCTTGACACCGGCATAGATGTTCGTGAACTCGTGAACCTTGTATTTGCAAAGCCAGTATTTTCATACACTAAGTTTTGGCAAATGATTGGTCGAGGTACTCGCTTGCTTGAGCCCACAAAACTGAAACCATGGTGTACGCAAAAAGATAAGTTTTTGATCATGGATTGTTGGGAAAACTTTGAATATTTTCAAATGAATCCAAAAGGCAAAGTGGATAGACAAAGTAAACCAGTTCCAGTGCGTCTATTTGAAACAAAGCTCGAAAAACTTGGGATTGCTCAGTCTACTGGAAACGCCGAAATTGTAGAAAAAACAATTCAAAAATTAAAAGAAGACATTGCTAAATTGCCAGACAATAATGTGGTGATTTTAGATGCAAAGTCCACCCTTGATGAACTCACTGAACAGTTCTGGCAACGCTTAACCGAAGATAAGCTCTTATTCTTACAAAAAGACATCGCTCCACTCATGCGAACTCGTACTGGTGAAGATTACAAGGCAATGAGCTTTGAAATTAAAGTTCTCCAATATTCAAATGCTAAACTCGTCGAATCAGACAAGCAGGATAAAAAATTATCAGCATTAGAAGATGTAATCATTGAGATGATTTCAGATCTTCCTTTGACGGTCAATATTGTCGCCAAACAACAAGATCTTATCGAAGAAGTTTTGAACTCAGGTTACTTAGCAAAAGCAGATGATGCAGCCTTAGATGTATTGATTGAAAAAATTGCTCCACTCATGAAATTTCGTGATGAGGGCATTAAGCCAAAACAAGATACTTTTGACTTAAAGGATATTACCTCCGAGAAAATGTATATCAAGTTCGGCCCTGCCAATGAAAGAGTTACGATTCAGAAGTACCGAGATAAGGTCGAAGCTCTGGTTAAAAAGCTTGAAGAAGAAAATGAGACACTTCAGAAGATTAAGAGTGGCGACAGTATTTCACAAGAGGAGGTTGAAGAACTCGCCCAAACACTCGCTGAGTACGAGCCATATCCAACCGAGGAAAATCTTCAAAAAGCTTATGATGCCAGACAAGTCCGCTTTCTCGATCTCATTAAATATATTATGGGGATCGGTGGCCTTGTAACTTTCCCTGAAAAAGTATCAGAAGCATTCGCTGAATTTATTGCCGACCATAATACGTTGACCGCAAAACAAATTCAATTTCTCCATACTCTCCAGATGTTTATCATTGAGAATGGATCTTTAACCAAAAAAGACCTTGTGCGCGAACCATTTACAAAAATTCATGAAAATGGCTTTTTAGGAGTATTTGATAAATATATGCAAACTGAGATTTTAAATTTTACAAACCAGATATTCCAATATGCTTAATTCAAAGATTAAATCATCAATCGATCGCTTATGGGACAAGTTTTGGAGTGGTGGTATTTCTAACCCTCTCACTGCCATTGAGCAAATTTCATATCTGCTCTTCATGAAGCGCATAGATCAGATGGATCTTAAAAAAATCCAAGACTCAGAATTTACAGGCGAAGGCTATCAATCTATTTTTTCAGGTGAGAACGAAAGCATGAGATGGAACCACTTTAAACACATGGAGGGTGGCGAAATGCTTACTCACATCCAAACTAAAGTATTTCCATTTCTTAAAACTCTGAATTCTGAAAACAGTGCCTACTCAAAACACATGGGTAATGCGGTGTTTATTATCTCAAAACCCTCTTTGGTTGTTGAGGCAATCAATATTATCGACGAAATCTATGAAGAAATCTCAAAACAGGAGCAAAATGGACAGGGATTCCAAGATACTCAAGGTGACGTATATGAGCATTTACTCGCTGAGATCACCAGTGCTGGAAAATTAGGTCAGTTTAGAACGCCAAGACACATCATTCAGCTCATTTGTGAATTGGTTGATCCAAAGCTTGGCGACACAATCTGCGATCCAGCTTGTGGTACTGGCGGATTCTTATTAGGTGCCTATCAACACATTCTGACGGCCCATACAAGCAAGGAACACCAAGTAACTGATGAAAACGGACTCACTAGAGGTTTGCTGGGTGACAAGCTCACTGATGAACGTCAATGGAAACAACTTAAAGAAAAAACCTTCTATGGTTATGACATGGACGACAGCATGGTTCGCATTGGTCTTATGAACTTAATGATGCATGGCATTTCTGTACCAAACATTGAACAAAAAGATACGCTCTCAAAAAAATATGATCAAGATAACTATTTCGACGTTATCATGGCCAACCCCCCATTTAAGGGAAGCATTGATAAGGGAGATATCAACGAATCGTTATCACTCCCGACAACCAAGACAGAGCTACTTTTCATCAACAGAATCATAAAATCACTTAAGATCGGTGGCAGAGCAGGCGTGATTGTCCCAGATGGCGTACTCTTTGGTTCAAGTAATGCTCACAAAATGGCTAGAAGAATGTTGCTCAATGACTGTGAGCTCCAAGGCGTTATATCTCTCCCTAGTGGCGTTTTCAAACCTTATGCCGGAGTAAGTACGGCTATTCTCCTTTTCGTTAAAGGTGGTGAAACTGAAAAGGTCTGGTTTTATGACATGAAAGCCGACGGTTTCAGTCTGGATGATAAGCGAGCTAAGATCACAGATAATGATATTCCAGATATTGTTGAGAAATGGAAGCATAGAAAAGAACAAGTTACAAATGATATTAGTAGTAAGTTTTTCTATGTTGACAAGAAAATGATCGAAGATAATAGTTACGATCTCGCAATTTCTAGATATAAATCTAGTAGTTATATCCAAGTTAAATATGCTGATCCAAAAGATATACTTCGCAATATCGAACTATTAGAAAAAGATATACAGCTTGGAATAAGCGATTTGAAAAAACGAGTAATATGAATGATTATGCGTCAATTAAAGACTTAATTTCAAAAAAAATATCTGGTGAATGGGGATCAGATCCTTCCACGGACAAGTGTGTTGGTGTTATTCGAACTACAAATTTTACTAATGATGGTAGGCTAAACTTAGATAAGTTGGCTCTGCGAGATATTTCAGACTCTAAAGTTAACTCCAAGAAACTCATACACGGAGATGTAATCATAGAAAAATCAGGCGGAAGCCCAGCTCAACCTGTTGGGAGAGTTGTCTACTTTGATGTAAATGATGATAAAACTTACCTTTGCAATAATTTCACAGCAATATTACGTCCAACAGATAGTATATTTCCAAAGTATCTTTTTTATGGATTATTTTTTTTACATTTAAGTAAAAGGACACTAGCATATCAGAATAAGACAACGGGAATAATTAACCTTCAACTCGATCGATATCTTACAAATGAAAAGTTAAATGTCCCGTCATTTGATGAACAGAAAACAATTGTTGAAATGCTAGATCAAGCTGACTCTCTTCGCCAAAAACGCAAGCAAACAATCAGCTTGTTAGATAAGTATTTAGAATCAAAATTTCTAGAGATGTTTGGTGAGCCTTTGGAAAATCCCAAAGGATTCCCTATTGAAAGTATTGATGTTGCTATTAAAGAAATCAAATCTGGGTGGAGTGCATTGGGTGAAAATAGAGCAGCAAATAATGATGAATTTGGAGTATTAAAAATTAGCTCTGTCACTTCAGGCATATTTAGGTCTAACGAGAATAAGTTCGTAGCAAATATAGGTCAAAAAAAGCTAGTGACTCCACAGAAAGGTGACTTGCTTTTTAGCAGAGCAAACACAAGAGAATTAGTTGCGGCAACATGTGTTGTTGATTCTGATTATAAGAATCTCTTTTTGCCAGATAAGATTTGGAAAATTAATCCAAATATTAAAGTTGCCAATTCATGGTTCCTTCACTATTTAATTCGAAATGAAAGTTTTAGAGATAAACTAAGGGCAAGAGCAACTGGTACTAGTGGTTCAATGCTTAATATCTCTCAACAAAAATTCCTTTCAACTAAGTGCTACTTACCACCACTAGAATTGCAAAATAATTTTTCAGATATAGTTGAGTTAATTCAACCTATAAGAGCAAAAATGCTCATGCAACTTATGGAACTGGAAAATCAATTTCAAGCATTAATGCAGAACTTTTTTTCAAGGTGACATGGATGATATATGGGCTCAATACTATGAAGATTTACTAAGACTGCAATATCGCATCTCTGAAAATATTCACCAGAAGCTTCCTAGAGGAACCATTAGAGAAGATTTTTTAAGAGATATTCTTCTTAGTAGAAGAAATTCGATCTGTATTAAAAAAGGCATTGTTTCTTATAGACAAAATCAAAGTGGTGAATGTGACCATATTTATTTTGAAGATAACGCATCAATCGTTCCCTTAGGCGAACAAGTTGTTATTGAACCAAAATATTGCAAACTGATTCTTGAAATAAAATCTAATGCAACAAGCACTGATATCAAGAAAAGTAACGCTAATTTTCATAATATTAAAAATATCGCTCCAAATATAATTCCTAAATGTGGTATTTTTTGTTACAACACGAAACTAACAAAGAAAACAATTTTAAATAGGTTTGGATGGACATATGATTTCGAAACAGATAGTTGGAAAGATGATGGCTCGATGAGCATTATTTATCCAAGCATAGATTTTATTACAAATATTGCTTGCATTGACGAAGATGAGTCTTGCACTGAAAACCAATTCTTTTTAATGAAAGACTCCTCATCTGGAAGATATTCACTCGTATTGGATTACCCAATTATTAAAAACTTCTTTTCAATAATTGAGAATCTTTGATGTATCAATATATAAAAGAACGTCAACACTACGAAGATCGCTACGATCTTCACACGATTGAGCAATGTCTTGATCAACTGAGGATGATTGATGAAATTGGTCGAAAAATGCGACTAGCACCATCAATCAAACACTACCCTGAATCCGAACATAAGCGAAACATGGATCTCATTGAAGCTCGGATGATGTTTCTGCTTAAAGCCCATAGATATAAGGAGCGTGAGTCTACGATACGCGAGTGGATGCAAGCTGATCAGATCAAGCAGGATAAGCAAGACAACATACCTCCGCCAAAAATAACTTGTCCTGATTGTGACACTCAAATGGTCGACGATGACTCACGCTATTTACAAGATCATGACAAACAGCCACTTAGAGTGTTGTTTATCTTTAATTGCCCAAAATGTAAGAAGCGCCTCGGTGTGTATGACAATGGTGAGATACATATTTCTAGACCCGATTATTGTCCTGACTGTAAAAATGAATTAAAGGAAAAGACCACTCGAAAAGATGAAGTTATTACCACTCTTTATACCTGCAAAAATTGTGACTACTCTAAAAAAGATGTTTTGGATTTAAAGAAAAGTGATGAAGAACATAAAAAGTGGCAGGCAGAGCAAGCTGAAAAAGAGTTACAAAATAAAGAACTGCTTGAAAAGTATCGCGATGCCTTTTGTTTATCTGAAAAAGAAGGCAAAGAACATGTTGAATTATTAGAAGCGATGGAAGTAGCCCATGAAATTCGTGATGAAATTCTAGCTGAATTTGATTCACCAGCTCAGGAAAAGCTCATGACTGTTAAGAAAATATCCATCACAGATCTTGAGAAGCTACTCGAAAAGGCACTCAAAAACACAGATTTTACTCGCCTGTCGCTCGGCAATCCAACTATTGATCGTCATGTTTCGGTTCCATTTACTATTCAAGACTCTGATTCAAAACGACATGAGCGAGAAAGCATCCAGGCATTGCGTGATTTACTCAAACCAACCCTTAAAGACACCAATTGGCGAGTTTCTAAAGACAGTTTGAGCTATCGACTTGGCTTTATTAGTGGCACGCTCAAAGGCTATGAATCTGAAGATGATTTACTCAAGCTGTTTGGTCAAGAAAAACCCAAGAAACCCAAGTCAAAACTTGATCCTGAACTTAGAGAGAAATATGAACATCATAATTACGTGCAGCTGACAAAGCTTTGCGCCGAACACGAAGCCAAAGAACGAGTGAGAAAACGCCGTCTTAAAGATGAACCTGAAGGTTTCTTCTATGAGCGTGGTGAAAGTGGCTATACCTGTGGAATCTGTCGACGTAGTCAATACAGTGAAGATATTTGGTGGCGAGAAGATGGTCTAAGATGTCGTGACTGTTGGAGAAACATCAAAGAAGGAGTAATTCCAGTTCTAGACCTCAAAAAAGAAAGTTGGGAAAGAGAGTTTCTTGATAAATATGATGTTGAAGATCGAGGTGTTCACCCATCATCGATAAGAAAACTTAGGCGTGAAGGTGTTTTAGTTGGAAGAGATTTGAAAGATGCTAGTGGAAATGTGTACTGGACGGTATTTTTGGTGAGTGAGAATAGCGAATTTCTAAAAAAATATCCAGAAAAGAAAAGTTAATTAACTTTCAATGCTTTTATAAAACCTCCGTGAGCTTTATCGTAATCAAAAGCCCAAATATTTGGATCTTTTCCAGGAAGCAATGATAGACCACATTGTATGGCGATTGGTGCAGGAACTGCCATTAGCAAATTGACATTGCAGTTAACTCCTTGAAATAACTGTATTTCATTTAAAATTTGACGATAAATTACATCAAATTTTGGTATTAAATCTCTGTGAACAAGAAAATGAGGAGTTGGGTTTTCAATTCCAATTTCATAAATATTTGAATTGATATCTGGTATGGATTTCAATTTATCCTCACCAATTGAATCACTTATGGCAATCTTTAAAAAAACATCAGATTTTTGAATTGGGTTTTTAGGTTTTTTGACAAAATACTCAGTTGTGTTGTTTTCATCTTTCCATGCCCAGTCGTCTTCGATTCTATTATGTTGAAAAAGCTGAATTGCATGCTTATTACCCAGCTCACGACCAAAGCAAACAAGCAAAGGCATCAGAGCAAGTGGAAATACTGATATGTGCTGTCTTTCAGATGCAGAATCAAATCTGCCTATAAAATCCTTTAATGCATTCTTAAGTTGTTTAGCTTTTGCTAAGTAAAAACTACTATCGCCTCTGCCTTCATCATTTGTTAGATCTATACAGTATGGTTTTTCTTCTGAGGGATACATTCTGTTTTCAATTACTGCTATATTTACATCTTTTTTATTAACCTCAACATGATTAATTCCGATACTGGATTGAATTATTAGTACGTGAGTCTTCGCATTTCTATCTATTGACGTAAGGATTTCAATTCTTCTTTCGTGCTCTTCCTTTATTTGTTGTAATTTCTCAACAGGAAATTTATTTTTATTATCTCCATCCACAAGCTTGTGACATTTCGAGCAAAGAAGAATGAGATTGTCGTAGTCAATTTGTAAGTTTTCTGAAAGCTCACTCCCTCGTGGTCCATCATTGCTGCTGGCTATTATGTGAGCTATCTCTGAAAAATTATCACTCATCAATGTAAACGAATCTCTATACACAACTTCGTTGCAATGGGCGCATCTACCGCCACTTTTAACCCAAAGCCTCAACCTTGTACTTTCGGGAATTTTCTCTCTAAGCTTTTTTGGTTTATTTACGCAACTATTCATAGTTTGGATATTTTGTATTGAAAATATTTACATAGAATTTTTTACTTTTAGCCACACAAATTCCATTTTTAAATGCATAGCACTGCATCCAATGTTTTCCAGTGTAATCAGTGTGTTCCCAAGTTTCTAATTGGTTGTATGAGTGATGAACATATCTGTCAGGAGAACGACTGCTAACGTTAGTATTCAACATTTTTGAATCATTTAACTCTCCTCTAAAAGAGTTGTTGATACTACTAAACTCGCTACGTGCATGTTCTCCTGTGTTTACAACTTGCCACTGAATTTTGTCATAGTCACCATCGTATTCAGCATAAAAGTGCAAGTAAAGTCCTGGAGTAAGAACTTTTTTATCTGAAACTAATGGTATTTCGTTGATTTGACTCGGTAATTTTAAAAAGCATCTCAAACGTATTTCATGTTTGCTAAGCAAACTTCCATAATCCGTGTAGCTCGGATAGTATCCTAACTTCGGTTTTGGAACATTGACTAACGCCAAATTCTTTGAACCAATTGGTGAGATTGGAAAATCATCCCCAAAGTGCTTTGCTAACAACGATAAGGCTTCATTAATATCTTTCTTAAAAGCAGCTATGAGAAGATTGTCATATAAATTTTTAAGTTTTTCTTGAAATCTTTCATTTTGTTTATCGCTCATCTTGGCCAACAAATCATTATGCGGCTGCACTGGCAGAACAATTTCCAGTCTTCCATGCACATTAAGTGGTTGTTTTGAAAGACTTCCTACAACATTTAGTAATGCCTGCAAATCATCTGGGTTTCCATCGGCACTAAATGAGGGCGAAAAATAGTAATAAGCAGCAGTGGTTAAACTGATACCAGTTGGTTTTCCATTTTTAGCGGAGTTAAATTGAACGTCTTTCCATCTTTTTAAGTACCTAACGATTCTTCTAAACTGGGATCTTTCTTCATCAGCGAATTTTTCATTGATTAAATTTTTTAATACTATTGGATCTGATACATCCCAATATTTACTTTCTTTTTGAGAAAATTCTTTTCCTCTTGCGAGCAAAAGTGGCGTTGGTTTATCTGAATAAACCCTAGTATATATGGCCAAATCAACGTGATACTTTTCCTCATCTTGCTCAGAATAAACAACTCTAACGCATGGTTCTTTAATTTCTGTGCCAACTCTTGTATGTTCAGAAAGTGCATCAGCTACCCATTTTTTGACTTCCACAGGATCGTCATAGTCACTGACACTAATCTCAAAAACAACACCCTCATCGATATCAAATGTAGTTTTTCCAGAAAGTGGTTTAATGCCCGTTCCCATTGCGTAACTACCTTGATCAAAAAAAGCTGGGAGTTTAATTTGTTTTTCCGATAGTAAATCCTTTAATTTGTTTGAAAGATTGGTTTTAATGGCGTCTCTACTTGTCCGTAAATCAACGTTCTCATCAATGAGTTTTATTTCTTCATGAAACTGATCGAAATACGGTTGTAAATTCATAGCTGTTAAACCTTAATAACCTTTATAACCTTCCCTTGGACAGAAAAATCTTCACGAAGAATGATTGGCTTGTGAGCAGAGTTTCTTGATTTTGGAACTAATGCTACGTAGTCCTCACCTCGTTGTAAAACTTTAATAGTCGCCGAATCATCAATGAGAGCGACGACCTTATCGCCATTTTCAGCAGTTGGCTGTTTTTTGATTAAAACTAAATCGCCATTATCAATTCCAGCTAAATTCATTGAGTCACCTTGAGCTTCAAGATAAAAATAGTCATTTTTATTGCCATGGAGCAAGGAAGTGTCAGTTGGAACAAACCCTTGGACGTTCTCAACTGCTAAAATTGGTCTGCCACAAGCAGCTGCTCCAACGATTGGTACGTTAAAAGTGCTGTCATTTGAGTCGACAAGTTGAATGCCACGCTTTTGAGGTGTTCGCTTGATGTAGCCCGCATTCTCTAGAGAAATTATTGATCGTTGCACTGAAGTCAGTGACTTGTATCCAAATTGTGACTTAATTTCCTCGAGAGTGGGAGACTCATCGTGATTTCTTAGGTATTCCTGCAAAAAAGCTAGAATGGACTGGTCTTTTGGACTTAGTTGATTCATACACACCATTATAACACATAATGTGTAAATTATGTGAATAACCTAGATGTAGTTTTCCAATCAACCCTGTGGGTAACTTTTCCAATGAGGCACTCCCTTTTTATAGTGTCCCATTTGTCTCATTTTGAGTATAATCACCCCTAGTGGAGTGAGCGGTTATAAGGCCGCACGGGTTCCAGACCCGGGTGCTCCGCCAAATTGTACTTTCAGCGAAATTGAAAGATGTTGCCTCGGCGCTTCGCGCCTCGGCATGGTGTTTTGCGGCTATTTTCCAGAGGTTTTTGAAATCGCACGCCAGCGTGCGCTCGGCAATGCGGAAGTTCGAACCAATCTTTTTGAGAAAATCCCGTCCCGCGACGGGATTTTCTTGTACGGCGATATTTTCGGCTTGGTTGGCCTCTTTTATGAAGTTTATGGCAAGTTCGAACCGATTATTGCTCTTTCGCCCAAAAGCAGTGATTTTTTCTTCCAAATCTTTTTTAGCGAGAATGAGCTTGTGCTTTTTAGTTGTATATTCCGCTTGCGACAAACTGCCTTCCAAATGTAAATCTAGCAAGCGATCAAGTTTTGTTTCTATCTCTAAAAACTCATCTCGCAATTTTTGGGCGAAAGAGCTTTCCGCTTGGGCGGTTTTCATTTTCTCATTTTCAAAATAATTGATTGAAGCGTTTGTCCAAGCGGAAGACAAAGAAACTTTTTTGATTTCCTCTTGAATTTGAGAAGTGATGACTTCTTCACGAACATATTTTTGCGTGCAAGGATTTTTCCGTTTGGTGCAACGCAGATAATTATGACCCTTTTGCGTTTCGGTAGTGATGAAGCAACCGCACTCGCCACAGCGGAAAAATCCTCTAAAAATGTACGGCTTAAGTTTTGGCGTTTTTGGTTTAGATTTTTTTGTCATCACTTCTTGGCATAAATCAAAAAGTTTCTTTGTGATAATCGGTTCGTGCTTTCCGTCATACATTTCGCCGTTGTATTTATTCAATAATTCCGTAATAAATCGGATTTTTGAGCATATACTGATAATTTGAGACGGAAAGCATCTTGCCTTTCTTGCCAACCAAGCCCAAGGAATTGATAATCTTTCGGATTTGAGCGAGGGGGTA
>Ga0172375_10004235_pt1 | contig 21343 bp, 18 predicted proteins | sample LakKiv1m_FD_114537 | JGI IMG/M metagenome (GOLD analysis project Ga0172375, IMG submission 114537) | Freshwater microbial communities from Kabuno Bay, South-Kivu, Congo - kab_092012_11.1m | ecosystem: Environmental > Aquatic > Freshwater > Lake | place: Democratic Republic of the Congo...
ATGCGGGCGTACGCTTTAATCTTATACCTTAACGCATCCTTATCCGCGCCTTTACGCGGAAGGCCTGTATCTTGGGCAGCATACGGCCAGAATGATTCCCGGCAGACGCCGTAATTCAACAAAACCTTCATCGCCACACGCGGATAAGTGCCCTCGCTAAATGGTATGCCGTCAAATTTCTTACACAAGCTATAAAGAAAACGCGGGGAAAGCTTAATCAATTTTTGGTACTCTTTTTTATCCTGAAACTCCTTAACGCCGACGACAGAAGCAAACGCTACGCAAGTCCCTTCGCTTCCCTGGTCCCTGACCGGGCTCATAGATTTGGTAAAATCAAAACTAACCGGAACAGGGACTACGGGTAAAACCAGCCCCATCGGTATATCGCGCAAATCTTTTGGATCTTTGAAACAACCCAGGGAAAATTTCATAAACTTATTTTAGGGATTAAAACAAACTAAAAAAATATTCCTATTCACAATACAGCCTATTTATATCTCTGAGCTTTCCCTTAAGCCAGCCCTGATGTTTAAGCGACCAGGCGACGGTAAGCTTAAGGCCTTGCGCAAGCCTAATGGCAGGTTTCCATCCAAATTCTTTGGTAACTTTTTCTGAATTAAGGCTATACCTTATGTCATGGCCCAAACGGTCCCTGACAAACTCAAACCTATCTTTACCGACACCCAAAGTTTTAAGCAACAACCTGATTGTATCAATATTTTTGCTTTCACAAGCGCTTCCTAAATTATACGCCTCTCCGATTTTGCCCTTATGCATAATTACCAGGATTCCGGCCGCGCAATCCCGGACATAAAGCCATTCGCGCACATTTAAGCCTTTACCGTAAACCGGGATTTTTTTGCCCTCCAGTATCCTCAAGATTGCCCGGGGAATTAACTTCTCCGGGTACTGCCAGGGCCCGTAATTATTTGAGGGCCGGATAATTATTGCCGGAAATTTATAAGTCCGGATATAGGATTGCGCCAGGAGATCGGCTGCGGCCTTGGAGGCCGCGTAAGGGCTGTTCGGCTTGATCAAAGAATTTTCGTTAAACCTGCCGTTAGCAATTTCTCCGTAAACTTCATCAGTGGAGATTAAAATAAATTTCCTTATATTATGTTTACGGCTGGCATCAATCAGTATTTGCGTGCCCTTAATATTAGTCTCAATAAACGGCGTAGCGTCATTAATACTGCGGTCAACATGGCTTTCAGCGGCAAAATGTATGACAATTTCAGGTTTTTCCTTTTTAAATATTGAATCAATCTGTTTTTTATCGCAAATATCGGTTTTATAAAATTTAAACTTGCCTTTAACCTCCTCCAGGCGCTTAAGGTCTCCGGCATAGGTAAGTTTATCAACTATAATAACCTTAGATTGCCCGCCTGCCGGACAGGAAGGCCTGCCTGCCGGACAGGAAGGCCTGCCTGCCGGACAGGCAGGTTTCGGCGCTGCGCGCCTGGCAATGACGAGTTTTACAAAAGCGCTGCCGATAAAACCCGCGCCGCCGGTAATCAGGATTTTAGGTATTCTTTTACGCATTCTTCCAGCACCGCATTAATATTCCTAACTCTAAAACCGGTTTTCTCAAGCTTGCTTGTAGATAAAAGCAAATTTGTCCTGTCTAATCCTAATTTCTTTAAAGCAACCGGTTTAAACTTAAATTCCGGGACGTATTTTTGGTAAATCTCCATAAGTTTTGGATAGCGTAAGGCGCCTTTATTCACTACGTTATATACGCCGCGGGCATCAATCTTGATTAAATGCTTGACAGCCCGGATGAAATCAGGGATATAAGTTACGGAGTTGGCAACATCAATGACTTTTTTATATTTAATAAGCTTATCCAATACGTTTTTAGGATGTTGGGCATTGAGTAAAGGTATGCGGATCCTTAAAATAAGTATATTAAAATCCCGGGCCAATACTTCCAGGCTTCTTTCCGCGTAAATTTTACTGCGGCTATAAAATAACTTAAAATAATAGTCCTGGCTACCCTCTTTTATCGGTAAATCCGCTTTATAATTAAAATTAAAAATGCACCCGCTGCTGATATGCACCAGCTTAATCTTATTGCGTAAGGCGACTTCCGCTAAAATAATCGGAACAAAACTATTGGCTAATAATGTCGCGTCTTTCTCCAGCTCGCAGTCGTCCACATTGCGCCTTCCGGTTATACCGATACAATTAATGATTATTTTAGGATGGTATTTTTTTACCAGCCTCCGGGCATCCGTAAAACAATTTATAATTGAGCCGTCAATCCTGCAATTAAACTCTTTTTGCAGTTTCTCCCCGATAAAACCCTTGCCTAAGATCAAAATCGTTTTATTCATCTTTTAATAAACCTCTTAAATACTCTCCGTAACCATTGGGCATTTTACTGCTCAATTTAATTAATTGTCTGCCGCTAATATAGCCTTGGCGATAGGCCACTTCCTCAATGCAGCCGATCTTTAAACCCTGCCGGTCTTCAATTGTCTTAATAAAAATAGAGGCGTCAATTAACGATTCGCTGGTCCCGGTATCTAACCAGGCGTGCCCCCGGCCAAGAAATTCTACTTTAAGCTTGCCTCGCTTAATATATTCATTATTTACCGCGGTAATTTCAAATTCTCCCCGGGCAGAGGACTTGATATTTTTAGCTATTTTAACTACGTTACTATCATAGAAATACAAACCTGAGACCGCCCAATTAGTTTTAGGCTTCTTAGGCTTTTCCTGCACTGAGACAACTCTGCATTTTTTATCAAACTCAAGCACTCCATAACGTTGAGGATCCTTAACATAATAGCCAAAAATGACGGCTCCATTTTTTAATTTAGCGGAATTTTGCAAAAGTTCGCTTAAATTATACCCGTAGAAAATATTATCGCCTAAAATAAGGCAAACACTGTCCTTGCCGATAAAACCTTCCGCGATAACAAAACTCTGGGCAATGCCTTTTGGTTCAGGCTGCACAAGGAAGGACAACTTTATGCCCAGATCCCTGCCGTCTCCTAACAAATCTTTAAACTTTGGGGTATCTTCAGGCGTAGAGATAATCAAAATATCCTTTATTCCCGCAAGCATCAATACTGACAAAGGGTAATAAATCATTGGCTTATCATAAATAGGCAGCATCTGTTTGCAAACACCCTTAGTGATCGGATAAAGCCTGGTAGCCTTGCCTCCGGCTAAAATTATTCCTTTCATCTAACCCTCCCGAATTTAAAATATAAAAATATTAGCATAAACAGGCTAATCAAGGTAATTGCGTTGGCGAATATGATTATCGGGTCCCGGCGGTAGATTCCGTAGGCCATCCAGAGCAGAACGCCGGCAGAAAGCTGAAATAAGGTTACCGGACTGACATCTTTAACCGACTTAGTCCTTAAAACCCTAACTATCTGCGGGATAAAAGAAAACATCGTGAGGAAAGCTGCCATTGCGCCAATCAGTGTCCAGAACATAATTAGTAATTATACCTTAAATCCGGATTAAATAAAGATAAAATTAAAAACGGGTAGTATGCTCAATCTTGTGTAAATTAGCTTACTTACGTTGCGCGCGGCAGGGGCCTCGGCACCGCAGTCACCCGCTGGACAAAACAATTAAAAAGGCGTATCTTTCTGTTTGGAGATCATTGAGTTGGAAACTATTTCCAACTCAAAGGGGAAACTATTTCCCGATTGGATTGGAAACTGTTTCCCGATTAGATTGGAAACTGTTTCTGGCTTAGAATGGTACGAATCAAAAATTTATCAAAAATTTATATAGACAAAATAGTGAAAATAGGTAGAATAACTTAAGCCGTAACCGCAATCAAAATGAGCGCAAAAACCCTTAAAACTAAATATTATTTAAATTCCGAAGGCCAGTTTGTTATTGAAAACTACAACCGCAGCAAGCCCTTCTCCAGCTTTTTCCCGGGGATTGCCGGAAAATACGGCATACCGCTTTGGGCCTTCTATGTTAACCGCGGGCAATGCCTCTGCAGTTTCGGAACCAAAGACAAGGACCACGCCATCTTGGAGTTCTTCTCCGCAAACAAAGCCTGGCAGTTTATCTGTCAAAACGGCTTTCGCACCTTCATCAAAATCAGATCCGCTAAAAAAATAATATTTTATGAGCCGTTTCAGGACACCTTGAATAACTCTGAATATAAAATCACCAACCGCATGCGCATATCCTCTTGCGGATTAATCATTGAAGAAGAAAACGCGAGCTTAGGCCTGCAAATTAAAATTGAATATTTCAGCGTCCCCGGAGATAACTACGCGGGATTAGGCCGGATAGTTACGGTTACAAACCGCGGCCGTAAAGATTTAGCTATTGAGTTAATTGACGGCCTGCCGCAAATTGTCCCCTTTGGCACAAATAACTTTTTCTTAAAGAAAATGGGCCGCACGATTGAAGCCTGGATGAATGTTGAAAACCTGGAAAACAGCGTTCCTTTTTATAAACTTGATGTTGACCCGTCTGACCGGCCGGAAGTAATACACATAGAAGAGGGGAATTTTTATCTGGGCTTTCATTATAAAAGCAGGCTTGCCTACCGATTAGGCAGGCAGGCCTGCCTCTTAAAACCCATAGTAGACCCGGCCTGCGTATTCGGCCAGGTAACCAGCCTCTTATATCCGGCGGAATTTATCGCTGCGTCTAATTTTAAATACCCTAAAAATCAGACGATAAAAAGTAAAACCCCTTGCGCCCTGCTTTGGCTTAACCTAAAATTAAAGCCTAAAGAAAACAAAACATTCTATTCCGTAATCGGCCACGCCAGGGGCACGCATACTTTAAATAATTCGGTTAAAAGAATCATTAAAGACGGCTACCTTGAAAATAAACTCCAAACCAACAATGAGCTGATTAAAAGCCTTCAGCAGGACATTCACACCTCCAGCAGTTCTAAAAATTTTGACCTTTACGCCAAACAAACTTATATTGATAATATTATGCGCGGCGGCTATCCGGTTATACTCGGCCGGGGAAATGTTTTTTATCTTTACGCGCGCAAACACGGCGACCCTGAGCGCGATTACAATAAATTCCAGCTGCAACCGGCTTATTTTTCCCAAGGCAACGGCAATTACCGCGATATGAACCAAAACCGCAGGCTGGACAACTGGTTTAACCCCGAAGTTTCCGACTCAAACCTGATTTATTTTTTAAATTTAATCCAAACCGACGGTTTTAACCCTTTAATATTAAAAGGGGAAAGTTTCAAGCTCAATGACAATGCTGACCTGGATTCCCTGCTTGGCGCGATAACCGGAAAAAGCGATGTTGATAAATTAAAATCATTTTTAGCCAAACCTTTTACTCCCGGAGAGCTTATCTTTTTTGTTGAAGAAAATAAAATCAAATTAAATTTATCTTATGACGAATTTTTAAACCTGCTTGTTTCCTCATCCGCTACGCTGTCCGAAGCCGAACACGGAGAAGGTTTCTGGACAGACCATTGGGCGTATAATTTGGACCTGATTGACAGCTATTTGGGGATCTATCCGGAAAAGGCCAAAGAGTTATTTTTTCAAAAAAAAGTTTTTACTTATTTTGATAACGCCGAAATCGTCAAGCCGCGCAGCGAAAAATACCTGCTTTTCAACAAGTTTCCCCGGCAACTGCATTCAGTCGGCGTAGATCCTCTTAAAAAAGAATTGATCCGTAAACGCAGCGTTAAACCGCATATTTCCAGGAGTAATCAGGGCAACGGTGAAATATATTACACGACATTAATCAATAAGCTTTTATGCCTGGCGGTAAATAAACTGTCTTCGCTTGATTCCTCGGGCGTCGGCGTTGAGATGGAAGCGAATAAACCCAATTGGTTTGATTCATTAAACGGCCTGCCGGCCCTCTTTGGTTCATCTACCTGCGAGACCTTTGAATTAAAAAGGCTCCTGCTGATAATCAAGGATGCCCTGGAAAACTGCGCGGATAATTCTTTAACGGTAACCAAAGAGATCGTTGATTTTATCCGCGGCCTTATGCCATTATTCGCCGACGAGGCTTTTGCGTATTGGGACAAAAGCGCCGCCATCAAAGAAGATTACCGCCATAACAGCCGTTTTGGCTTTAGCGGCAACGAAGAAACCGTAGAGACAAACTACTTAAAAGATTTCATCAACCGAGCTTTAAATAAAGTTGAAACCGGGATAGAAAAGGCCTTTGATAAAAAAACCGGGGTTTACTGCTCTTATTATATTAACGAAGCGGCTGAATACGATCTGGTCAAAGAACATTATATAAAACCTAAGAAATTTATTCAAAAACCGGTCCCTTTATTTTTAGAAGGCCAGATGCACGCCCTCAGGTTAAGCCGGGAAAAAAATCAGGCGTTAGCGCTGCATAAAGCCGCTAAAAACAGCCGGCTTTTTGATAAAAACTCAAAATGTATAAAGTAACCGCTTCGCTTAAAAGCATGCCTGAGGAAATCGGCCGCTGCCGCGTGTTTACTGCCGGCTGGCTGGAAAATGAATCTATCTGGCTGCATATGGAATATAAATATATATTGGAATTGCTTAAAAACGGGCTGGGGGAGGAATTTTACGCGGAGTTTAAAAATGTGCTTGTCCCTTTTCAAAACCCTGCCAGATACGGCCGCAGCATACTGGAAAACAGCTCATTTATCGTCAGCAGCGCGTTCGCCGATAAAACACTGCATGGCAACGGATTTGTCGCCCGGCTCTCCGGCTCAACCGCCGAATTCCTGCAGATCTGGTTAACGATGAATGTTGGGACTAAACCATTTATTTATAATGAAACTGATAAATTAAACCTGGTTTTTAATCCGATTTTAGCCGGCTGGTTATTTGACCGGCAGGGAAAATACAGTTTTAATTTTTTAAGCAAAATTTTAGTTACCTACCATAACCCCAAACGCAAAAATACCTTTGGCGCAAACGCGGCAAAAATCTCCAGAATAATTATTATGGATCAGGAAAAAGTAATTGAATTTGCTTCCCATATAATCCCCTCGCCCTACGCGGAAAAAATAAGGTCGCGCCAGATTAAACAGGTTGATATCTATTTAGAATAAACTAAAAATGAGAACCTCCGCCCCCTCCGGGGCCCAGAATGATGGGGTATTAAAACCTTCGGCGGTAATAGGCGCGGATAATATGCTGGGTATCCAGGGTGAGCATTGAGCCTCCGTAGGGATCTATGGAAGATATATTCCCGATGGAGTTAGTGTCTCCTACGCCATACTGCAGGATAAATTCATCGTCTTTTGAAGGCAGGTACCTAACCTCGCTAAAAAAATTGTGGTGGCCTACAGGCTGATCGGTAAGCCCGAAATTCGCGCCGTCATAAACAATATCCTTGCAACGGGAATAGATATATTTCAATGACATGCCGAGTTTTTGAACCGGCATATAAGTAACCTCCATTCCGATATGGTTCATGCTGTCATTAATCAACGAAGCGGTTTCATATTCATTGCGCGTGTAATCAAGATAGACCTCCATATTCCGCATCGGAAGCACCCTTAAGCCGGTTTTAAAGACATTATAATAATCATAGGGCGCCTGGGGAAAAATATTCTGGTTATAGAGAAAAGGCAATACGTAACTATAATATTTATCATTCTGATAATAATAGGCGTTTATGGTGGAGTCATTCCTTAAAACGTTCTGCGGAAAACTGCCGTAAGCCAAGGTATAATCGTTGGTGCGTTCATATATGCCGTTTAAACTCAACCAATCAAAGAAATCATAATTCAAGCCAAGAGATCCCGTATTGATAGAAGGATCATCGTCTCCGGTAATGGCGCTATTAGTAAAGAAATCGCCGGTCTTGCCGTCATAAATATACGGATCAATACCGGCTGTTGTCTTGGGCATTTTCTGGTAGATCCCTAAAGCCTTAGCCGTCAGCTTATCGGTTACCTTCAGGGCCGCTTCGTCGCGGGCGACATTTTCCACGAATTTGCCGTCAATATTATGCACGTTGCGCACGTCAAAAAGGTTAACGAACCGGTCGGCAAGAAAAACCTCAAAACGAAAGCCTAAAGTGTTCCTTCCGGCGTCAATGCCATCGCCGATACGGCTGGCGTTAAGTTCTCCCCAGTTAGTGTTGGAGCCCTCCATCCCCTTAGCGTAATACCCCATAGGCTGGCGAAAATGTATATGCCTTGACCAAAAAACATCCTGGCGGGTATTATGAAAATCCGCCAGGGCGGAATCAAAATTTTTATCCATCCGGCTTAAATAAAATTTACCCTTAACCAGGAAATTTTCCTCTTTAGCCATCTTGATATCATCGTAACCGTATTTCAGGTCCATAATGCTTGCGTTCGGATAACGGGTAATAAAGGAAAAATAATACGCGTTGCCGTTTGCATCCGTCTCGTAATCAGAGTTATCAATATCATAATTTGACTTGGACGCCAATATTTCCGCCTGCAATTTCATACCGTCTACGATCTCATACCCTAAATCAACGCCTCCCACAAAATTCTGGCTGTCTAATTTCTGCGGGTCGGTTTTAAATCCGGTTCGCGACGTAAATGTGCCGCCCAGCACAAAATTATCGGCAAAACTATGCTTAAGGCGGCTGGCTACAATCACGTTATCAAATTTGTCATAATCCTGCCAGAGATGTTTAGGAGTAGACACAGTAGTGTCAAAAGTAGTGGTTTCCTGCGGCTGCAGAGTAAAAGAGAATCCGCGCAAGGCCGTCAGGTACTTACCGGTGCTATCTTTGGATATAAACGAAAGGGAATCATCCCAGTAGCCTTTGGTAAAATCCGCCGGCGCGTTAGCCGAATGGTAGGCGCCCGGCGTATACATACGCAGCCACTTGCTGTCCTTCCACCATATCCCATGGTTAGTGATATTTAACGGATCATCCGAAGAATAAGCCTGATCCTGATAGGCCATAGGAAACAAACGGAATTTGCTGTCTGCGCCGGCATAATCAACCCATAACTCGCGCAAAGGCTGGAATTGAGTATTTATTTTAGACGCCGGAATATTAAAATTTGACACAACCGCCCCGGTGGTCATATCTTTGTTTACCTTCAACTCCGGCAAGTTAAGCGAGCGGCCCTTAAGGCTCCCATAGTAACTGTGGTTTAAAGTGTAACCAGTATTTGACCAATAATAAAGCTGCAGGTCATTGAGGGTATCGCGCAGGCCATCGCTGACCGTCATCTTATCGCTCTTGCCGGTCCAGCTCCACGGGTCTACGGTAACATTGCCGTGAAAATTAAAACCTTCCTTATTTTCAGTATCTAAATTAAATTGGAGCGAATCGTAAATAGCCGGGTCATAAGTGTTAAATCCCCGGTTAAACGCGTCCTGGGAAGTCATCCGCCAGCTATAGAATTTTTCATTTAAATCAAAATTAGCCCTTTTCCAGATGAACTCCTCGGGAGTAATGCCAAAACTTAATTGCGCCTGGCCGCTGACTCTCACCGGCCCAACCTTGTAACCATCCTTATCTTTACTTATAAGCGGAGTTTTGCCGGGTGATTTTTCCGGTTTGGCAGCGGAGGCAGCCGGAGGATTACTTTTTATCTCAGACATAGCTTCATCCATTGCCTGGTCCCTATCGCTTATTGCCTTGGGCTCGGCAGAATTTATTGTGCCGGCAGGATTATTGATTTCTGCAACGGGAACGGGAGTTGGCGTTGATGCCGCGGCGGCTGCGGGAGCCTGAGTCAATGGCGCAGCGGGCTCTGGCGTTTGAATTACCGGCGCGGGAGGAAGAAAGTTTTGTTTGAATATTTTATCAATATAATCTTTGGCAACCTTATTTTCGGGCTCAATTGACAACACTTTTTGAAACTCCGTCAAAGCGTCGTCAAAACTGCCCAGATTATAAAAAGTCTTGCCCAACTCGCAAAGATATTCGGCATCTGCCGCATCTTGCGCGAAAACCGGGATATTCAGACAAAATAAAAGCGCCAAAGTTAACCACCAATGCGCTGACGTTGGTCTCTTAATATTAATCATAGTTATTAATATTATAGGAGATAAAGACCCTATGTCAATAAAATTATAACAATATAACAATGGGGAGACAGTGCTCATTTTTTCTTATTGTTTGAATTAAGCATTGTGTCCCCGGAATTATGAAGATTATTTGCTGAGGCTGTTGTCTTTGGAGGCGGTCAGTTGGATATTTAAGGTATGCATAAAAAATATATGGTAAACCTTGCCGGAACTTACGGCAAACATACTGCCCTTAACTTTGCAGAAAAAATGCTCGCGGTTCTCTTTAGTGTTGCGCTCTTTCAGCACGTAAAGCTGCGTATCCTGTTTCCGGATCTCCGCGCCGCTTACCTCCTTAATCATACAGCTAAAATGCCTGCGCACAACGCTATGCACGCCGGCCTTATCAGCGATCTCTGAAGCAGAGATAATCTTGCGCCTTTTATCTTCCGAAGTCAGGTTCTTATAAAGTAAGTCTCTCATTTTAAGCCTCGTTTATTAATACAAGACAAGTATGCTATCAAAAACGGGCATTTACAATAGTATTTGGGCTTAAAAAGAAAGCGGTTGCTTCTGGATAGTTTAGAGGCGGATTTTAGGAATTTTTCTTAAAAGACAGGCGGGATTCTGTGCCCTGAAGGATTCGCGCAACATTAGATCTATGGCGGATTAAAACAAAAACAAAGAGTAAAATACTTAACATAATTAAAAGCAGAGGTTGTTTAAACAAAACCGTCATTACCGGCAAAGATACTCCCGCTAATATGGAAGCTAAAGAGACCATCCTGCTGAGCATAAAAACAACTAACCAGATTAAAATCAACAGGCCTACAATATAGTTTAACCCGGCAATCTTTAACGCCAGGCCGATTAAAACTCCAAATGTAGTAGCAACCCCCTTGCCTCCTTTAAAGTTAAGAAAAACTGTCCAGTTGTGGCCGCAAATACAACATAACCCCATGATAATACGCAAGTTTTGAGCCTGCATTAAGGTTATTTTTTCCGAAAAATAGTTACCTAATAAGAGCGCCACTATAAAACCTTTGGCAATATCCAGAATCAATACCGTAATCCCCGGGCCTCTGCCAAGCGCCCGCAAGGCGTTGGTCGCGCCCACCTTGCCGGTTCCGACTTTACTGATGTCAATTCCTTTTAACAGCCAGCCGAAAATATAGGCAGTAGGAATTGAGCCGATTAAATAACTAATGATTATTGCGGCAAATATCCAGAGCATATAATATTCTAAACCCTCTCCTGACGTAATCTATCCCGGAAACAATACAAAACAATACTGCAACCCACCAAATAGCCGCGCTGAATTTCCATTGCAATAATACGGAAATTACCGCCAGCATCTGAAAAATAGTAGTCAACTTGCCCCATTTGCTCGGGTACATATCTAACTTTTGTTTAACCATATAGATTACCACCGCCCCTAAAATAATAATCGCATCCCGCGAGATCATGATAAAAGTAACCCACAGCGGGAAATGCAAAGACAGCTTGCTAATCGGAGAAAGAAAAATAAACGCGCTCATTAGCAAAAGCTTATCGCCTAAAGGATCCAGCACCAAGCCGGCCTGGGATTGTAATTTTGCTTTGCGCGCCACATAGCCGTCCAGCGCGTCAGAAATTGCGCCTAAAATAAAAATCACCAGGGCCGTGACCCTTAAAAAATCTCTTTCCGGGGCATAATAAATCAGGCAGGCAATAAAAAACGGCACGCTTAATATTCTGAATATGGAAATTTTATTTGCGATATTCATGCCTACCCCCATCTCCCGATTGGCTCGCCTGCCTGCAGGCACCAGGCAGGGAAACTGTTTCCCGATTAGATCGGAAACAGTTTCCAAGCTAAAGGGGAAACTATTTCGGTGTCCTTCGGTATTACTTAATTATTCTAATGCGCTTGAGCGGCCAGTAAACAACTAAAGCCTTACCGCGCACTTCACTCTTAGGCACAAAACCCCAAAAACGGCTGTCTTTGGAAGACGCGGAGTTATCCCCCAGCACAAAATAATTGTCAGGCGGGACAATAATCGGCTTGCCTTCCTGCGCGAATTCACCCCGGTTATAATAATATGTCTGGTTAAAAATAGGCTCGGTTAAAGGCTTATCATTTACATATATTGAGCCGCCTTTAATTTCCACTTTATCCCCGGGTAGGCCCACGAGCCGTTTGATAAAATCCTTTTTTTTGTCTTCCGGATAGATAAAAACAATTACGTCCCCCCTTTTGGGCTGGCGTAAAGCAGGGAGGGCGTATTTAGTCCAGGGGATTTTCGCGCCGTAAATAAATTTATTAACCAGTATCAAATCCCCTTCAATTAAAGTCATACGCATTGAGCCGGTGGGAATTTTAAAGGCCTGCACTATGAAAGCGCGAATCACCATCGCCAGAAGAAAAGCTACGATAATTGATTCCACCCAATCCCTTAATGCCGATTTCTTTACTTTATTCATATCTTAAGCACCTCCAAAAATGCCTCCTGGGGTATCTCCACTTTGCCAAACTGTTTCAGCCTTTTTTTACCCTGTTTCTGCGTCTCCCAGAGTTTACGTTTACGCGTGATATCGCCGCCGGAACATTTGCTGGTGGCATTCTTGCCCTGGGCGCGGACTTTTTCCGAGGCTAAAATCTGGCTGCCCACCGCCGCCTGGATTGATACCTCAAAAAGCTGCCGCGGAATAAGGTCTTTTAATTTAGAAGCTAAAAGATGCGCGCGGCCGGCCGCTTTTTCTTTAAATAAAAGCGTAGAAAAAGCATCGCAAACCTGGCCGTTAAGCATTATATCAAGTTTTACCAATTTTGTCGGTAAATATTCCTTGAACTCGTAATCCAGCGAACCATAGCCGCGAGTCAGGGATTTTATGCGGTCATAAAAATCCACAATAATCTCTGAAAGCGGAATCTGAAACATTACCTTGACCCTGTCTTCGCTCAGGTATTCATTTGCCTGGAATATCCCGCGCCGGGATTTGGTAAAATCGCAGACTGCCTCAATTGCGTCTACCGGCACAATCATCAACAGGCTGGCGTATGGCTCCAGCGCCTCCTGTATATCCTGCGCCGGCGGCAGTTTAGCCGGGGTATCCACTTCAATCAACTCTCCGTCTTTATTTTTTATGCGGTAAACAACATTCGGCACCGTAAGAATAAGATTAAGGCCATACTCGCGCTCCAGGCGCTCTTGAACGATCTCCATATGCAAAAGCCCCAGGAAACCGCAGCGAAAACCCGTGCCAAAAGACTGCGAATTCTCCGGCTCAAAAATAAACGACGCGTCGGAAAGTTTTAATTTATGCAAAGCCTCGCGTAACTGTGGAAAATCAGCGGCATTTACAGGGTAAATACCGCAGAAAACTAAAGGTTTGACTATGCGGTATCCCGGCAGCGCTTCCTGGCAGGGATTTTTAAGGTCGGTAATCGTATCGCCAATGGCGATTTCACGGGCATCGCGAATATTAGCGGTAAAATAACCTACTTCGCCGCAGGTTAATAAATCCACCGGGCAATATTTTAAATTTTTAAAAACACCCAGTTCCTCAATTTTATAGGTAATGCCGGAATGAAACATTTTTAACTGGGTTTTCGGGTTAATCTGGCCTTCAATAATCTTCACAAAAACCACCACGCCTTTAAAAGCGTCAAAACGGCAGTCAAAAACCAAAGCCTTAAGCGGATTATTAATCCCGCCTTGGGGCTCGGGAACGGTTTCAATAATCCTGTCTAAAATTTCAACAATCCCTCTGCCTTCTTTAGCCGAAGCCAAAATAATTTCTTCTTCTTTAAAACCAAGAATGGTTTCTACTTGTTTTTGCACGCGCGGCAGGTCAACGGAAGTAAGGTCAATTTTATTAATCACCGGAATAACCTGCAGGTTGTTTTCCATCGCCAGGTAGAAATTGCCGACAGTCTGCGCCTCAATCCCCTGTCCGGCGTCAATAACTAAAACCGCCCCCTCGCAGGCTGCCAGGGATTTGGAAACTTCATAAGTAAAATCCACATGCCCGGGAGTATCAATTAAATTTAAAATATATTCTTGATTATGCTTTTGGGAGAAATAATTTATCCTGACCATTGACGCTTTGATGGTTATCCCGCGCTCCTTCTCAAGGTCCATATCATCTAATAACTGGTCGCCCTTATGGCGCACATCCACTGCCCCGGTTAACTCCAGAATCCGGTCAGCCAAAGTGGATTTTCCGTGGTCAATATGCGCGATGATTGAGAAATTACGGATCAGGGATTTATCCATTATTTTTTACGTAGCCCGACATAACCTGCACCACCTGTTCAACGCTAAGATCGGTAGTATCAATATAAATAGCGTCCTGGGCTTTTTTAAGCGGGCCGACTTCGCGCGTAGAATCAATCGTGTCGCGGTTAGTTAAATCTTTGGCCACGTCATTAATCACGATATCCTGGCCTGTTTCTTTTAACTCTTTATAACGGCGACTCACTCTTTCCGAGCTTGAGGCATCAATATAAAATTTCAAATCCGCCTGAGGGAATACCACAGTGCCGATATCGCGGCCGTCAAGCACACAACTGCACCTTAAACCTAACTGCCTCTGGAATTTAACCATTGCCTGGCGCACCTGTTTAATCTTAGCCACATCAGAGACAAATTTAGCAATACGCGGATTGCGTATATCCAAACTTACATCTTTACCTTCTAAAATAACGCTTAAAGAGCCGTCTTGATTATTACGCAGGTCAATTTTAATATTTTCCGCCAGTTTACCGATACTGACCGTATCGTTAATATCAATATTCTCTTCCAGAACTCTAAGCGTAAGCGCGCGGTACATAGCGCCGGTATCAATATAAAAAAAACCCAGTTTTTTAGCCAGAATTTTAGCGACTGTGCTCTTACCCGCTCCTGCCGGACCGTCAATAGCAATAATCATCCCAATTTTTCTCTTTTTTGTTTGGATTTGGATAACATTGATAATAAGGCTCCCTGGTTTTTATTCTTTATTGCGGATTTAATCTTGGCCAGGTTCCCTTCAAAAGCCCCTATCGCCTGCAGCAGGTTACTGCGGTTATTTAAAAATATCTCCGCCCAGAGCTCGGCGCCTGATGCGGCAATGCGCGTAGTATCCTTTAACCCTCCGGAGCTAAAGGCCATAAATTTTTCCGGAACGGATAAACTCAAAGAAAAAGCAACCGCATGCGGCAGATGGCTGGTAAAACCCAAAACCCGGTCATGCTCGCCTGGGCTCATCTCAAATGTTTTAGCGCCTAATTTTGCCCACAATAATTTTATTTTTTTAAGCGCGTTCTTTTTAGTTTTAGCCTCGGGAGTCAAGATACAAATAGAATGGCTAAAGATATCCGCCGCGGCATTTCTGATCCCGCTTTTTTCCGAGCCAGCCAACGGATGGCAGCCGACAAAAAAAGGCAGGACCGAACTTAACTTTTCAACTACTTTCTGTTTAGTGCTGCTTACATCAATCACCAGACAATCCTTGTTTAAATCCTTAGCCGCCTTACTGCCGTAATCAATGTTCGTATCTACCGGGGCAGCCAAAACAAGCAGATCCGCCTGTTTAACTGCATCTAAAGAAAAAACTGCCTGGTCAATTGCGCCGATTTTTTTAGCGAATAAAACATTTTTTTTCTTTCGGCTGATACCGATAATTTCCCCGGCTAAGCCTTTTTTCTTTAAGGCCAGGCCTAAAGAGCCTCCGATTAAACCCGTGCCCAAGATAACTACTTTATTAAATAATTTCATTAAATGCCTCTTCCTATGGCTTGAGCGACTTTTTTAAGCTCACCCATTAATTTATTAAAATTGGACGGAATCAATGACTGCGCTCCGTCGGAAACTGCCTCTTCCGGATGGCTGTGCACCTCAATAATCAAGCCATCGGCGCCGGCGGAAATACCGGCTTTGGCTAAAGCCGGAACCAGCCCCCAGATTCCTGCGGCATGCGACGGATCAATGATTATCGGCAGATGCGACAACTGCTTAACTACCGGCACCGCGCTGACATCCAGCGTGTTGCGCGTAGAATCCTCAAAAGTCCTGATCCCGCGTTCACAAAGAATAACGGAAAAATTTCCGCCGGATAAAATATATTCAGCCGACATTAACATATCCTTAACGGTTGAGGCCATGCCGCGCTTTAAGAGCACGGGCTTCTTCGTCATACCCACTTCTTTAAGTAAATTAAAATTCTGCATATTGCGCGCGCCAATCTGCAGCAGATCAACATAATCCGCCACCAACCCTACGTCGCGAGGATCCATTACCTCACTGACCGTCGCTAACCCCAGCTCCTGGCCGACTTTTTTAAGCATCTTCAGGCCTTCTTCTCCCAAACCCTGAAAACTATAAGGCGAGGTGCGCGGTTTAAAAGCGCCGCCGCGTAAGACCGTTGCCCCGGATGCCTTAACCTGCCGGGCGATTTCATATAAAATATCCGGGTTTTCAATAGCGCAAGGCCCGGCCATCACCACGATATTTTTGCCGCCGATTTTTATCCCCCGGCCCAAATCAACAACCGAATCCTCTTTTTTAAATTCCCGCGAAACCAGCCGGTAAGGCGAAAGCACGGGGATAACATTTTCTACCCCCGGGAAAACTTCAAGCGGCGTAACCCTTAATATATCCTCCGGCCCGATAACGCCGATGATCGTCCTTTCGGTTCCCTTTGAAACATGTGGAGTCAGGCCTAATTTTTTTACTTTATCAATAATATGATTGACCTGCGCCTGGGTAGCTTCAGGCTTTAAAACAATAATCATAACTCCCCCTTATTAGGTACCCTGCCCCCCCCATTTCCCGATTAGGTTGGAAACTGTTTCCCGATTAGGTTGGAAACTGTTTCCAACCTGAAGGGGAAACTGTTTCGGTCACTTAATAATTTTAGATAATGCCTTAATAAACAATTTATTTTCGCTTTCGGTGCCGACGGTAACCCGGATAAAGTTCTTCAGGCCATACTGGTCCATATCCCTGACAATTACGCCGGATTTAAGTAAAGCTTTAAACACCTTTAGGCCATCCCCGGCCAAATCTACCAAAATAAAATTAGCCGCGGAAGGCACATATTTTAAACCCAGGCGCGAAATTTCCCGGTAAAGGAACTTTTTGCCTTCTAAAACAACCTTCCGGCTATGGTTGAGAAAATTTTTATCATCCAGCGCAGCCAAGGCCGCGGCCTGGGCCATAATATTGATATTAAAAGGCTGGCGCACCCTCTGCATATATTTAGCTATTTCAGGCTTAGCGATCGCATAACCGATCCGCAGGCCGGCCAGGCCATAACCTTTAGAAAAAGTCTTCAAAATAATTACGTTCTTATCTTTCAAATATTTTAAAGTATCCGGATAATCTTTGACATCAATAAAAGTATCGTAGGCCTCGTCAAAAACAACCACCGCGCTATCCGGCAGGCCCCTTAAAAACTCCCTCACCTCGTCTTTATTCACATAAGTTCCCGTGGGATTATTGGGATTAGCGATAAAAATAAGCTTGCACTTATCCGTCACGCATTTGGCCATGGCCTTTAAATCATATTTAAAATTCTTAAGCGGGACTTTTTTAATCCGGCGGCCGAATACCTGCGCGATAATTTCATACTCCAGGAAAGTTGTTTGGGCAGTTAAAATAAACTCATCCGGCTCGACAAATGCCTTAATAATTACGTCAATCAGTTCATCTGAGCCGTTGCCCAAGACCAGGCATTCCCGGTTTAAGCCTAAACTTGCGGCTAATTTTTCTCTTAAATAGAAACTCTGCGAATCCGGATAACGGTTGATCTGATTAACGCATTTTATAATCGCCGCCTTGGCCAGAGGCGAAGGGCCTAACGGATTCTCGTTAGAGGCCAGTTTAATCACCTTTTCCAAGCCCAGTTCCCTTTTAGTTTCCTCAATCGGCTTGCCGGCGATATAAGGCATTATTTTAGAAACATTTTTTCTGGCTAAGCCGCTCATTTAAAACATTCCCCCACGGGATACGACCCTAAAATTTTTATAAAGGCGCATTTTTTCTCTAACTCTATAAGCGCTTTCTTAACTTTAGCGTCTTTTTGATGGCCGGATAGATCTATAAAGAAATAATACTCCCAGGCCCTCTTTTTAGACGGGCGCGACTCAATTTTAGTCAAATTAATGCCGTATTTTTTAAACGGCACAAGCATATCGTAAAGAGCCCCGACCTTATCTTTAATTGAAAATAACACCGACGTCCGGTCCTGGCCGGTGCGGGCAACGTCATTTTCACCGACTACAAAAAAACGCGTAATGTTGTGCGGCGAATCCTCAATGTTTGCGGCAAATACTTTCAAGCCATAAACTTTGGAAGCCAGTAATGAGGCAATTGCCGCGCTATTTTTTTTTTTGGCGGCAATCTGCGCCGCGCGGGTCGTGCTGAAAACATCCACTAATTCGGCGTTAGGCAAATTCTCCTGCAGCCAAATCCGGCACTGGCCGAAAACTTGCGGGTTAGAGTAAACCCGCTTAATTTTATCTCTGGCGCAATTTGATAATAAATTATGCGCTACATTTAAAATCACCTGGGAACAGATTTTTAAATCGGATTCCACCAAAACGTCTAAGGTGTGGCTTACTGCCCCCTCCACTGAATTTTCAACCGGCACCACGCCGTAATCTGCGCAGCCGCGCTCCACCTCCAGAAAAACATCCGAGATATTCTTGCAAGCCAGGTATTTTACCTGGGAACCGAATTTCTTCAGCGCCGCCAGATTAGAAAAACTTGCCTCCGGCCCCATATAGGCGATGGTCAACATTTTCTCAAGGGAAATACCGGCAGAGATAATCTCGCGGTAGATCGCCTCAAGAGCGCTGCGGTTTAAAGGCCCTTTGCTTAAGGTAGAGAGCTTTTTTAAAATCAGGCTTTCCCGTTCAGGGGCATATATATTTTGCCCGGATTTAATTTTTATCTTCCCGATATCTACGGTCAGCCTGGCCCTTGAATTCAATAATTTAATTATTTCACGGTCAAGCAAATCAATTTTTTTACGCAGTTGTTCCAGGCTCATTTTTTACCTCCGCAGTTGGCGGCTCAATAGGTTCAATATCATTATTGGCCTCTTTAGCTTGGGCCATTTGGGTAAACTCTTCAATCTTTGGTAAATCATCCAAAGACCTTAAACCAAAATGCTCCAGGAATTCCCGCGTGGTCCCATAAACAAATGGCCGGCCGGGGATTTTTTTTCTGCCGCAAATGCGGATTAAATTTTTATCCGTCAGGCTTCTCATCACCCCGTCAACATTAACATTTCTTAATGATTCAATCTGCGCCCGGGTCAACGGCTGTTTATAGGCGATAATCGCCAGGCTTTCCAGCGCCGGCTTGGAGAGCTTATCCGGGCTGCGGTCTTTAAAAAGCTTCTTAAGAAAACCCGCGTAATTAGTAGCGGCGATCATTTGAAACCCGCCGGCAACCTCCACAATGCGCATTCCCCGGTTCTGGCTCGCATAATCATTTTTTAGGCCTTCAATTGCCTGGCGCAGGGAAACGGCGTCTGCGCTGCCCAAAACCGTTTTCATCTGCTCTAAAGTTATGGGCTTACCCGATACAAAAATTAACGCTTCAATCGCTGATTTTAAATTAATCTCTTCCATAGCTATTTTAAGCACCTCTGTTTATAAACGCTATTAAGCAATTCTTCGGTGGTCTTGATGCTCTCATCGGCATCTAAGACCTTTTTAATCATCTCCGCAGCTTCCTGCCGCTTGTATTCCAGCTGCAAAAGGACCGCCAGGGCATCGTCGGCGATATCCTTGTCAAAAGCCCCGGATCTTTGCCTGCGATCCTGAAGCAGGCCGAATTTCCCCACTTTATTTTGTAATTTCGCGATGATTTCTTTGGCCCGCTGCTGGCCGATCCCCGGCAAAGATTTTAAGAAAACTAAATCCCCCTGGTCAATGGCTGCGGCAATTAACGATATCGGCTTGTTTAACGCCTTAAGCGCAGCCCGCGGCCCAATCCCGGAAACCGTAATAAATATTTCAAAAAAATCTTTTTCCACCTGGTTTAAAAAACCGATTAACACCGGAATACTCTTGGATGGCTCAACCTGATAATAATGAAAAGTCACCAAGCTGATCTGGTTCTCCGGGCCGATTGCCGGTTCAATGCGCTGCATCACACAAGACGGGATAAGCACGTCATAACAAAAACCCCCCATCTCAACACAGAGGTAATTCAATCCTTTGCCCACAACTTTACCGGTGATTTTTGAAATCATAATTATTTCCCCGTCATCCTGAGGCTAAGCCGCCTGCCTGCCGCGATAGCCAGGCCTAAAGCGTCGGTAATGTCGGTATATTCGGGAATCTCTTTAATCCCCAAAACGCCCATCACCATTCTTTGCACTTGCGCTTTAGAAGCCAATCCATTTCCTGCGATCGCCTTCTTTACGCGCGTTGCCGCGTATTCAATCAAAGGCACATTTTTTGCCGCGGCTGCCAGGCAGATAACCCCCCGGGCCTGGCCTAAAACATAAGAAGTAGCCGGATGCTTATAGTGCGAATAAATCTTCTCCAGCACCAAATAATCAGGCCGCGTATCCGTAATTAATTTAAGCACCGCCGAATAAATCTTATCCAGGCGCTTGCCGGTCATATCTTTTGCCGAAGTGGAAATTACCCCGGCTTCCAGCAGGTTGATTTTTCTCGCGCAAACCTCAATTGCCCCGTATCCTGTAACTGTAAGCGCCGGATCAATCCCTAAAACAATCATTCTGCGGAAGCAACCTCATCTAAAATTTCATCCGGAATATCAAAATTAGCATGCACCTGCTGCACATCATCATGGTCTTCCAGGGCCTCAATTAAACCCAGCACCTGTTTAGCTTCTCCGCCGGTAACCTTCACCAGCGAAGACGGAATCATGGTCAGCTCCGCGTCAACCCATTTTATCCCTTTATCCTGCAGGGCTTGTTTAACTTTTTCTAAATCCTGGACCGAAGTAAAAATTTCGTAGTTAGTATCGTCGTGTTTCATATCTTCTGCGCCGGCATCCAGCACAATATTCATTAATTCGTCTTCTTTGATTGAACCTTTTTCAATAGAAATATAACCCTTAGGGGTAAACATCCAGCTTACCGAACCTGCCCCGGCCATATTCCCGCCGCGCTTAGACATTACATTGCGCAGTTCCGCGGTAGTGCGGTTCTTATTATCGGTTAGAGCTTCAATTAAAATCGCCACTCCGCCCGGGCCGTAAGCTTCATAATTAACCGTCTCGTAAACTACCCCGGGAAGCTCGCCGGTTCCGCGCTTAATCGCCATTTTCACGTTTTCAGAAGGCATATTCGCTTCTTTGGCCTTTTGCATAATCGCGCGCAAGCGCGGATTGCTCTCCGGGTTTCCGCCGCCGTCCCTGGCGACAACCGTAAGCTCTTTAATAATTTTAGTATAGGTCGCCCCTTTTCTG
>Ga0172375_10004237_pt1 | contig 21335 bp, 21 predicted proteins | sample LakKiv1m_FD_114537 | JGI IMG/M metagenome (GOLD analysis project Ga0172375, IMG submission 114537) | Freshwater microbial communities from Kabuno Bay, South-Kivu, Congo - kab_092012_11.1m | ecosystem: Environmental > Aquatic > Freshwater > Lake | place: Democratic Republic of the Congo...
AGTTTTAAGCGGGATATCGACGATAATTTAGTGATGCGAGCAGAGTTTTTAGTGCATTAAAAGTTATGCAAGTAATCAAAGTTATGCAAGTAATCATTGTTGATTACAATATGGGAAATGTAGGGTCGGTCAGCAAGGCCCTGACATTTCTGGGAGTGCCGAATATAATTTCAGGTGTTAGACAAGATATTGAGCGGGCAACCCATTTGATTTTGCCGGGCGTGGGCGCTTTTGGCGACGGGATGAAAAATTTGCGGGCGCAAGGATTAATTCCGATATTGCGAAAAAAGGTTTATGAAGACAAGACTCCTTTTTTAGGCATTTGTTTAGGAATGCAATTATTAGCTCAAACCGGGACAGAATTCGGTCGGCATGAGGGCTTAGGTTGGGTGAAAGGGGAGGTGGTAAAATTGCGTGGTGACGGCGACTTGCGTCTGCCCCATATCGGTTGGAATAACGTCGTTGTTCGCAATCAAGACGCGCTCTTTCAAAACATACCAGATGATAATTTTTATTTTGTGCATAGTTATCATCTAGTTTGTACCGATAGCGGAGTTATTTCCGCGGCTTGCTCGTACGGCCAGACATTTGCCGCGGCTCTGCATCAGGATAATATTTTTGCCGTTCAATTTCATCCCGAAAAGAGCCAGATGGCCGGTCTGCAAGTGTTGCGCAATTTTTTAGGAATTTAGCATATCAAAACATATGCTGAAAACACGCGTTATCCCTTGCATGCTGTTTAATGGTTTTTGTTTAGTTAAAACTATTCAGTTCGGTCAGGAAAGAACTCTAGGTAATCCTATTCAGTTCGCCCGCGTCTACAACAGCCGCAACGTTGATGAGCTGATTTTCATTGATATGTCGGCCAGCCAAGAATGCCGGGAGCCAGTTTTTGATTTAATAGCCGGTATATTTAAAGAATGTTTTATGCCGTTAGCGGTAGGCGGCGGAATTCACACAATGGCCACAGTGGACCGGCTGATGAAAATCGGCGCTGACAAGGTGATTATTAACAGCGCTGCGTTGGCTAATCCTAACTTGATTAAGGCATTAGCAGAAAAATATGGCAGCCAAAGCATTGTAGTAGGGATAGATGCTAAAAAAGATGTAGAGGGCAAATATTGGGTATATACTAATCGGGGGAGAACAAGGACGCCTTGGTTAGTAGAAGATTGGGCGCAGCAGGTTGTCCGGCAGCAAGCAGGAGAAATTTTTTTAAATTCTATTGATTGCGACGGAACTATGGCAGGTTATGACATACCACTGATCCGGCGAGTCGTTGACGCCGTTTCTATTCCGGTTATTGCTTGCGGCGGCGCCGGTAAAGCGGATCATATACTTGAGGCGGTAATGGTTGGGCGCGCTGATGCTGTTGCTTTGGCCAGTTTGTTTCATTATACTGAATATACTCCCAATGAAATTAAAGGGGTTTTAGCTCAGGCCAGCGTTGCCGTTAGGTGGAACAATAAATTTTAAGAGATTATGATAGCAGTACAAAATCATTACACAATCAGATTAGCTAAATTGATAGACTCACGGCGTCTTTGGGAAATCAGAAATCATCCGCACAACCGTCAATATGCCGATCAGACTCAAACGATTGCCTTTGCTGATCATCAAGCGTGGTTTAGCGGCAAATATTTTAATAATGGTTTGAATAAGTGTTATGTGTTGCTGAATAAGGCATTAGAAGTAATTGGCTATTGTCGTTTTGATTCCGATAGTCGGCAGCGCCGCTTTATGGTGTCTATTGCGGTAGATCCGTCAAACCAAGGTAGAGGGTTGGGGCAAAAATTACTTAGCGAAGCTTTGTCATTATTTATCTCCGTCCAGCACAATAAATTCATAAAAATATCCGCCCAGATACACAAAAATAACGTCGTTTCCTTAAAATTATTTCAAAAAAATAATTTTCAGATAGCCCAAGAGGACGAAAAAAATTATTATTTAATTTTGTCTGCACCCTTATGAACAAAAAAGCGATTTTTATTTTAGGCGGCGCTTTGAATCAGGTGGGGGGCCGATGGCGAACTACCGGTTTTCAGGATGGCGATGAATTTGGCGTGACCGGAGACCGGCTGCGCGTTATTGCCGCCGAGTATCTTTATCAGGATAATCCCGACCTTAAAATTATTGTTTCCGGCGGCCGCGGACAATACCAGGGTAGGTCAGAAATGCCGACTATCGCCGAGGTCTTAAAACAAGAATTAATAGAGCGGGGAGTGCCGTCAGGCAATATCATCCTGGAAGATAAATCAGGCAATACCTGGGAACAGTTGCAGGCATTAAAGTCACTGCTGGCGCAAAAAAAAATTAATGACGTTGCCATTATTTCCAACGAATATCACTTGCCGCGCATCAAGGCGATGATAGAAAATTTAGACCTGGGGCTGGCTCAGATGCTGCAAGAAAATAAAATTAAGCTGCTCGCGGCCGAACAGGTTTTAGTTGAGCGCAAACCGGAATGGAAAAAAGAGATAGATGAAGCTTACCAACTGCCAGGCATGGCCGAGCGCATAGCGCTGGAGCAAAAAGGCGTGCAAGATATCAAGGAAGGTAAATACAAAATAAAGTAAAATTATATGTCAGTGCCAAGCATTGTCATCAAAACTCCTCGAGGGGTAAGAATAATCGGTCCGGGCCAGCCGGTATTTATCGTGGCGGAAATGTCCGGCAATCACAATCAGGATATCAAACGCGCTTACAAAATCATTGACGCGGCCGCGGCCGCTGGCGTTGATGCGGTTAAAATCCAAACTTATACAGCAGACACGCTAACCATTGATTCTAACAAGAAATACTTTCAGGTTAAAGTTAATGACGCCTGGAAAGGCCAAACCCTATATAGTTTATACCAGCAAGCTTATACGCCTTGGGACTGGCAGCCAAAATTAAAAACGTATGCCAAAAAAAAAGGATTGCTCTTATTTTCTACTCCCTTTGATGATACTGCAGTTGATTTTTTGAAGAAAATGAAGATGCCGCTGTATAAAGTAGCCTCGTTTGAAATAGTAGATATCCCTCTGTTAGAATGTATCGGCCGCACGAAAAAACCAGTGATTATCTCCCGCGGTCTGGCCTCATTAGCTGATATTAAGTTAGCCATTAAAACATTGCGGCAAAATGGCGCGCCGCAAGTAGCTGTGTTGCATTGCGTCAGTTCATATCCAGCTCAACCGGAACAGATGAATTTAGCCACCATCCTTGACATTGCTAAAAAATTTAAAACAGTCTCCGGTTTATCTGACCATACTTTAGGGATTGCAGTTCCGGTCGCAGCTGTAGCTTTAGGCGCTGTTGTCATTGAAAAACATATTACTTTATCGCGGGCCGATGGCGGACCAGATGCTTTGTTTTCGCTAGAGCCAGCTGAACTAACGGAATTGGTCCAAGCAGTGCGCACAGTGGAAAAGGCGATCGGCCAACCAGCTTATGCTATCGGGAAAAAAGAATCGGAGAACCTGGTTTTTAGAAAGTCGTTGTTTGTGGTCGCTGATATCGCCCAAGGAGAAAAATTGACAGCAGCCAATGTACGTTCCATCCGGCCTGGACATGGCTTAGCGCCAAAGTATTATCAGAAAATTTTAAATCGGAAAGCGGCGCGAAATTTAAAGCGAGGCACGCCGCTTAATTGGAGTATGATCGGTTAGGGTAAATCATCAAGCTATTAATCAAATGAATAAATATATCATTTCCAACCAGCAGCTTATGATGTTTAAAACCTGGGATGGCCAAAATTCTATCGGCATCGGCATTGATATGGAAGATATAGCTAGATTTAGCCGGTTGCAAAAAAACGATAAGCTGATTGATAAAATTTTTACCGCTAAAGAACGCGCTTATTGTTTTTCCAAAAGATGTCCCGCTCAGCATTTAGCTGCGAGGTACGCAGCCAAAGAAGCTGCGATTAAAGGGTTATCCGCCTTGTTAGAGGCAAATTTGTATTGGTATGATTATCATAAGATAGAGCTGATAACTAAGCCTAATGGCGCGCCGGAAATTAAATTTTTAAAGAGACAATTCAATCAGTGTGTTGCTCAGGTTAGCATATCTCATTGTCAAGATAAGGCCATTGCCTTGGTAGTTTTAAAAAAATTATAAAAACATTTGTTATCGCGTATGTCCGACTTAAATTTATTAGATGTGACTTTAAGAGATGGCAGTTATGCCATTAATTTTTCTTTTTCCGCTTCTGACACGGCAATTTTATGTAAAGAGTTGGAGAAGGTCGGCTTTCAATATATTGAAATAGGTCACGGCGTGGGTCTAAACGCTAGCCATGTCGGTTACGGCCAAGCCATCCAGACAGACGAAGATTATATGATAGCGGCGGAAAGTGTTTTAAGCAAAGCCCGCTATGGCATGTTTTGCATCCCCGGCATCGCGAGGCTGGAGAATATTGACTTGGCCAATCAGCATGGCATGGGTTTCATCAGGGTCGGCACTAACGTAACTGAAGTGCGGCGATCCGAGCCATATATTAAGAAAGCAAAGCAGTTAGGCATGTTGGTAGCGGTTAATTATATGAAGTCGTATGTTTTGCCGCCTAAACAATTTGCCGAACAAGTAAAACTTTCCGAACAATATGGAGCGGATATAGTTTATATTGTTGATTCGGCTGGAGGCATGTTCGCTGATGATATTGTCAAATACTATCAGGCAATCAGACAAGTGACAGACCTGCCGGTTGGCTTTCATGGCCATAATAATCTCGGTTTGGCGGTGGCTAACAGCTTGACGGCAGCCGAGATAGGCATAGAATTTCTTGATTGCTCCCTGCAAGGGTTGGGACGTAGCGCCGGCAACGCCGCCACTGAAACGTTGGTTACCGCCTTGATAAAACGCGGCTATCGGTTAAATATTGATTTTTTGAAATTGTTAGATATCGGCCAAACTTACATTCAGCCGCTGTTATCAACTAAAGGAATAATGCCGTTGGATGTTATTGCTGGTTATGCGGAGTTTCATTCAAGCTATATGCCTCATATTCAGAAATACGCGGCCAAATATTCAGTTGACCCGGCGATATTAATTATGGAGGCGAGCAAGGTGGATAAAGTCAATTTGAACGCGGCTGTTTTAGAAGCCATTTGTCGGCGATTGCAAAAAAGCAGCCAGATTTATTTAGGTAAATATGAATTTAATAAATATGTGGGAGGAGAGCAAGACGCAAAATAATGTTGACGTAAGCTGTTTAATGCGTGATGTTTTTAAAAACAATTGGCAGGCCAACTTTGTTTGGAATGCAGCTAATGACACCAAGCTTACCTATCAGGAATTTTTTACAGAGGCAAAATTATATAGTCAGGCATTGTGCCAGTTAGGATTGACGGCCGGGCAGGCAATAATGCTGATGTTAGATAACTCGTTGGATTTAATGATTTTATATTTTGCCGGTTTGTTGGCTGGTTTGCGGGTTATTCCAGTTGACCCTTTAAAGGGAATCGGCAGCATCAACGCATTGCTTGCCCAAGTTGAATGTAAACTGGTAATCAGCGATGTCGAGAAAAATAATTTGGCTGTAAAAAATTTTATTAACATTCATGATTTTAAAAAATTCATTCCCCCTCATTATGACGTATCAATAAAAGACCTTGATATCTTTAAAGCAGTGGATTACGAACAGGCATTTTTAATCGCATTTACATCCGGTTCCACTGGCATGCCAAAAGGAGTAATTCATTCTTTTGGCAATCTTATTAGAAGCGCTTTAAGTTTTGGCCAGAGATTTGGCTTTAAGCACGATAATATCTTCTATCATAATTTGCCCATGACTTATATGGCCGGTATATTAAATCAGATTTTTTTGCCTTTCGTTTTTGGCAGTCAAATTGTAATCGGCGAAAGATTTAACATTGCCGCCATACCATATTTTTGGCAATATCCGGTAAAATACAAGGTGAATACTTTTTGGTTTACCCCCACTATAATCACTCTGCTGTTAAAATTGGATAGAGGTAAAATAGGAAACGATTATGCTGCCGCTCAGAATAAAATTATCGGTTGTGTCGGTACGGCGCCATTAATTTATAGTTTAAAGCAAAAGTTTGAAGACAAATATCAAGGGATCAAGCTATATGAAAGCTACGGCCTTTCGGAAACATTGTTTATTGCCGCCGAATGCCCGGGAGAAGACAGCAACGATGGCGTCGGCAGAGTTTTAACCGGCGCTGTCGTAGACATTGGTCATGATCAAGAATTATTGCTATCATCCGGTTGGAATTTTCTTGGCTACGTTGGGGGCGTTGGTCCGTTGTCTATTCGTAAATTTCCCTCGGGCGATTTAGGTTATTTTGATAGAGCGCGCCGTTTACACATTACTGGCAGAAAGAAAGATTTAATCATTAGGGGAGGTATTAATATCAGTCCGCGGGAACTGGAAAATGTCATCAATGGTTTTGATTTTTTTCCCGACCATGTTATCTTAGGTATGGAAGATGACGTGCTAGGCGAAAAAATAGTCTGTTTTTATGTAGAGGATGTTGAAAAGTATAAACAAATAGATAAAAAAGAAGTCAACCGTAAAATTATAGCTGAACTAGGCCAAGATCGCAAGATTGATGAATTTTTCAGGTTAGCGGAAATGCCGTGCAATCTTAATGGCAAGGTTGATAAATTAAAAATAAAATATCTTTATCAAAACAGATGATTATTCACATTGACCATGTAGCGCTAGAGCTGAATGATTGGCAACGGGGGGCGAGACTTTTGTCGGATCTCGGCTATAATCCTAAATTTTGCGAGTCAGGCCTTCAGAATCCGGCTATTAAGAAAGAACTGACAAAAAATTTTAGCGATGCGCATGATTTATATTTTTTCTATAAAACGGGCAGTTTCAACATAGAACTTTTATGTTATGGTTTGAATTGTCAAAATCGCGGACGCAATGGTTATATTATGCCCGTTATGGAAAACATCCCCGCTAAGCTGATAGTAAAAAAATCAGTCGCCAGTTCAGTTGCGACCGCCGCCATATCCGGTTTAGCCGTCCCCATTTACCTAAAAGACAACAAAGAATTGTCAGAATTTAGATTTAATAAATTTGTCATCCCCACCAATTATTTAGAAGCTTCTCTTCGTTTTTGGCAGTTATTTGGTTTTAAACGGTCGAGTTTATTTAATAATTGGGAAAAGCTATCATTCGCAACCCCTTGGCAAAAAGATGGGTATCAGATTTTTTTACAGCCGGTTAATTATAGGCGAAATTATTTTTTAGATGACATTGGGTTTAATTGTTTGGCTTTGGTCAGCAGTTCTGCCGCTAAAGAACGGTTGTTGCTTAAAAAGCGGGGGGTAATCGTCACTGATTTGGAATCAATGGAAATAAGCGGCAAAAAATTAGAAATTTTTTTTGCTCAAGGGCCGAGCGGGGAATTAGTGGAGGTAATTACTGTTCTTAATGAACCGCCGACAATTAATAACTAACAATATTGTTATGGTCTACAACGTCAAGCAAGAGACTGCTAAACATATCTTAAGTATGCAGTCAATTATGTATCCCTCTGAATATGTAATCAGGATATTTAAAGGAAGTTATCCTAGATTAAGTTTTACTAAAGATTATTTTGTTGATAAAAAGATATTAGATCTTGGTTGCGGTGACGGTAGAAATATTGCGCTACTAAATCAGTGTGGTTTTAAAGTGTATGGCGGCGAAATTAGCCAAGAAATAGTTGATAAAATAAAATTTAATCTGCAACAAGAAGGAATTAAGGGGCCGGAAATTAGTGTAAGCACAAACGATTCTATCCGTTTCCCCCAAGCTTTTTTTGACTATCTTTTATCGTGGAATGCCTGTTATTATATGCAAAACCAGCGAGATTTCAATGTCTATGTCAAAGAATTTGCCAGAGTGCTTAAGCCAAATGGGTATTTAGTGCTTTCTATTCCTAAAAAAACCTGCTTCATTTATCAGGATAGTGAGGCCTTAACTCCTGGGTATCAGCTGATTAAAAATGATTTTTTCGGTTATAGAAACGGAGAGGTATTCAGAATATTTCAGGATGAAGCGGAGATAGAGCAAGCTTTCGCTCCCTATTTTAAAAATTTTATATTCGGATCAATTGAGGATGATTGCTTTGGCTTAAATTATCATTGGCATTTAGTGGTTTGCCAAAGAAAATAAAGAGAATAGTTTTTATAGAACTACTTAAGTTAAGAAATAATATTTACTAAACTAAATTTATGAGTATAAAAAAAATAATAGATTTAAGTTATCAAATGCAGCCGGGAATGATTACGTTTGCTTATTGGCATCGGCCGTTTACCATTAAAAAAATCGGCAGACTACAGGTTGAGGGACGCGAGACCAAGCTCATTTCTTTTGGCAGCCACTGCGGCACGCATATGGATGCCCCTCTGCATTTTATAAAAAATGGCAAGGCCATTCGGGATATTCCTTTGGCTAAATTAATAGGCAAGGTCACTTTGGTCGATTTTACTGATTTAGCGGAAAATACCAGTATTACCGCGGCCATGCTGAAACGGATAAAAATAACCCCAAAGATAATATTCAAGTTTGGGTGGGGGAAACATTGGAATCACCAAAAATTTTATCAAGGATACCCTTTTCTCTCGGCAGAAGCGGCTAAGTACTTAGTGTCCAAAAAGGTAGAATTATTAGCAATGGATTCTCCATCTCCAGATGATAGCCGGATTAAATTAACTCCAGCCGTCCGAGGCACCAGCGCTGATTCGCCTATCCATAAAATATTGTTAAAAGCGGGGATTGTTTTAGTTGAATATGTAGCTAATTTAGACGCAGTCACTGATTATCGCGGTTGGACAATAGCGGTTTTACCGCTTAAAATCAGAAACGCAGATGGCTGTCCGGCCAGAGTTTGCATATTTAAATAAGTACAAGTCTGCCTGTAAATCAAACTATAAATTGTTAAATAAATTGGTTTATGGCTATTAATTTGAACGAAATAACTATTTGGCTTAGTAATTGGTTGAAAGATAATTCAAATTTGGAAGCAGAAATAATTCAACAGAAGTTAACCACTAATTATTTAGATGAGCATTGGATTGATTCTTTTAAATTTATCAAATTTATTACCGAGGTTGAAGAATATTTTGACATTACTTTTGGCAACGACGAATTTCAAAATAGAAATTTTTCCACTATTGCTGGTTTGGCGGAAATTATTAATGAGAAATTATTAACATCTCAAATAAATGCAAAATAAAATTAAAAAATATCATTATAGTCAAGAAGATATAAGTAATGCCTTGGCGGGAGCAGGTTTAACTAAAGGAGATTGTATTTTTATTCATAGCAATCTGGGATTTTTTGGAATTTTAAAAGAAGCTAGTTCGCCGGTTGAATATTATCAAATATTTAAAGCTGTAATTTTAGATATTATCGGGCCGGAAGGGACATTAATTGTTCCTGCTTTCAGCTACAGCTACTGTCATCAAGAGGTTTTTTCCCCTGACATTACTCCCGGGGTGGGAGGATTTTTTGCTGAAAGGTTGAGGCAGGATGCGGCGTCAATCCGCTCCCTTGACGCTAATTTTTCCATTGCGGCCATTGGGCGGTACGCCCAGTATTTTACGGGTAGTCCGCCAGAGCATTCTTTTGGCGATAACTGTTTTTGGGAGAGATTTTTAAAAGCGAATGGCAAATTTATCAATTTTAATTTTGATGCCGGTTCAACCTTTATTCATTATGTGGAAAAGAAAATGAATGTTCCTTATCGGTATGACAAAGCATTTTTTGGCATTTCTCTGATAGCTGGCCGGAAGCAAGCGGGAATTTTTTACCACTTTGTTTATGATTTAAAAAAGCCTGATAACGGTCCAGATTTTACTAAATTTGATAAAAAAGCCAAAGAGTCCGGTCTGGCGAAAATCGTCAACTTGGGTAAAGGGCAAATAGTTAGCATAACCGCTAGAGATACCTATCGCTTAATCGAATCGGAGTTGCAGTTTAATCCCACTTTTTTAATTAAAAGGGAGTAACAGAGAATGAATTAAGTTTATTTTTGTCAAAGCACGCTTGCAATATTAATGTCCGCTTAGAGGATAACGGCGATTTTCACAAATTAACGATCAATGACGCATTTGCATTGGAAATTCCATTAGCGGATAAAAAGTCCATAGATATTTATTTTGACCAAGTGTTATCATATCTGATTGATAATTTATCTAATATCTTGTTTAAAAATTAAACAGCGGCCCTTATGGACAATAAGAAACAATCTAGCCAAGAGATATACCGATTAATAAAAAAATTATATCCGATTTGCCGCAGCATCACCGGCAACGGCGTTAGGCAGACATTAGCCATTATACAAAAACATATTCCCATTACCGTGCAAGAGGTCCCGTCAGGCACGGCGGTATTTGATTGGAATATCCCCAAGGAATGGAATATTAAGGATGCTTATGTAAAAAATGCTGGCGGAGAAAAAGTTATTGATTTTAATAAATCAAATCTGCACGTATTAAATTATAGCGTGCCTGTGCATAAAAAGGTTTCCTTTTCGGAACTAAAACGGCATTTATATACCTTGCCTAATCACCCGGACTGGATTCCTTATCTTACCTCTTATTATAAAGAAGATTGGGGGTTTTGCCTGCGCCATCGTGATTTTTTGCAGCTTAACAGGCAAGGACGCTATGAGGTGGTAATTGATTCGGTTCTGGAACCGGGCGCTTTAACTTACGGGGAGCTATATTTGCCAGGGCGAAAGAAAGATGAGTTTTTATTTTCCTGCTATGTTTGCCATCCTTCGCTTTGCAATGACAATCTAAGCGGAGTAGCGCTTCTTACTTTTTTAGCTAAAGCGTTAATTTCCTTAAAGCGCACGTATTCTTATCGGTTTTTATTTATCCCGGAAACTATCGGAGCAATTGCTTGGCTGAGCCGCAATGAAGCAACGATTGTTAATATTAAAGGCGGCTTAGTTGCGACATGCGTCGGCGACTCCGGCAACTCCACTTATAAGAAAACCAAAAACGGCAATGCAATCATCGACCAGGTTGCGCAAAAAGTTTTAGCTGATGCCGGCAGCCAGTATACCGTAATAGATTTTATGCCTTATGGCAGCGATGAACGGCAGTTTTCTTCCCCGGGCTTTAATCTGTCCATTGGTTCCTTGATGCGTACGCCCTATGGCCGTTTTGCGCAATATCATGCCTCCGCCGATGATTTAAATTTTATCGGCCCTGAATATTTAGCGGATTCTTGGCGGAAATATCTTGACATAATTTTTATTTTAGAAAATAATGCTAAATACCTTAATTTGAGTCCCAAGGGCGAACCGCAGTTAGGCAAGAAAGGACTTTATGGTTCCTTAGGTAGTTGTCGCAGCGACACCGCGATGGAATTTGCTCTGCTGTGGGTATTGAATTTTTCCGATGGGCAACATTCCTTGCTGGACATTGCCGTTCGTTCCCAGCTGCCTTTTAAGCAAATTCGTCAAGCCGCTGATTTGCTACTAGAGAAGAGTTTATTAAAAAGATTAAACTAAACTTATGAAAGAAAGTGACATTAGGCCGCAACATAAATCAATTTGGAGACAGTACCAAAAGTTAGTTAACCAGGAAATAAAATTTTTTTCCCGTCAACATAGGAATTTTATAACCATAGCCTGTCCGGCCTGCGGCGCCAACAATTATCAACAACAGTTTCGGAAGAGAAATTTTACATTTTGTTTATGCCGCGAATGTCAAACATTATTTGTCAACCCTCGGCCTAATCAAAAACTTTTAACTTTATTTTACAGCTCAATGCCAAGCACCGCTTTTTGGGATAAAAATATTTTTGCCCAGACAGAACAGAGCCGGCAGAACACGATTTTTAACCAACGAGTCCGTCTACTTACTTCGCTTTTACGCAAGCATGCTCCACAGAAACCAAATAATTTTTTAGAAATTGGCGCCGGGCGAGGGACTTTTTTAGCTATAGCTAAAAAGATGAAATTAGCCAATAATTATTTAGCCATTGAGACTTCACCCGCTGGGGCAGCGGCTTGCCGGCAAAAGGGATTGGAAGTTTTAGAGATAATGTTTGAAGACGTAAAGCTAAATAAAAAATTTGACATTATTGTCTGTTTTGAGTTGATTGAACATTTGTTTGACCCATCCGACTTTGTTAAGTCCTGCCGTCAACTGCTAAGCAAAGGAGGCCTGCTCGTATTAACGACGCCCAATATTAATGGCTTTGATTTAAAAATATTAGGCCCTGTATCAAATAATATTAATGCCCCTCAACATCTGAATTATTTTAATGCGCATTCGCTCAAATTATTATTTGCAGCTCACAACCTTAAGACTGTAGAGATATTGACTCCCGGCGAGTTAGACGTTGATATTGTGAGAAATAAAATTTCACAGGGAATGTACGACGAAAAGCAATTGCCTTTTTGGGGAGAACTGATTAAGAATAATTTTAAAAATTTTAATAATGAATTGCAGATTTTTTTGCAGCAACACTTGTTAAGTTCCAATTTATTGGCCATTTTTAAGAAATTATCAGCTAAATAAATATATGGGCGTAAAAATAATTGTCACTCTTGGCCCGATGACTAGAACGGAGAACGATCTTCGCTTCATAAAAAACAAAGGAGTGGATTTTGTGCGCATTAATATGTCTCACTCCAATCTGGATGATTTAAGATATTTTATTGATTTAGCTAAACAAGTCGGCATGCCTTTTATCATTGACACTGAAGGTTCGCAAATCAGGACAGGTGATTTAAATGCCGATCAAGTAAACATGATTGAAGGCGCGGAGATGAGAATTTATAATACTCCAATGGTCGGCCACGCTCAAGCTATTTGCTTAAAACCCGGCCACATTGTCAATCAGTTGGCTAAAGGCGATATTATTCATGTTGATTTTGACACTCTGGCTTTAATAGTAACCGACACCATTTCCATCGTTGATGGTTATATTAAAGCTCGAGTCATTTCTAGCGGTGCGCTCGGCAAGAACAAGGCAGCTGTAATTAATTCTGGTCTGGGAAAAAAATTTCATCTAGCGCCGTTATCGGAGAAAGATTTAGCTGCCATTAATATTGGTTTAGAGGAGGGGATTGGTTATATTGCGGCTTCTTTTATGCGGTCGCAAGAGTTTGTGAAAAAGGTTAGATCGGCTACCGGCGGCCAGATGAAAATTATATCTAAAATTGAATGCGAGGATGCCTTGGAAAATTTAGATGAAATAATCGTTGCCTCCGACTATTTACTGTTGGATCGGGGAGATTTAAGCAAGGAAATTACCATAACAAAAATACCATTGGCTCAAAAAATCATTTTAGACAAAGCACGCCAATATAACAAGGGTGTTTTTGTGGCTACCAACCTATTAGAAAATATGATTATCAACAAGAAACCGACTCGCGCCGAAGTTAATGATGTTATTAATACCATTTTAGACGGCGCTTATGGGCTGACGCTGTCAGCAGAAACAGCTATTGGCCGCAACCCAATGGATTGTATTAATATGCTCAATGGATTGATCAAGGAAGCGACGGCAATATCTAATATCATGCTTAAAGGGAGGGAACAAATATTACCAAGCTTCACGACAGCTAATTACTTCACTAATCATTATTATCATGACGTTAGTTTAATTGAGCCGCATGGCGGAAAGTTGGTAAATCAGGTCATGACCGTGGCACCAGATTTGGATTATTTATATTCCTTGCCTAAAATAAAGTTGAACCAAAATTTACAGATGGACGTAGAGCAGATAGCTATTGGCACTTTTAGTCCTCTGACAGGATTTATGAATAAAACCGAGATACAGAGTGTCTTGGATACAATGTGTCTGCCCAATGGCTTAGTGTGGACTATCCCTATCGTGCTGGATATTTCCACGGAACAAGCTGGTAATATTTTAGTTGGCAGTGAAGTGTTATTAACTAATGAGGATAATCAGCCAGTGGCGATTTTACAAGTAGAGGATAAATTTCATTTTGATAAAAAAGAATTTTGTCAGAAACTTTATGGTACTAATAATGAAGAACATCCCGGTGTTCGCTGGATTAAGGCCATGCAGCCGATTTGGTTAGGCGGCAGAATAAATTTAATCCAAAGAAAACAAACCGAATACCAAGAATATGAATTAACTCCGCGTCAAGTAAGAAGGTTGTTTATTGAGCGCGGCTGGTCGCGGGTAGCAGGCTTTCATACTAGAAATGCCATTCATCGCAGTCATGAATTTATTCAGCTGGCTGCTTTAAATGATTATTATTGCGACGGTTTGTTTGTTCATCCTGTTGTTGGCAAGAAGAAACCAGGTGATTTTCATGCTCGTTACATTATCAAAAGTTACGAGTTAATGATGAAATATTTTTATCCCAAAAATAAAGTGATCTTCGCGACTTATTCAACTTTCTCCCGTTATGCCGGTCCAAGGGAAGCTGTATTTACAGCGCTTTGCCGCAAGAATTTCGGTTGCAGCCATTTTATTATCGGCCGCGATCATACTGGAGTGGGTAATTTTTATCATCCCCAAGCAGCCCACGACATTTTTCAACAATTGCCGGATCTTGGTATTAAGCCAATTTTTTTCAATCAGGTTTTTTATTCCAAAAAATTAGAGAAATATGTGCACGAACAAGAGGATGACAAGTGTCCAGCTGAAGATAAACTGCATATTAGCGGCACTCAAGCCAGGCAAATGTTGGAACAAAAGCAAATGCCGCCGGACTGGTTTATGCGTCCTGAAATATCTAAGATGATTATAGAGGATATTAACAAGGGAGAAGAAGTGTTTGTACGGCAGGATGCCGCCGTCGACGAACATGGGGGAAACAAAACAAAAGATCAGGCCGGAATAGTGCTTTGGTTTACTGGTTTAAGCGGGTCAGGCAAGACTACCATTGCCTTGACGTTAAAAGACAAATTAGAGTTAATAGGGAAAACAGTTGCTATTATTGACGGTGACGAAGTGCGAACTCACCAGCATCAGCATCTTGGCTTTAGCCGTAAGGATATACAGCAAAATAATCGACTAATAGCGGAGCTGGCTAAAGATAAAGCGGCCAGTACTGACATAGTGCTGGTGCCGATAATTTCACCATATAAGGCCGATCGGGATATGGCGAGAAAAATTATTGGCCATAATTTTTGTAATTATTTGTTAATGCTCCCTTACAGCAGTGCATAGAACGGGATACTAAAGGGTTATATCAAAGAGCCGCGCAAGGCAAAATAGATAATATGATTGGCGTAAGCCCATCCAATCCCTACGAAGCGCCAACTAATGCAGATTTAGAAATAAAAACAGACCAATTATCCGTTGCCCAATGTTTGGATATAGTTATTAGCCGTTTGCAGCAACATATTTAATTCTATGATTTTAAAAATACCAGCCACGATGGCCACCCAGCATCCTGATAATGTTCACCCTCCTTACTGGGAGCGTGATGGCGATGGTTTTATTTCCAGTTATGAGGAAGTGACAGAATGTTACTCTTCCTTTGACGATTTAGGCTGCGAAGAGTTTATGTGGGATTGGGAGGGCAAGTATGTTGATGAGGCGGTAATAGATAAGCTATTCTATTATCATTTTAATTATTTTAAAAAAAAACAACTTGGTCAAGATAAATTTTTAACCTTCCGAATTCCTAACATTCAGCAAGACAAAAGCCATAGTTTAGCGCGCGCCTTAATGGGTATATTAACAGCCAAAAGTTTTGCGGGCGATTTGGGACTGCATACCCCGCCCATTTTTGAGGTAATTTTGCCTATGACCGGTAAGGCTGAGCACATTATTTACATTCAGGATATTTTTACTAAGCTGGCTAAATTTAAGTGTAAATTATTTAACCAAGCGTGTAATTTTAGTTATCTTAAGGTAATGCCGCTACTAGAGAATGTTGACGATTTATTAAATGCTCATATCCTATTAAATAGATATGTAACTTTGCATCAAAAAAAATATCAAAAAAGGCCGGCTTATCTGCGATTGCACATCGCTCGCAGTGACCCAGCATTACATGCCGGGCTGGTAGCCGCCGTAGTGTCCGGCAAGGCCGCCCTATCAGAATATTATCGCTTTAGCAAAGATAGCGGCGTGGCGGTGTATCCAGCCATTGGCGTCGGAGTATTGCCTTTCCGCGGCGGTTTGTCGCCAATGCGCGTGGCTGATTTTTTAATTGAGTACCCCGGCATCCGCACTGTCTATTTGCAATCGGCTTTTCGTTATGATTATCCTTTAATGCAGGTTAAGAAAGCTATTGCCACCTTAAACAAGACATTACCACAGACCCCGGCTGTTATATACAGTCAGCGCGAGTTAAATGAGATGAGAACTGTTTGTGAGATATTTCAAAGGCCATATCGTCAAACGATTATAAAATTAGCGGATACTATTAATAGTATCGCCCCACAAGTGCCGGCGCGACGAGAACGCAAATTACACATGGGTATGCTGGGCTATGCGCGTTGCATTGGTAATAAGCAGTTGCCACGGGCAATTCCATTTACGGCCGTGTTATATTCATTAGGTCTGCCTCCTGAATTGATCGGCACGGGGCGAGGATTGGCGGCATCAGCGGATAGCGGAATAAAAATTGATAAATACTATATTAATTTTCAAAAAGATCTATTATGGGCGGGCAGGTTTTTAAACAAAAATAATTTGGCCAGTTTAGCGCGCAGCAACCGAGTTTGGCGCGCAGTGCAAGACGATGTTATGCTAATAGAAAAATATTTAGGTTGCGAGTTAGGACCGCACAGTAAGAATGACTGGGCGCATTATAATATTACCTCGTCCGCATTTCTCCGTTGGCGTACCGGCAAATCTATGGCCACTGAAATTATGGAGTCAGGCAAGTGGAGGGGCAGTTTAGGATAGTGGATAATGAAATAACAGGCTCGAAAAATAACTGTCAGTAAGCCAGCATTAATTTAATTTATATTGATAGATAATTTTATGTCCAGCATAGCTACCCAGTCAGGCACTTTATCCAAGTCAATCCATAGCGGAAAATGGATGGTGCTGGATACTATTGTTCAGAAAATTTTAAGTTTAGGCACGTTTTTTGTCTTGGCGCGCCTGTTAACGCCGGCCGACTACGGCGTTATCGCGGTTGTTTTAATGATAACCTCTTTGACCGATAACTTAACTAATCATGGCATGGAGTTGGCGCTCGCTCAGCGGGGGGGGGACATGGAGCCATTTTTAGACGCAATGTGGACTATTAATATTATTAAAGCTTTGGTGTTGGCTGCCGGCCTATTTTTACTTGGACCGGTGATAAGTTGGTTTTTTCATATTCCTGAAGCTGTGCCATTGCTGCGCCTATCCGGCCTGTTTATTGTTTTGCCCAAATTAGGCAATGCGCGCCAGATTTATTTTTTTACAGAATTAAATTTTAAAAAAATTTTTTGGCGCGATATTTCTTCTCAAATTATGTATACCGTTGGTGCTATTGGCAGCGTATTTATCATCGGCGCTTCTTATTGGGCGTTATTCATTGGTCATATGGCCCGTTTGCTAACGGCAGTAATAGCGACCTATTTGTTACATCCTAATTGGCCGCGCCTTTCTTTTCGTTTTAAACAGTTTTTATTTTTATTTGCTTACGGTAAATGGATAGGCGGGCAAAATATTGTCAACTATTTTACTAGTTTCATTGACAGGCTGTTTATTGGCAGATTGCTGCCAGTTGATATGTTAGGCTATTATAGCAAGGCGCGCGATTTATCTTCAGTAGCAACTGCCTCACTATCATCTATTATTAGTAAAATAGGTTTTTTTGCTTATAACAATATTCAAACTAAACAAACAAAAATTCAAGATGGTTTTATTAGAAGTCTTGATTTAATATTATTTATAACCCTGCCAGTTTGTTTTTTTTTACTAGTGGAAGGAGGAGCGGTAGTTTCCACACTGTTAGGAGATAAATGGTTGTCGATCGTTTTGCCATTAAAAATTTTGTCTTTGGTAAATATTGTCAATGTTTGCATCGGGCTGTTATACCCTATTTTTAATAGTTTGGGCAAGCCACAGATTACCTTAAAGGTAATGTTAGTGCGCCTCATAGCTTCATTGCCGATATTTTATATAGGCATTCGTTTCAATGAATTGGTTGGCGCGGCCGAGGCGGCTGGAGTTGTTAGTTTATTGGTTTTGTTATATGCCTTTCAAAAATCACGGGCTGTACTTAAATTAAGCCTACGCACTATTCTGCTTAGATTTTTGCATATAACCGGTGCTTTGTTGCCGGTAGCTATTATCGCGATAATTCTGCGTCCCTTTATCCATAGTTATCAAAATGATTGGCTGATTTTTTCCTGGGTAATATTTTTAGGAATTATTTATATTGGTAATATTTTTTGGTTTGGAAAGTCTGCTAAAAATGGTCCGCGGGAAACATTATTGATGATCGGCAGAGAATTAAAGTTTAAAAAATTAATTAGTTAATGCCATGTCAATTGTAATATTTTTATGAAACTCCTAGAACACGAAGGCAAAAAAATATTAGCGCGCTATGGCGTAACCGTGCCGGTCAGCGCATTAGTGCAGGCGGACACAATGTCAGTAGTTTTGCCGTATCCGTTAGTGTTAAAGTCGCAAGTCCCGGTTGGCAATCGGAAGCAAGCCGGTGGCATTGTTATGGTGGAGCAGGCGGAACAATTTGTACCAAGCAGAGATAAATTATTCCAAACAAACATCAATGGCCATTTGCCACAGTGCCTGCTGGCCGAAGCCTTGATTAAGGCGCAGGCGGAGCATTATGTCAGTTTTTGTTATAATACCGACACGCAAAGTCCGGCGTTGATGCTGAATAAGGATGGCGGTACTGGCATTAGTCAGGCACGAATTTTTTCGGTTGATATTTTATTGGGAGTGGAGAATTTTTTCGTGCGCAACGCTTTGGCGCAAGCCGGTATGCCGACTAGCGCCGAGTTAATAGCGGTCATTAAAAAATTATGGAATATATTTAGCGCCGAGCGGGCGTTGCTCGTGGAAATTAATCCGTTGTTTCAGACTGAAGCTGGAGAATTTATCGCCGGTGACGCTAAAATCATTTTGGATGACGCAGTCGTTGATCCAATCGCCAGATCATTTTTGAATTTGGCCGGCGATATCGGGATTTTAGCTTCCGGCGGCGGCGCCTCCATGCTTAATATTGATATTTTAGCTCGCGCCGGCGGTCGAGCCGCCAACTATGTGGAATATTCCGGCAACCCGCCAGCTAGCATAGTAAAAGAGTTGACGCGGACAGTATTATCAAAGCCGAATTTGCGTGGCTGCTGGGTGATTGGTGGTACGGCTAACTTTACCGACATCTATGAAACTATGCTTGGGTTTGCGGAAGGATTGCGCGAGCTGCAGCCTAAGCCGACATTTCCAATTGTGGTGCGCCGCGACGGGCCGCGGCAAGCCGAGGCTTTCGCGATGCTGCGGCAGGTAGCGGCAGACGAGGGGTATAATTTACACCTGTTTGGCCCGGAAATTTCCATGGCCGAGTCAGCCCGGAAGTTATTGTTGCTAATTAATAAAGTATGAGCATTTTAATTGACCAAAATACCGCCATGATTGTGCAGGGCATCACCGGCAAGGAAGGCGGCCGGGCGGCGCAGGAGATGGCCGCCTATGGCAGTCTGGTTTTGGCCGGCGTAACGCCCGGCAAAGGAGGCCAAACCAGCGCGGGCGGTTTACCAGTCTTTGACAGCGTGCGGGAAGCGCGAGAGTGTTTTCCGGAAATTTCAATGTCACTGGTAGCTGTGCCAGCTCCATTTGTTTTTGACGCCGTAGCCGAAGCGCTTTATTATGGCATTAAGCTGATAAATATTTTAGCGGAAAAAGTGCCGGTGTCTGCTACGGTCAAGATGATAGCGCTGGCCCGTTTTTATAAAGCCATAATTATTGGGCCAAGCTCAGTGGGAATTATTTCACCCGGCAAGGCTAAACTTGGCAGTATTGGCAGTTCTGGTATGGCGCGAACCGTGTTTAGCCCCGGACCTGTCGGTGTCATTTCCAAAAGCGGCGGGATGACATCTGAAATTTCCAAAGTATTAACTGACGCTGGTTGGGGACAGAGCACGGCTCTTGGTATCGGCGGTGATATTTTAGTTTGCTCCGATTTTGTGGACGTGGCTTCGCAATTTGAACAGGATAAGGAGACCAAAGCGATAGTGATTTTCGGAGAAATTGGCGGCACTTATGAAGAAAAATTAGCTGACGCCATGCAAAATAAAACAATAACCAAGCCAGTCGTAGCTTTAATTGCCGGTCAGTTTGCCGACTACTTGCCGCCGGATACTGTTTTAGGACACGCTGGCGCGATCGTTAGTCAGGGGAGAGGGTCGGCTGTCTCTAAAATTAACGCTTTGCGGCAAGCCGGCGCGCTGATAGCCGAAACCCCGGAGGATATTCCGGTATTATTAACTAAAGTACTTTAAATTATGTCATTCCCGTGTAAACGGGAATCTCGATTTTAGCGCAACAGATTCGGGATTCCCGCCTGTGCGGGAATGACAATGAGGAAAATATGCAATTCAAAACTAATATCAGCGTTACCAAAAACGGCCGGCATTTTGTGCGCGGTCATGATGTAGTGGAATTAATTAACGAGCATACTTTGGTGGAAACAATTTTTTTGCTCTGGCGTGGAAGCTGGCCGCGGCTGGAGGAAGTAAAGTTATTGGAAGCCATGCTCGTGGCGGCTGTGGAAAACGGTCTGGAAGCGCCGTCGCTCTATGTGCCGCGCGTCTCCGCCTCGGCCGGCAATAATATGCATACGGCTTTGGCCGCCGGCATTTTAGCGATTGGCGAACGGCATGGCGGAGCGGTAGAAGCAGCGGCCATGATGTTGTCTCAACCAAAATCAGCCGCTGATATGGTGGCTGAATTTATGCGAGACAAAAAGTATTTACCTGGTTTTGGTCATAAGATTTATAAAGACGAAGATCCGCGCGCGACCGCCTTGCAAACTAAAGCTGCTCAATGCGGTTTGGTCGGAAAATTTTTTACTTTAGCGAAAGAGATTGAAACAAAAGTGGAACTAACCAAAGGCAAAAAAATTCCGCTTAATATTGACGGCGCGCTGGCGGCCGGCATGCTGGAGTTACATTTTGACCCGCGTTTGGGCAAGGCCCTGTTTATTCTGCCGCGCTTAATTGGTATGGCGGCGCACGTGCTGGAAGAGTATCAGCAGGGCAACAGTTATTACCGCCTTGAAGCAAACGAGATTAAACATGATTAAATTTGTTTTTAGAACTGCTGCACTGCTCCATTGCTAAACTGCCAAATTGTTAAATTGGCTCGTGGGAGCAATTTTTTACTGTCCCATTCTTCCCAGCACCGTCCTAACGGTTTTCAATAAAATCAACAGGTCTAAAATAACAGACCTGTTTTTTATATA
>Ga0172375_10004240_pt1 | contig 21327 bp, 19 predicted proteins | sample LakKiv1m_FD_114537 | JGI IMG/M metagenome (GOLD analysis project Ga0172375, IMG submission 114537) | Freshwater microbial communities from Kabuno Bay, South-Kivu, Congo - kab_092012_11.1m | ecosystem: Environmental > Aquatic > Freshwater > Lake | place: Democratic Republic of the Congo...
AGCAGCGGCTCAATTGCTTTCCACTGTTTATCAGTCAAATATATTGCTCGGCTCATAGGTCGTTGCCCTCCTATGAACCTTTATCGGCAAATTACTTAGGATGCCTTATGAAACCGCTTCTAGTATTTTATCTATTTTCAGATAAAATTGAACCAGCTTTTTCGAGAAAAGTCCTTTTTTCAAAAAACTTTCCGCATTGAAGGAGAAATGAAATCGTGCTGAAAATCAGAGAGCTCGGTGTAAAGGGCTACGAAAAAGTTATCGTCGGGAAAGACACTTCTGCCGGTCTTCACGCCGTCATCGCCGTCCACAACACCGTGTTGGGTCCCGGCCTCGGCGGTATCCGGATGCGGCCTTACCGGAGCGAGAAAGAAGCCCTCGAAGACGCCCTTCGTCTCTCGAAAGCCATGACCTACAAAGCAGCCATCTCCAATCTTGCGATCGGAGGAGGAAAAGCCGTCGTCATGGGAAATCCGGAGCAACCCAAAAAGAAAAAAATGCTGCTCGCGCTGGGGGATATGATTGAGAGCCTCGGAGGGCAATACCTCGCGGCTGAGGACGTCGGATTTTACTGCGAAGATCTGGATGTCATCGCCCAGAAGACAAAATATTTGACCGGAGCTTCCCCTTCCATGGGAGGCAGCGGCGACTGCTCCCCTTCAACGGCCAAAGGCATTATCGTCGGAATCCAGGCCGCGGTGCTTGAAAAATTCCAGACCACCAATCTGACGGGCATCCGGATCGCCATTCAGGGGATCGGAAAAGTCGGCTGGCCGCTGCTCGAATTTTTCCATTCTCAACACTCGGAAATCTTCGTAAGCGACCTCTCTCAGGCAAAATGCAGGGAAGCCGAAAAACGTTTCGGTGTAAAAGTGATTTCTCCCACGCAGATTCACAAAATTGAGGCCGAAGTTTTCTCTCCTTGCGCGCTCGGAGGGTGTCTGACTCCGAAAACCATCGCCGGGCTCGGCGCGAAAATCGTGGCAGGCGGCGCGAACAATCAATTCAGTGACGAGAAAAAAGGACCCGCGGCCCTGATGAAAAAAGGAATTCTGCACGCCCCGGACTTTATTATCAACGCGGGCGGCATCATCCATCTCTTCGTGAAAGAAATTCTCCGGAGAGACGATCTCACCCCATGGTTTCTCAAGATCGGAGGAACATTGCGGGAAGTTTTTCGTCTGTCACGACAGGAAGGAATAGCTCCCCTGCCGGTCGCGATTCGTCTGGCAGAGGAAAGAATCAGAAGGAAACAACCGTCCTGAATTTCCGGAGGCGGTCTTCAATCGCCGCCTCATTCAAAGTCCGGAGGCGCTCCAGTCCGAAATCCTCCACGGCAAAAGACGCCATGACCGTGCCGTAAGAAATCGCGCGCTTGAGATTTTCAAAGCCGAGATCGCCCGTCTTCGCGAGATAGCCCATAAATCCCCCCGCAAAAGTATCGCCGGCGCCCGTCGGGTCCGAAACTTTTTCAAGCGGATAAGCCGGCAGGGCGAAAACCTCGCTCCGGTCAAATAAAAGGACCCCATGCTCGCCTTTTTTCAACACAACCGTGGAAGGCCCCATTTTCTGAATCAGCCGGGCCGCACGAATCAGGTTGTGTTCGCCGGAAAGGTCCCGCGCTTCGGCATCATTGATCACAAGCAGTCCGACCCGTTTCAAAACTTTGAGCAAAGATTCCTTGCGGGTATGAATCCAGTAATTCATTGTGTCCAGCGCCGCAAGCTTCACGGCCGGAGCGTTGACCTGATCCAGCACGCGCCCCTGGATATCCGGATCGACATTCGCGAGAAAAACAAATTCACTGTCGCGGGTTGCGCCCAGGCGCGGCGAGAACGTCTCGAGAACATTCAGATGCGTTTCAAGCGTCTGCGCGGAATTCATATCGCCGGAATATTTTCCCTTCCAGCGGAACGTTTTCCCTTCCGTCACTTCAAGCCCCCCGAGATCGATCTTCCGCGCTTCGAGGATTTTCCTGAAGCTGTCCGGGAAATCCTTTCCCACGACCGCGACCAGGGAAACCGGCGTAAAATAACTCGCCGACATAGAAAAAAACGAAGCCGATCCTCCGAAAACATCATCCCGTTTCCCGTAAGGAGTCTCCAGACAATCAAACGCAACCGTTCCGACCACTGTCAGTTTATTCATCATGCCTTTCCTTTTTTGATTGGAAATCGTGATAAAATCCGAGCGCGGGAGAAATCCCCCGAAAAGATTTTTATTCGAACGCCCTTTGCTATTGACCGTACGAAGCGATCAATTCCGGATACAGAGGAAATTTTTTCGTCAGAGTTTCCACTCTCATTCGAACCGGAGAAAGATCTTTTCCCTCTTTGAAGAAATCCAGCGCATCGGCAATCGACGCTGCGATTTCTTCCATTTCTTTTTCTTTCATACCGCGAGTCGTCACGGCAGGGGTCCCGAGCCGAACGCCGGAAGTTTGAAACGGGCTTTCCTTGTCAAAGGGAATCATGTTTTTATTCACGGTAATTTTCACCTCATCCAAAAGCTCCTGCACCTGCTTGCCCTTGAATCCTTTCACGGAAACATCGGCCAGCATCAGATGATTGTCCGTTCCTCCCGAAACAATCCGAAACCCGCGGCCAACCAGCGCCTGGGACAGTTTTTTCGCGTTCGCAAGGATCTGGCGCTGATAGCCTTTAAATTCCTCCGTCATCGCTTCTTTCAACGCGACGGCTTTGGCCGCGAGGATATGCATCAAAGGTCCGCCCTGAATCCCCGGAAACACCTGCTTATCGATCTCCTTAGCGTACTTTTCTTTGCAGAGAATCAACCCCGCGCGCGGACCGCGAAGCGTTTTATGCGTTGTCGTTGTGACAAAATCGCAATAAGGCACCGGGCTCGGATGAAGCCCCGCCGCCACAAGCCCCGCGAAATGCGCCATATCGGTCATGAGATAAGCGCCGATTTCATCGGCAATCTCCCTCGGCCGCTTGAAATCGATGATTCGCGGATAAGCGGAAGCACCCATCACGATCAACTTCGGCTTGTGTTCCCGCGCCAAAGAGGCAAGCTCATCGTAATCAATCTGCTCGGTCCGAGGATTGACTCCGTAAGGAATAATCGTGTAGTAGCGTCCCGAAAAATTCATCGGGTTCCCGTGCGTCAGATGTCCTCCGTGCGCAAGATTCATCGCCAAAATCTTATCGCCCGGATTCAAAATTGAAAAATACACGGCCATATTGGCCTGTGAACCGGAATGGGGCTGGACATTCGCGTGTTCCGCGCCGAAAAGCTTCTTCGCGCGGTCAATGGCAAGCTGCTCGCCGATATCGACATACTTGCACCCGCCGTACCAGCGTTTGGCGGGATAGCCTTCCGCGTATTTATTGGTCAACACAGACCCCTGCGCCGCCAAAACCGCGTAGGAAACAAAATTTTCGCTCGCGATCAATTCCACGTTTTCATTCTGCCTTGAAATCTCAAGGCGAATCGCCTCGTACACCTCAGGATCCGTTCTCTTCAACGATTCCCTCAAAATCTCCTCCGCCCCCCTTGCCGCAGTCTGCATCAACTTTTCCTCCGCGATTTCCTTGTTGTTTTATGATTTCCGATTTTCAAAATCCGAAATTTTCCGGACTCGCTGCTCATGCCTCCCGCCTTCAAATGGCATCTTAAGCCACTCCAGGGCAATCTGACATGCCATGGCATCGCTCACGAACTGAGAACCCAGGATAAGGACATTCGCATCGTTGTGCTCACGCGAAAGTTTCGCGTGTTCGACGCTGTCGCAAATCGCCGCCCGGACGCCCCGGACCTTATTCGCGCAAATCGCCATTCCCGTCCCCGACATGCAAACCAAAATCCCGCGATCAAACTCCCCTCTCGCGACTCTCTCCGAAAGCGGAAACGCGATGTCCGGATAATCAAAAGGTTCCGTGGAATGGGCTCCCAAATCGGAGACCGAGAACCCCTCTTTGCTCAAAAAATCCTTCAATTGCTTCTTCAGCCCCACGCCCCGGTGGTCCGCGCCAATCGCAACTTTCATCGTCATGATTCCTTCCTTTTGATTTTCAAAAAAGATTCCGCTCTAATTCCCGGAAATGATGTCGGAGATATATTCCGTTTCTCCCGCCAGTTTTTCCTTCAATTCAGAATAACATTTCCTGTAAACTTCAAGCTGAAGACCGATCGGATCTTCAATTTCAAGCATTTTCACCCGTCCGGCCAAATGCGAAAACCGCTGAAGGATAAAACGCTCATGTTCGGACGTCATCACGTAAATCAGCTCGGACGACGTGACGAGATCCTGCGTCAAGGGTTTCGCAAGATGATCGGATAGATCTATTCCGTCTTCGGCAAGAACCGTAACCGCTTCCTGCGTCGCGGGCATATTCTTGTACGCAAAAATGCCGCAGGAATCCACAGCCACCTGCCCGTCCAACCCCCGTTTTCTCATTTGATTCATCAGCCAGGCTTCCGCCATCGGACTCCGGCAGGTATTTCCGGTGCAGACCATCAGCACTTTGAATTTCGGAAAATTCCCGGCATGGATCCGCTCCAGTTCCCTGGAGACCTCCGGACTCTTGGCCCCCTCCCGGACGATTTTGAACGGCCGCTCCGTGAGATCGACAATCGTTGAATCCTGAGACAACTCGCAACGCCCTCCGTCAATCACCGCTTCTACCTTGTCTCCGAGCCCGGCAAGTACTTCTTCGACCGAAACCGGAGATTTCCCGCCGCTCAGATTCGCGCTGCTTCCCATCAACGGCTCTCCGCACAATTCAATCAAAAGCCGCGCGGTTTTATGCTGCGGCATCCGGAAGCCGTACGTATTCTTCGAAAGATCTTTTACGAGAATCGTCAACGGTCCGGGCCAGAAAAGTCTCGAAAGGTAGTAAAACGCTCTCGCTTCATTCAATTTTAAAGAATTGGGGAAAATATAATTGGCGATGTGATACGACAGCGGCTTCGACAGGTCCCTTCCCTTGATCCGGTAAATTTCATCCACGGTTTCCTTGTAGCGATGCAAAGCCCCCAATCCGTAAACCGTTTCCGTGGGAAACACAATCGCTTTTCCGGCCCTCAATACGGCCGCCGCTTCGCTCAATGCGTCAAGGCTCGGGTTTTGTGAATTGATTCTGATAATCCGTGGTTTCATCCGAAAATTCCGCCGTTATCTCGCTTCAAACGCTTTAAGACGCTTCGCCAATTCCCTGTCTTTTTTTTGAACCGCAGAAACAAATTCTTCTTTTTTAAGCTTGAGCTTGTGCGCAAGCTTTCCGTCAGAGAGCGCGAGAATCTGGACGGCAAGCAGTCCGGCATTTGCCGCTCCCGATTTTCCGATCGCAACCGTCGCGACGGGGACCCCCGAAGGCATCTGAACCGTCGAAAGAAGCGAATCCAGACCGTTCAACGCCGATCCCATGGGAACTCCGATCACGGGTAACAGCGTCTGCGCCGCGACCACTCCCGCAAGATGGGCCGCCCCGCCGGCTCCCGCGATAATCACCCGGATTCCCCGGGCCTGCGCTTTTCTCGAAAATTCGGAAACAAGGTCCGGAGACCGGTGCGCCGACATCACATGCATCTCGTAAGGGACTCCAAAATCCCTCAGCATCCGGGCCGCTTCCGACATGAACTCAAAATCCGAATCACTTCCCATCACAATGGCAACGATTGGCGATTTCATAAAGTCCTCCCGCACAGTGAATTTACGATTCGATCTTAATTCTTGATTTCCCCTGAATCCCGCGAAGCCCGATGTCCCGCCGAAAAAAAAGGTTTTCGCATTGAATCTTTTTGACCGCGCGGTACGCTCTTTCATAAGCATCCCGCAAGGAATTGCCCAATGCCGTCACGTTCAGCACCCGCCCGCCCGCAGTCACAATTTTCCCGGAATCGTCTTTTTTCGTTCCCGCGTGAAAAACCACAACCTCTTTCCCAAGGTCTTCCAGCCCCAGAATCGGAAATCCTTTCCCGTAAGAACCGGGATATCCCAGCGACGCCAAAACCACGGAAAGACTGGCTTGGGGTTTGAAATTCAAATGATCGGCTCTTAAATTCCCCGACGCAATATCCATTAAAATCGGGACCAGATCGTCCTCCATCCTTGCAAGAACCGCCTGCGTTTCCGGATCGCCGAAACGGACATTGTATTCCAGGACGAAAGGCCCCCGCTCCGTCAGCATCAGGCCGGCGTAAATCACCCCACGGTACTCGATTCCCTCCGCCGAAAGCCCGCGAATCAGGGGAGCGATCGTCTGATCGACAAGAGAAGGTAAATCCGATTCCTCAACAAAAGGACAGGGCGAATACGCTCCCATCCCGCCGGTGTTCGGCCCCTGGTCGTTATCAAACGCCCTTTTATGATCCTGGGACGTCGCAAGGGGGACGATCTTCTTCCCGTCCGTGAAAGCAAGGACGGAAAGCTCTTCCCCAAAAAGACATTCTTCAATAATAAGCTTCGCGCCGGAATCCCCCAGAATTTTTTCGTTCATAAACTGCCGGACGGCGGCGAGAGCTTCTTCGCAAGTCGAAGCGACCACAACCCCTTTTCCCGCGGCAAGGCCGTCGGCTTTGACGACAAAGGGAGGAATATTTTGGTTGATAAAATCTTCGGCGGCTTTGCTTTCCGTGAAAATCCTGAAAGAGGCGGTGGGAATTCCGTAACGCGCCATCCGTTCTTTTGAGAAAATTTTACTTCCTTCAAGCCGGGCCGCGGCTTTATTCGGTCCGAAAATCGAAAGCCCCCGGTTTTGGAACAAATCGACCATTCCTTCCACCAGAGGGGCTTCGGGCCCCACAACGGTCAAATCGACTTTTTGCTCAACCGCGAACTGAAGGAGTTTCGGAATATCCAAGGCGGAAACAGGGACACATTCGGCAAGTTTTTCCATGCCCGCGTTCCCGGGAGCGGCATAAATTTTGGTTACAAGAGGGCTCTGGCTGATTTTCCATATGATCGCGTGTTCGCGACCTCCCGAGCCAACGACTAAAATTCTCATCGTCTTTTTAACGCCCCTGAACTGCTGGGATGCTCAATCCGGAAGATTACGAATCGCCACCCGGTTTTTTGAGCCGGAGATTTTTTCAATCCTTCCGATCACCCAGCTTTTAAGATTAAACTGGCTTAACTCTTCCCTGGCATGAAGCGCTCCGTGGCCGGGAAGCACCAGCGCCATCCCGATTCCCATATTAAAAGTCCGGAACATTTCGCTCATTTGAATCTTGCCTCTCCGCCGGACTTCCAGAAACGCGGAAGGGATCGGCCATTTTTTGCAATCGATCGCCGCGCAAAGCCCACGGGGAACAATTCTCGAAATTTTGTCGTAGAAAGCGCCGCCCGTAATATGCGCGACGCCATTCACCTCCGTACGCGCCAATACGGACAACACCGGCCAAACATAAATCCGGGTCGGCCGAAGCAGCGTCCGGCCCCAGGCGCCCTGAAGTTCCTTTTTTGAAAAAAGCTTTCGTAAAAGAGAATATCCGTTGCTGTGAAATCCCGATGACGCGATTCCCAGAATCACGTCTCCCTCCCGGACGTTTTCACCGGTAACAACTTTTCCCCGCTCCACCAATCCGACGGAAAATCCCGCAAGATCATACTGCCCGTCCTGATAAAAACCCGGCATTTCGGCCGTCTCGCCCCCGATCAACGCGCAACCGGCTTCTTCGCATCCTTTGGCGATTCCCTTCAATATTTTCTGGGACATTTTCAGATCCAGTTTTCCGCAGGCAAGATAATCAAGAAAAAAAACGGGCTTCGCTCCGGTACAAATCAAATCGTTGACGCACATCGCGACCAGATCAATGCCGACGGTATCATGTTTCCCGAGCGCCTGAGCGATCTCAAGCTTCGTTCCGACGCCGTCCGTCGTCGCCACCAGCAGAGGATTCGCCAGATTCAGGAAGGACGGATCGAAACATCCCGAAAAAGTCCCGATTTCGCCGACCACCCCGCGCCCCATCGTGCGCTTGGCAAGACTCTTTATTTTTTTGACCAGGCGATTGCCCCGGTCGACACTCACGCCGGCTTTCGAGTAGGTCCAGCCCTGAGAGTTCGTTTTCATTCCCCTCCGCTCCTTCTTACCTGTCTGACCTCTGGTTTTCAAAATAAAATTTGTCCGAATCTTCGCCGATCTCGGTCGGATATTTTCCGCTGAAACATGCCGTGCAATACTGTTCCTTTGGGAAAGCCGTCACCGCGGAAAGCAACCCGTCCTCGCTTAAATAGCCCAGGCTGTCCACATCCAGAAATTTCTTGATTTCATCAAAAGAATGATTGTTCGCGATCAACTCCGAACTTTTCGGGAAATCAATCCCGTAGTAACACGGAAAACGGTGCGGTGGACAGCTGACCCGCATGTGGACCTCTTTCGCCCCCGAGACGCGAAGTTCCCGAACCCTTGATTTCGACGTGTTCCCCCGGACAATCGAATCATCCACGATCACCACGCGCTTCCCCTCGATCATATCCCGGAGCGGGTTCAATTTAATCCGCACTTTAAATTCTCTCGTCGCCTGTTCCGGAAGAATAAAGGTCCTTCCGATATAGTGATTTCTCGTGAAACCGAACGAAAAAGGGATTCCGGAAACCCGGGAAAATCCGAGAGCCGCGAAATTTCCCGAGTCAGGAACGGGCACCACAATATCGGCTTGAGCGGGATGTTCCCTGGCCAGAACTTCCCCCAAACGTTCGCGGACCTTCGCCACGCTTTCGCCAAACACGTGGGAATCCGGTCTTGAGAAATAGACGTGTTCAAAAATGCAGAAGGCCTTTTTCACGACCGTATCCCGGAAAGGATAAAAGCTCTTCAACCCTTTTTCGCTGATGATCAAGACTTCTCCCGGCTCGATATCGCGGATGAACTGCGCGTGAATCAGATCCAGCGCGCAGGTTTCGGAGGCCAAAACATAGGCGTCTCCCAATTTTCCCAGGCACAAAGGCCGGAATCCGTGAGGATCCCGGATCCCGATCAGCGCGTCTTCCGTCAGCATCGCAAAGCAATACGCCCCTTCAAGCTGGCGAACCGCCTTCAGCAGTCCTTCCTCCCGGGTCTTCGTTTCCGGACGGGCCATCAGATGAACGATAATTTCCGAATCAACGGTACTTCCGAAAATAGAACCGTACGCCTCGAGCTCGTCTCTCAGGCGCTTGGCATTCACAAGATTGCCGTTGTGGGCCACCGCGATCTGTCCGCGCGAATAATCCACCATAATCGGCTGGGCATTTTTAAGAAGCGTCGAACCGGTCGTAGAATAGCGGACATGCCCGATGGCCATGCGGCCCGGAAGTTGTTTCAAAACTTCGGGTTTAAAAATATCGCCGACCAGCCCGAGGGCCTTATGCGTGTGCAGATATTTCCCGTCCGAAACGGCAATTCCCGCGCTCTCTTCCCCCCGGTGCTGAAGCGAAAAAAGCCCCAGATACGCGAGCTCGGCGGCATTTTCATGCCCGTAGATCCCGACGATCCCGCATTTCTCCTTCAGACTCCTGAAAGACTCCGCCATCAAATGACTCCTATCCGCTTCGGTAACGACTCCTGCCAATCGGCGTACAATTCCTTCATCGGGGCTTCAATCCATTTCCCCAATTTAAGCTTGCCGGTCCCGACGGTCCCGATCTCCGCGCAACCGACCCCGCATTCCCGGGCAAGTTGCAAAAACGCTTCCGCCGATTTCCTTTCAATCGTCACAACCATTCTGGACTGCGTTTCCCCAAACAAGAAAGCGTCCACCCGAACCGGATCCGGTTTGATTTTTTCCAAATCCGGGCATTGCGCCGCAAAAAGCTTTTCGCGGGAAAAACCGCATTCAGCGAGAGCCACCGCAAGACCTCCCTCGGAGATATCATGGCAGGACATCAGCAAACGGTCCTTCCCGGCTTTGAGAATAAACTGGAAAAGATTTTTTTCCCGTTCAAGATCAAGTCTCGGAGGAAGCCCTTTTTTCAGACCGTGCTGAACCGCGAGATAATGCGTTCCGCCGAGATCATTCCCGGTTTCTCCGACAAGGAATATCACGTCGCCTTCTTTCCGGAAAAAGGAAGGGACTCTCAAATCAATATCCTCAAGCACTCCGACCATCCCGATCGTCGGAGTCGGGTAAATCGCCCCCTTGGGGCTTTCATTGTAAAAGCTCACGTTCCCGCCCGTGACCGGAACATTCATCGCCAGACAGGCATCCCTCATCCCTTCCACGCAGCGGTGAAATTGCCAGAAGATTTCCGGATCCATGGGATTCCCGAAATTGAGGCAGTTGGTCAGCCCGACCGGAACTCCGCCCGTCGCGACCACATTTCTCGCGGCTTCCGCCACCGCGATTTTCCCGCCCTCATAAGGATCAAGATAGCAGTAGACGGAATTGCAATCCGTTGAAACGGCAATTCCTTTCTTCGTCCCTTTGATACGGATCAAGGCGGCGTCGTGTCCGGGAAGAAAAACCGTATCCGTCCGGACCATGTGATCGTACTGGCGATAAACCCATTCTTTCGACGCGATGGAAGGATGATCCAAAAGCCGTTTTAACACTTCCCGGTAATTCTCCGGTTCGGGAAGCGTCAGAGGATCAAAAGATTGCACGTCTTTCAGGTAAGCCGGCTCTTTTTCGGCGCAAAGGTACACCGGAGACTCATCCGCGAGCGCTTTAGCCGGAATCTCGGCGACCAGTTTTTCGCCGTCATACACTTTTAAAATATTTCCGTCCGTCACTTCGCCGACTTTTTCCGCGTGAAGGTCCCATTTGGAAAAAACCTTCTCGATGATCTCTTCCTTCCCTTTTTCAGCGATCAGCAGCATGCGCTCCTGCGATTCGGAAAGCAACACCTCGTAAGGGGTCATTCCCGTCTCCCGCCGGGGAACTTTCGCGACATCCACCGTCATGCCGGACAGGCCCCGCGCGGCGGTTTCGCAAGTCGAACAGGTGAATCCCGCCGCGCCCATGTCCTGAAGCCCGATCATGGCTCCCGTCGGAATCATCTCAAGACAGGCCTCCAGCAGAAGTTTCTCCAGAAACGGATCTCCCACCTGAACGCTCGGCCGGTCCCGGTCGGAATCCTCCGTGATTTCGCGTGAAGCGAAACTCGCGCCGCCCAACCCGTCGCGGCCCGTCGCGGAACCGACGTAAAAAACGGGATTTCCGGGCCCCTTCGCGATTCCTTTGACCAACTCCCGGGAGGGAAGGATCCCGAGGCAGAACGCGTTGACGAGAGGATTGCCTTCATAAGATTCGTCGAAATAGACTTCCCCGCCCGCGGTCGGAACTCCGATGCAATTGCCGTAATGGGCGATTCCCGCCACCACGCCGCGCAAAAGCCTGCGCGCGACCGGGCTGTCGAGATTTCCGAATCGAAGTGAATTCATCAAAAGAACGGGCCGCGCCCCCATCGTGAAAATATCCCTCAAAATTCCGCCGACTCCCGTCGCCGCCCCCTGAAAAGGTTCGACCGCCGACGGGTGATTATGGCTTTCGATCTTGAACGCGATCGCCAGACCGTCACCGATATCAATCACCCCCGCGTTTTCTTCGCCGGCCTTCACCAGCACCTTCGCTCCCTCTTTCGGCAAAAGCTTGAGAATCGGCCGCGAACATTTGTAGCTGCAGTGTTCGCTCCACATCACTCCGAACATCCCGATTTCCGCAACCGTCGGGTCCCGGCCCAGGATTTTTTTGACGTGTTCGTATTCCGCGGGCGTCAAGCCGTGCGCCCGGGCAATGTCTTCCGTTAATTTTGTTTCGGTCATTTCAGACATTCGAGAAGCGACTCCCAAATTTTTTTCCCGTCCTGAGAACCCAAAATATCTTCCGCAGCCCTTTCGGGATGAGGCATCATTCCGAGAACATTTCCTTTCCCGTTGATAATCCCGGCAATATTGTCCACCGATCCGTTCGGATTGGCGGAATCCAGAGCCGCGCCGCCCGGCGTGGCGTAGCGAAACACCACCTGATTGCCGGCAATCAGTCCCGCAAGCGTTTTTTCGTCACAAAAATAATTTCCTTCTCCGTGAGCGATCGGAATCCTCACGACCTGCCCCTTTTTGAAATTTTTCGTAAAAATCGTCTCCTGATTTTCCACGCGCAAACACACGAATTCGCACCGGAACGAAAGCGACCGGTTCCTGAGCATCGCGCCCGGAAGCAGTCCCGATTCCAGAAGAATCTGAAATCCGTTGCAAATCCCGATCACGGATCTTCCCTCTTTCGCGTGCCGGGCCACTTCCCTCATGACGGGGGAAAAACGGGCGATCCCTCCCGTGCGGAGATAATCCCCGTAACTGAATCCGCCGGGCAGGATGACCAAATCGCAGGCCGGAAGGGACGTCTCCTTGTGCCAGACATAGTCCACGGGCTGGCGCATCACATCCTGAATCGAATGGAAGCAGTCACTGTCACAGTTGGAACCGGGAAAAACCACCACCGAACACTTCACGCTAGTCTCCTAAGAACAAATCAAACCGATTGAAATTCCCACCGAAAAACCCTGTTTCCCGGAAGATCACCACTTCGCTTCGATCGTGTAGGTATACTCCTCAATCACAGGGTTGGCAAGCAGCTGGCCGCACATCTCACGGATTTTTCCTTCCAGAAGATTCTTATCCTCGCCGGAGAGTTTGATTTCAAAATATTTCCCCGTTCGGACTTCCTTGACCTCGTTAAATGTCAGAGAATGGAGGGCGTTCAAAATCGCTTTGCCTTGCGGATCCGACACGGATTTTTTAAGCGTTACGACCACTTTTGCCTCATGCATTTTCATCGCTCCTTCAGCCGTCAAAAAATTCAGGACAATTCTTTTCCCGCAAGCCGTCGATAAACATCGCGGTACGCGGCACTCGTCTTCATCAGGACTTCTTCCGGAAGCTTGGGGCCCGGGGACTTCTTGTCCCACCCCGACGCTTCAAGATAATTTCGCACGATTTGCTTATCAAAACTGGGCTGGTCCTTTCCCGGCAGATATCCGTCTTTCGGCCAGAACCGGGAGCTGTCGGGGGTCAGGACCTCATCAATCAAAATAACTTCATCGTTCAGGATCCCGAATTCAAATTTCGTGTCCGCGATTAAAATCCCTTTGGCCTCCGCCCATTCCGAACCTTTCAGATAGAGGAGGATCGAAAGGGCCCGGATTTTTTTCGCGACTTCCGCCCCGACAATTTTCGAGGCCCCTTCAAAATCGATATTTTCGTCATGCCCTTCCATGGCCTTGGTGGAAGGCGTGAAAATAGGCTCCGGAAGTTTCTGGCACTGTTTCAACCCTTGAGGAAGCGCGTGCCCGCAAACCGAGCCGGTCTTAAGATAATCCTTCCAGCCCGATCCCGTCAGATATCCCCTCACCACACATTCTACCAAAAGAGGCTTTGTCCTCCTAACCAGCATCGCCCTCCCGTCCAGAGAGGGACCGTACTGCTTCAGAAAATCGGAGGGGAATCCCATCTCGTTCACGCAGGCGGTCAGAAGGTGCTGTTTGACCCACGGACTGAAAAAGGAAAACCAGAACGCGGAAATCTGATTCAGGACTTTTCCCTTAAACGGGATCGGCGAAGGCAGCACGACATCGAAAGCGCTCAACCGGTCCGTCACAACGATGAGAAGCTTGTCTTGGCCCACCGCATAGATATCACGCACCTTTCCCCGCCCGATTTTCTCAAGCGGAAGATTCGTTTCCCACACGGTTTCGCTTGTTCGCGAAGCGGCAATCATTATTTTCCTCCGAGCCCTACCCGTTTAAAAATCGCATTTACGAATTTGGTGTGATAGCTGTAATCAAAAATTTCCTCTACTTCCCGTTTCCCGAGGTAACGTTTGACCGTTAAATCGCTTTCAACGGCTTCCCGGAACGTCAGATCTTCCTCCCAAACTTTTTTGGCGCAATTCTGCATCGTCCGGTAACCTTCTTCCCTCGTCATGCCCTTGCGGATCAACGCCAGAAGGAAAGCCTGGGAAAAGACCATTCCCTTGCTTCTCTCGAGATTGGAAAGCATGCTCTCTTTATAGACGACAAGGCCCCGCATAATGTCCGTCATCAAACTCACGACATAATCCAGGATAATCGTTCCGTCCGGGAAAATGACCCGCTCAACGGAAGAATGAGTGATATCGCGCTCATGCCAGAGCGCCACATTTTCCATGGCCGCGAGGGAATATCCCCGCAAAAGCCGCGCAAGTCCCGCGACCCGCTCGCAGGTAATCGGATTTCTCTTGTGCGGCATCGCCGAAGACCCTTTCTGGCCTTTTTCAAAAAGCTCTTCGACTTCACGGACTTCCGTTCGCTGAAGGTGGCGGATCTCAGTCGCCAGCTTCTCAAGAGAACTTCCCAAAAGCGCCATGGAGGTCATATACGCCGCGTGACGATCACGCTGGACAATTTGCGTGGAAACCGGTTCCGGTTTCAAGCCAAGCTTCCGGCAAACATACGCTTCCACCCGAGGATCCACATTCGCGAAAGTCCCCACCGCGCCGGAAATTTTTCCGAAAGCCATATCCTGAGCGGCAAGACGAAAGCGTTCCACTCCCCGGGAAATTTCGCCGTAAAACACCGCCAATTTCAGACCAAACGTGGTCGGCTCGGCGTGCACTCCGTGCGTTCTTCCCACCATCACTGTATTTTTATGTTCCCGCGCCTTGATTTTAATCGCAGCGAGAAGTTTTCCCAATTCCCGAAGAATCAAATCCGATGCTTCTTTGACCTGAACGGCAAGCGCCGTGTCCAAAACATCGGAAGACGTCAGCCCGAAGTGGATGTAACGACCCGCGGGACCGACTCTTTTCGCGACATTGGTCAGGAAAGCAATGACATCGTGCTTGACGGTTCCTTCAATCTTCTTAATTTCCGAAACATTGAAAGCCGCTTTTCTTTTAACCTGAGCGGGAACATTTTGGGGAATGTAACGATATTTCGCGAGGGCTTCCAGTGCGGCAATTTCCACATCCAACCATTTGCGCAATTTATTTTCTTCCGTCCAAACCGCGCTTATTTCCGGACGGGTGTACCGGTCAATCATCGTGTCCTGTGTCCTCGGTTAATTGATAAACGCATGTCACGAATTTTAAATAGCGCTAACGGGATTCGAACCCGTGTTCTCAGAATGAGAATCTGATGTCCTAGACCGGGCTAGACGATAGCGCCCCGAAAAATCAAAATCCGCTTCCGAAAACGATCCCTCTAAGTACTTTATCTGAAACGGTTTACGGCACAACAAAAAAATGTTTTAGAAGGAAGTTAAGTATACTAAAAGTCTCCGGAAAGTCAAATAAAATAACCTTTGCTTCAACCGGAGGATTTCTCCGTTTCCCTTTCCAATCGAAAAATATGGCAAAATTTCCCCATCTTCATAAGTTTTAAAGAAAATTTCTCCTGAAGGCACTGCAAGACCTCTCTGCCCTCGCTTTCTTCAGCCGGAATAATCACAATATAGAGATCCTCATTTCGATCCAAGCACAGACCGCAAACCTTAGCAAATTTATCCGGAGCTTTTCCGCCCCAAATTCCGCTGCGATAATACAATCGATCGCATTCAGAGGAAAACGGCATTAATTTGCAGTCTGGTTTTCCATAAAAATCAAATAATGGCGGAGGGATCGTTGTCACAAGTCTCAACGGCTTCCCATCCCAATTAAACTTGGGATCAGAAAAAAAATCATTGAGTTCGCGCACACATCCGTACAAATATGAAACTTCCTTCTCGGATTGAAAATTCTTCCGTACTTCCCCCATGGCGTTTCGCGCCTGAGGAATCGTGCCAGCCAGAATCGAAATGGTTAAGAGCAGGGCAAAAACCCGCTTATATTTAGAACCGTTGAACTTTTCTCTGAAAAACTCAAGCAGGAATCCAAGCCCTATCAAAAAAATAGGGACTGCAGAGTAAAAAAAGCGCACTAAAACGCCACAGAAAGAAAAAAAGATCACCGGCCCCAACAGTAAGGTTATCAAGGAAACGCTTAAAAAACGTTTGCGCCGAAAACCCGCCCCTGCACCCAACCCCAAGACACCTCCGATCCCAACCCACGCCGGAAACATGGGAACCGAAGAAGTTAGAAATGGAATGGGCGCCCCCCAAAAAAGCGCGCCACACCATGTTAAAAACCTTGCCCCGAAAGCTTCCCGCTTAAAATAGTGGCTCCCCTCGACTGTCGATAAAATGCCCGGAGTGAACCGCCCCAGAAAAATCTGCGAGAACACCTCAACCAGCTGATCGAGAGGCGAGGTCCTCTTAACCGCGTATTCAAAAGCGGAAAAAGAAATGAACGCAATAAAAAAAACTGACAGGAAAACCGAGAGAGCGGTTTTTCGCGAGCGTCCGTTCATTCCCCAAAAGATCTTAACCCCGTAAAGAAAGAAATAAACAACTGTGAACGGCGCCGCGCTGTACTTTGCTGCAAAAAATCCGACCGCGCACAAACCCGCCCCAAAACTCCTAAGCAGTGTCACCGGTTGAACCAGCCAGTAAATCGCGAGAACGGAAAGAAATAGAATCAGATTTTCGGGCATCGCAACCGTCGGGAAAGTAAAAAAAATCCCGTTTGTCAGGAGCAGGAAAAGCAAAAGAAAGGTATGGCCGGCGGAGAAGTTTAACTTCCCAAGGATACGGTAGAAAATCCCAAGCGATGCAAAAGACAGCAGCACATTGGAAAAATAGAACGCGTGAGGATCGCGCCAAATGGCATACACAGGAACAAGAAGCAGGGAATAAAAAAGGGAGAAAGAAGAGAAAATCTCGCGGCCTTCGCAAAAAAACTTAAACCCATGGCCCTGAACCAAATTCCAGGCCCGAAGCGCAAAGTGAAACGAATCCGGATGGGGACGAAAATCAAAAATTTCCGAGACCGGAGAAAACGGATTTCGCCACAATAAAAGCCCAAGTAAAGCGCAAGCGATGAAAAAAGGCCAATGTCTTTTCAAAACCAACCTAGAGAAGAGAAGAAATTCCATATCTCAATCTCAAATCTTTTCCTTGGGCCTGATCCCTCCAACCGCCGAAAAGAACAAAGTCTAACCCCCTGGGGTTAACTATCTCAAGCCATTAGTTAGCGCGGGAAATCTTCAGGAGCGGGTATCGATATAGTGCTGTGCCCGTTTCGCACGCATATATCGTCTGAAACGTTCTTTGCGAAGCTTATCGGAAGGCTTTTCATACCGTAAATGCTTTTTGTGCCCTTCCATAATCTTTTCCCTCTGCATTTTTTTCTTGAGAACACGGAGAGCACCGTCAATATTCTGACCTTCTCGCACGTAAATCTTAACCACTGAATATCACAACCTTTCTTTGATTTTTTTCAATTTTGAAAATTCAGGCAGGCACATCCACCCGAGCGACGCACATGCTAACCGATACTCCTCCGAAAGTCAAGGTTTCAGAACGGTTTAACGCCATCTCTTTCTGTCGGTCAGCGCACCTAACCGCGGGGATGGAACTTCTCATGAATCGCCTTGAGGCGGTCTTTGTTGATATGCGTATAAATTTGAGTCGTCGCGATATCCGAATGTCCCAAAAGTTCCTGGACGACACGGAGGTCCGCGCCGCGCTCCAACAAATGAGTCGCGAAAGAATGCCGGAGCGTATGGGGAGAAATCTTTTTTTGAATTCCCGCAAGACGGGCGTATTTTTGGATAATCCGCCATAACGTCATCCGCGCAAGGTGCTTTTCCCCTCTTCCGATAAACACAAAAGGGGACGTTCCGTCCCAATCTTTCGCGCGGACGGCCGTCATGTATTTCGATAAAGACGCCTTGGCCTTCTCTCCCAAAGGAATAATCCGCTCTTTCCCTCCCTTGCCCTGACATCTTAAAAACCCGGCTTCGAAATTCACCCCTTCCGTCCGAAGGCCGGCCAGTTCGGACACTCGCATTCCCGTGCCGTAAAAAAGCTCGAGGATCGCGCGGTCGCGGATCCCTTCTTTTTTCCTCAGATTGGGAAATTCAATCATCCGGGAGACTTCTTCCAGATTCAGGTAATGGGGAAGCTTCCGCCAAATTTTCGGCGCTTCAAAACTCGCGGTCACATCCTCCCGGATCAATTTCTCGCGGGCCAAGAAGCGGTGAAGCAATTTAACCGTCACAAAACGTCTCGCGATAGAGCTGGTCGAAGCCCCCCTTTTTTTTTCTTCAAACAAATACTGATTAATTTCTTTCCGCCCGACCCTGGCGATGTCTGAAACTCCGATCCGTTTCAAAAAACTCCGGTACCGCAGAAGATCCTGTTTATAGGCCGAAAGGGTATTTGCCGCGAGACCGCGTTCAACCGAAAGAAAAGCGAGGAAAGATTCCGCCCCTTCGTCGAAATTTTTCATAAAAACGAATGCCGGGTTTTATCGGCGAGTTTCAAAAATTCTTCTTCGCTGAGCACCGGAACTCCCAGTTCGCGGGCCTTATCATACTTTGAGCCGGGTTCCGCGCCCAAAACCAGGAAACTTGTTTTTTTGCTCACGCTCGAGGTAACGCTCCCCCCCAGACGCTTGATGAGCGCCTCGATCTCCTGCCGTGAATAGCCCTTGAGAGCTCCCGTCACCACAAAGGTCTTGCCGGAAAAAACATCGGAGTCTTTCTTCTCCTTGATTGAAAAATGGACACCCGTTTCTTTAAGATTCCGAATAACGGTTTTCGTACCTTCCTGGCTGAAAAAATCGATGATGGAACGCGCAACGACGGGACCGATCTCATGGATATTCATCAGATCGTCTTTCTTTGCGGCCATAAAGCCATCGAGAGAATCGAAACGGTCGGCGAGGATTTCCCCGCCCCGCTCCCCCACATTAGGAATGCCCAAGGCAAAGATCAAACGCGCGAGGGTCCTTTGCTTGCTCTCCGTTATCCCTTTGAACAAATTCTCCGCTGATTTCTTCCCCATCCCTTCCAGCAAAACGACTTTTTCAAAATCAAGGGAATAAAGATCGGACAGATCCTTCACCATCCCCGAGTCCACCAATTGTCCGATCAAAGCCTCTCCCAAACCCTCAATGTCCATGGCGGAACGTTGGGCATAATGTTTGAGGCTAGCCTTGAGCTTGGCAGGGCAGGCCAGATTGATACAGCGAACCGCGACTTCCTCCTCGTCTTCATTTTCCTTGGAAAGAGACATCACCTTTCCACCGCAGACCGGACAGTGCTTCGGAAACGCAAATTTTCTCAATCTCTCCGGCCGTTTCTCTTTTACCACTTCGATAACTTTAGGGATGATCAGCCCGCTCTTTTCCACCAGAACCCGGTCCCCGACCCTCACGTCCAGCCTTTCGATCTCGTCACGATTATGCAGGCTGGCCCGCGAAACCATCGTCCCGGCAATCCGAACCGGTTCAAGGATCGCGACGGGAGTGAGGACGCCCGTTCTCCCCACCTGGATCTCAATCCCGCACAGCGTCGTCTCCTTCCTCTCCGCGGGATACTTATAAGCGATCATCCACCGGGGAGACTTGCTCGTCGCTCCCAGGATTTCCTGATCCGCGAAAGAGTCCACTTTCACGACCATCCCGTCGATATCGTAATCCAGAGAATCCACGGTCTGCCGGTGTTCTTCAATAAATTGCAGAACGGTTTCGATTCCGCGGCATAACTTCGCATTTTTGATAACCCGAAACCCGAACGCCGCCAAGGATCCGATGAACTCATGATAAGAGGAGGGCAGAGCGCCGCGGAGGGAGCCTTTCCCGTGGACAAAAATATTCAAGTCCCGTTCCGCAACGATTTTCGGGTCCAGAAGTTTAAGACTTCCCGCGCAGGCATTCCGAGGATTGGCAAACGGCTCTTCTCCCTTTCGGATTTTCTCTCCGTTGAGCCGGTCAAAACTCTTTCTCGGCATATAAATTTCTCCCCGCACTTCCAGCAATTCCGGAACCGCAGAAAACGATCCCCCCCCCCGAGAAACGATCCGAAGCGGAATCGTCCGGATCGTCTTAATATTGCCGGTCACATTATCTCCGAATCGTCCGTCTCCGCGGGTTACGCCCAGCATCAAAACTCCTTTTTCATAGATGAGAGAAATAGACACCCCGTCGATTTTCTCCTCAACATAGTAATCAATCCGCTCGCGCCCCCCCAACCCTTTTCTGACCCGTTCGTCGAATTCCAGAAGCTCCTCGCGGGAATAAGTATTGTCCAAACTGAGCATCGGAAACCGATGTTCAACCGTATCAAATTGTTTCAAAGGCGCGCCGCCCACTCTCCGGCTCGGAGAATCGAGCGCGAGAAATTCCGGATGAGCCTTCTCAAGATCCATGAGCTCCCGCATCAGCTTGTCGTATTCAAAATCGGAAATCTCCGGAGCCGCCTCTTCGTAATATTTGCGGTTATGGCACTCGAGTGTTTTTCTCAACTCTTTAATTCTTTTCTCGACAGCTTTTGAATCGGGATTCCCCATTTTTCCTCCGCCTCTATTTTAAAGAAGTCTATCCGCAAGAAAATCAGGAAGGCCGGCGTCTTTTATTTTCCGCGCGGCTTTCCGATTGTCGTAAGGCAAACGGACCATCTCCAGCGTATGCATTTCCTCATCAAAAACTGCAAATCCAAGCCGGGCATCCCCGTCTCTCGGTTGCCCCACGCTTCCGGCATTAATCAGATAAGTTTCTCCCCGGTCCAGAGAATACGTTCCTTCCCTCAGATAAAAACTTTTTACCGAATTTTTCAAAAATATCCGGGGGACGTGAGTATGGCCGATCCATCCGACCGGGGTCTTCATAATATCCAAAGAGGGCAAGCTGTCTTCAAAATACGAAAGGTACTCAAAACAGGCGGGAGAAGCGATTGAACCGTGCGCCATGGAAAAAGTCTCCTCGATATCAATCAGAGGCAATTCCTTCAATACCGGATGCCATTTGAGATCAAGATTCAGCCGCGTCCATTGCAAAGCTTCCCGCGCGTCCGGATTGAAATTCACGGCAATCGAATCGTCAAAAAAAGCCTTTTCATGGTTTCCCGCGACCATTCCCGAAGAAATTTCCGCCGCAATCGCGAGACATTCATTGGGGTTTGCGCCATAATTCACGAGATCACCGGGAAAATAACAGCGGTCGATTTTCCGGCTTCGCAGATAATCCACCGCACATTGCAGGGCTTCCAAATTTCCGTGAACATCCGCAAGAACAGCGTAACGCATTTTATCGGCCTAAAAACCGCGCGGGAAAATTTTCTTCCAAAAAACACACCGATTCCGGGAAAAACATCGGGGCGAGAGGATTTGAACCTCCGGCCTCTTGGTCCCGAACCAAGCGCTCTACCAGGCTAAGCTACGCCCCGAAATACACTATTATTTCTTCTCAAAATCCCCTTTCGGGGCTTGTGCCGACTGCTTCAAAGCGATCTTTTCTCAATCACAGTCGGTGCGCCCCGAAATACCTTAAATGAGGCCAGAACTTACGGTGTTCTTGCCTTTTGGAATA
>Ga0172375_10004243_pt1 | contig 21317 bp, 10 predicted proteins | sample LakKiv1m_FD_114537 | JGI IMG/M metagenome (GOLD analysis project Ga0172375, IMG submission 114537) | Freshwater microbial communities from Kabuno Bay, South-Kivu, Congo - kab_092012_11.1m | ecosystem: Environmental > Aquatic > Freshwater > Lake | place: Democratic Republic of the Congo...
CGGCGCCTTGCCTACCGTTTCCTGGGCATCGAGCGCCACCGGCGGCTCGCCTGGCAGGCAGACCGCCTGGTCCTGGAGCTCGGCAGCCAGCAGGCCACCTGGCGCTGGGTCGGCTCGGACTGGCGCCGGACCTGCACCTGCGGCTACGTGAACGACCGCTGTGCGCACACCTATGCCGCAGCCTGCATCCTGGCCGAGATCATCCGGTACGAGCGCTGGGGGGCGGTCGCCGGCCTGGCAGCGCCGCCGGACAGGCCGGGCACGGAACCCCTGAAGACCCCCGCGGCCGCCGCGCCGCCCGCGCCGCCCGCGCCTCCGGAGCCGGCAGGACACGAAACAACGGCCCCGCCCGCCGAACGCTCGCTCCTGGAGGTGGAGGCGGACTTCCACCACGAACCGGGGATGGTCATCCTGCGTTTCTACCGCCGGGCCGCAGACCGACGCGAGTTGCTGCGCATGCAGACCCTGAACAACCTGGCCGTGCAGGCCCGGTTCGGCAGCGCCTCGGCCCGCTGGTCCTTCGAGGACTGGTCGCTGCTCAAATGGCTGGCACCCCACCTGCAGCGGCGCGGCGAGGTGCATGCCAATCTCCAGGTCATGAAGCTCACCCGCGAGGAGTTCAACCACTGGCTCGAACGCTGGGAGGACGGCCCGCCCCGTTTCATCGAACGCAGCAGCCAGCAGGCCATCTCTCGGCGTGGCGTGACGCCGGCGCGCCTGGCCATCGAGCTGGCCGACGAGGGCGAGTGGGTCCGGATCGCGGCGGTACTGGTGCTGCCGTCAGGTGCCCGGCAGCCCTTCCACGCCGTCTTCCAGCGCCTGGCGGGCGGGGGCCAGGAGACCGTCATCAGCGGCGAACTCCTACGCTTCCATCCGCCCTTGTCGTGGAGCCTGCTCACCCGGGTGTTCGGCCGCAAGGACCCACGCATGCGCCGAGAGCACATCAGCGCACACCTGGGCGAACTGCTGGAGGGACGCCTGGACCTGGTCGAGGGCGATTGCGTACGCCGCGAGTACATCCCCGACCGGGACGTGCTTATCGAGGCGACCCCGGACGGCTCCGACATCCTGCTGCAGGCGACCGCCTGCGGCGTGCCGGTGGCAGCCGGGAGCACCACCGTCACCGGGGTCCGCTGCGACGGGGCAAAGGTGATCCTCGGGCTCTGCGATACCCCGAGCGTGCGGGCCTTGCAGGAGGCCTTTGCCGCCCTGGGGGCCGTGCCGGCCGAAGCCGGCCGTATGCGGGTCCGGGGGGCGCCGGCCCAGATGGCGGCCCTGCGGCAGGCGTGGGCGCGGCTCCCGCAGGCTGTCTGCCGGCGGGCCCACCCCCTCCTCCGTGCCCTCCTGGAGGGCAGTGGCGCGGTGTCCGCGAGCCTGACCGTGCACGGCGATGGGAACCTGGTCGACCTCGGCGTGCGCTGGGAGTGTGGCGGGGTCGGCGTCGGCGACATGGAACTGCGCGAGGCCCTGCGACACGGCCATGGCGCCCTGCGCACACGCGACGGCCAGTGGTTGGCGCTGGACCCGGCCCAGGCAAGAGCCCTGGCCCAGCGCCTCGAGGCCCAGGGCATCGCCGCCGGTGAGCCCGTCCGCTTGCTCCGGTACGAGGCCAGGGAACGCCTGCGCCGCGTGGAGCAGGGCGAAGGGACATTGTCCTGGGCCCCCGCCTGTCGCGACTGCGGGGCGCGCATCCTGGCCGAACCCGAGGTCGAGCCGCTGGCCTTGCCCGAGGCCCTGGCTGGAGTCCTGAGACCCTACCAGGAGACCGGCTTCCAGTTCCTCGCCGATCGCAGCGCCCATGGGGTGGGGGCCATCCTCGCCGATGACATGGGACTGGGCAAGACGCTGCAGGTCCTGGCCTTGCTGGAGGCCTGGTCCCGACGCCTGCGAGCCGCCGGAAAACGCTTCCGGGCCCTGGTGGTATGCCCCGCCTCGGTGGTGGCCGTGTGGCTGGAACAGGCGGAGCGCTTCTGCCCGTACCTGCGCTGCCGCGCGGCCCTGGGCGATGCGGACTCGCGGCAGACGGCCGTGGCACAGGCGGACACGGACGTGCTGATGACACACTACGCGCTGTTGCGCCAGGACGCGGTGGCCCTGGCCGCGGAGCCCTGGGACATGGTGGTCCTCGACGAGGCCCAGAACATCAAGAACCCGGACGCGCAGGTGACCCGTGTCGCCAAGGCGCTGCCGGCCGCACACACCCTGGCCCTCACCGGGACCCCTCTGGAGAACCGGCTCCTGGACCTGTGGTCGGTGCTGGACTTCCTCAACCCCGGCCTGCTCGGCGACGCCGACAGCTTCCTGGGGCGCTACGGTAGCCCGACCGCGCTCAAAGACCTCTCGGCCCGCATCGCGCCACTGCTGCTGCGCCGGACCAAGGACACGGTGGCCCCGGAACTGCCGCCGCGCAGCGAGGAGGTGTTGCGCGTGGAGATGACCCCAGGCCAGCGCGAGGTCTACGGCCGCGAGCTGCTACGGGCCCGCGAGGAGCTGGCTCGCCGGGGACCGTTCGCCGTACTGGCCGCCCTCACGCGTCTGCGGCAGATCTGCTGCGACCCGGCACTGCTCCCCTCCGGCGGCGTCGAGGCGGGCTCCGCCAAGGTCGAGACCCTCGTGGAGATGCTGACCGAGCTGGCCGAGGAAGGTCACTTCTCCCTGGTGTTCAGCCAGTTCACCTCCATGCTCGAACGCCTGCGCCTGGCCTTGGAGCACGCCGGCCTGCCTTACCGGATGATCACCGGCGACACGTCCATACCCCGGCGCGCAGAGCTGGTCCGCGAGTTCGGCGAGGCCACGGCGCCGGAGGTGTTCCTGCTGAGTCTGCGGGCCGCCGGCACAGGCCTGACTCTGACGCGGGCGGACTACGTCTTCATCTTCGATCCCTGGTGGAACCCGGCCGTGGAACGCCAGGCCATCGACCGCACGCACCGCCTGGGTCAGGAAAAGCCCGTGTTCGCCTACCGGTTGGTGGCGGCCGACTCGGTGGAAGAGAAGGTGCTGGCCCTGCAGGCCGAGAAGGCTGAACTGTTCGCCGCCGTGATGGGGGACGCCGAGCAGCGGGCCCTGGTGGAACACCTCAGTGCCGAGGACCTGCGCAAGTTGCTGGCGTGAGACCTGTTGCACACCGACCGCAGAGCTCTGCTGGCGCGGCCGCGGCCTCAGGGACAAACGCCTCCGCCACGATCCCTGCGGGGCCCTGTCTGCGTGTACCTGCCTGCGCCGTGTAGGTCGCGGCAGGCAGGCGCACAGGCAGGCGTGGGCGCTCCAGGACGGGCCAGGAACGGGCCTACCCCTCGTACCCGCGCCTCAGCTCTGCGGCCCACCGCCGGCCTGGGGATGCTTGCGGCTCAGGCTCTTGCGGTACCCCCTGAGGCGGATCACGATGAGGGTGGCCACGATCACCGTGACCCCCAGGATCGGGGCCAGCCTCCCGGCACTGCGCATCAGGCTGGTCATCTGGTCCATCAGGTACGTCCAGCAGATGATCGCCGCCACCGTGCCGGCCATCACCGTGCCCAGCGTGACCCAGTACCGCATGCTGAGCAGATAGCCGATGACTGAACCCACCACCGGGCCGGTCATCATGAAGGGAAACCAGACGAACAGGATCAGGGCCACGATCCCCCAGCGCGCAATCAGGTGACGCTGGCTCTTGGCCGACTCGTGGACGTCCCGCATGGCGCTCTGGAGCCAGGGCGCGTGCACCATCTTCTTCATGGTCAGGCAGAAGGCCGAGAAGAACAGACAAACCACCATCCCCTCGATCAGGCTGGCCAGGACGATCGCCTCCAGGGGGGTGAACTGGCCACTGGCCAGGGCAAGGGCAATGCCGGCAGCCCGACCCCCCGTGACATGCGCCGGCAGGATCCCCAGCATGGCCCCCGCCTTGCCCCGGTCGAACTCGGCGCACTCCAGAGCCCACAGCATGATCGCCACCAGGCAGGCGACACCGATAAGGAAGATGACCCCCTCCTGACTCCGGAAGATGGCCCGTAGCCAGGAAGGGCGCTCGGGCACTCTCGGGGCGGATACACGGGTGGGCACAGTGATGGTAGCCTCTGCGGTTGTAGTGCAACGCTGAATGTAGCGGCTGGCGGCGACCGTTCAACCCAGGCCCCGAGGCCCAGCCTTGCATGTGACGGCCGCCTGGCTACGGTAGAATCGCGGCGGGCTGCCACCGGGCACGGCCGCAGTCCGGCCGCTGGCGCGGCCTGCCCTCGCCCTCCAGGGCCGCGGCCTGTGTCGGTGGTTTGGAGGGCAAGCGCCGTCCCGCAGGCGCGGGACGGCGCGTCGCGGGGGTCGGGCGGAGATGCGGTGGGCCGCCACCGCTGCGCCGGACGCCAGGCGCACTTCCGGGGGATGGTGTTGCGGCCCCGGATCTGGGGCTCCCTGAGGTCAGGCAGGAGGAACGGATCATGCGGAAGCTCAGCGTAGTGGCACCGGACTGGTGGGATTACACCACCCTCGACGACGGGCTGGTCCAGGATGTGGCCCGGCTCACGGTCGACGACCTGGCCAGGCTCAGCCGGCCGGGGTTCAGGGTCGTGATGTACGACACCATCCAGGAATTCTACCTGGCCGAGGCCCTCGAATACATCGACGCCTGGAAGCGCAGCACGCCGGACAACCCCTGCGGCATCTGCGGCCCCATCGGCCCCACCGAGCAACTCCCCCTGGTGGCCCGCGTCGTCAATGCCATCGGCCTGAACCTGAAGAAGCTCGACGCCCACTTCTGGGGCATGGACGAGTGGGTCGAGAACGGCAAGGCCGTCGGCATGAACCACCCGCTGAGCTTCGCCAAGTGCGACCTGGAGATGTGCTTCAACCGCATTGACAGGGCCTTGCGCATGCCGCTGGCGAACCTCCACTTCCCCACCGGCGACCTGGCGGCCTACAGCGCCTCCTACGACCAGGTCAAGTGCCTCCTCATGCAGGGCGGCCAGGGCGACGTCAAGCACTGGGCCTTCAACGACCCCCTGCCCCGCCGCGGCAAGCACAAGAACGCGCCGCCCACCCCGGCGGAGTACCGCAAGCTCACGACCCGCATCGTCGACCTGCACCCCATGACGGTGATGCAGAATGCGCGCACCTCCGGCGGCGGCAATATCGCCCTCGTTCCCACTCAGGCCGCGACGGTCGGCCCCATGGAGACGTGGAAGGCGGACAAGGTCTCCATCTGGCAGGCGGGCTGCCATGACAACGCCTTCGGCATGCGCCTGACCACCTTCATGATCTCGAACAAGCTCCCGGACGCGGCGGTGCCCATGAGCCTGCTGGCGGACCACCCCAACGTCCAGTTCAGCTTCTTCCGCCCCGGCATCGGCCCGTGCGCCGTGGAGATGCACTAACCGACGGCGTGTCACAGAGCTAGTTGGCCACTCTGTCTAGCCTTGGCCCAAGGCTAGGCGTCTGTTCCGTGTCAGCGTCTGTCTGCATCTGTGTTCTGCCGGCGTTTTGGTGCCGTAGGCAACACCGTAGGCAACACGGTTTCCGAGGCCTGCCGACTAGCTACAACTCGTGCGGGAGCGCTGCCTTCTACCGATGGCCATGGACTGGTGCCGTAGGCAACACCACTGACACGATCGCGGCCGTCACCCAGGACCGGCCTCGCCGGACCTCCCTCATCGCGGCGCTGGTTCGGCGCCCCCGGAGACCTCGCCACGGGTCGCCGTAGGCAACATGGAGACATGCCGTAGGCAACATGGCTCCGTGGCGGATGCGTCGCCAGACTCCACCCTCCCGTCCGACTGAAGCTGCCACGGAGACCCCTCCGGCATGGGGATTCTGCCTGGCTCCGTGTGTGCCAACGGGCCCCGCGCCTCCCCCATACCGAGACCAGGCTCGGCAGAGCGCCCCTCTGCGCCCGGCCGTGTCCATTGACGGGGGTAGCAGGCAGCGCTACTTTCAGAGCGTTCCGGCTCTGCTGTCCGGCAGACCAGAGGGGCTCAGGCCGGCGAGGAAGGGGGTGTCCGGTGGACCGGCTCTCACGCCTGGAGAGCGAGAGTATCTACGTGATCCGCGAGGCCTACCGGCGCTATGCGCGGGTCGCGGTCCTCTGGTCGGTGGGCAAGGACTCGACGTCGCTGCTCTGGCTCTGCCGCAAGGCGTTCCTGGGGCGCATCCCGTTCCCCGTGATCCACCTCGATACCGGCTACAAGATCCCGGAGATCTACCATTTCCGGGACCGCCTGGCGCAGGAGTGGGGCCTGGACCTGCGGGTCCGGCGCAACGAGGCCGCCCTGGCGCAGGGGATGGGTCCGGGAGCAGCCGACACCATCGCCTGCTGTCACGCGCTGAAAACGGAGGCGCTCAAGCTGGCGGTTGCCGACCTCCAGCTCGACGCCGTCCTGTTGGGCATCCGGCGCGACGAGCATGGCATTCGTGCCAAGGAGCGCTACTTCTCGCCCCGTGACGCGGACGCCGTCTGGGCCGTGGGTGACCAGCCACCCGAGTTGTGGGACCTGTATGCATCGGTGGGGGATGCGTCCCACGCCCGCATCCACCCCCTCCTGCACCTGACCGAGCTGGACATCTGGCGGTACATCCAGCGCGAGCAGATCCCGGTCAACCCGCTCTATCTGGCCAGGGACGGCTGGCGCTACCGCAGCATCGGCTGCGAGCCCTGCTCGGTGCCGATCTCCTCCACTGCCGCCACCGTCGAGGAGATCATCGCCGAACTGGAGACCGCCACCACGTCCGAACGGGCCGGCCGGGCGCAGGATAAGGAGTCGGCCTACACGATGCAGAAGCTGCGCTCGCTGGGGTACATGTGAGACGAGGATTGGACGGCAATGCCATACCAGCCCGCAGTCAAGGTGACCGCCATTGGGCTCTGCCCCATACCCCGCCGGGGCGACTGGTCTCCCCGGACCCCTCGTTTCTGGCGCGAAGGCTGCGGCATGCCAACACCACAACGACGGTGTGCAAGCGCACTCGCGATGCCGCCGCCTTCGCGCCAGGAGGAAGGGAGGTCTGGAGGGCCGAGGTCCTCCAGCGGGGGCTTGGGGGCGGAGTCACCAACCGGTTACTCTGAGCGCAGAGAGAGGCCAGGTTGCTGCGGAACTGCCAGGCGGGGAAAACGGGGTCGCCACGCAGGGCATCGGGCGCTGCCCGAGACCCAGGAGCCCATGCTGTGAGCACGCCAGCCACCAGCAAGTCGCTCCTGCGGATCGCGGTCGTGGGGCACCTCGACCACGGCAAGTCCACGCTGATCGGGCGTCTGTGCCACGACCTCGGGGCAACCAGGGACCCCCACCTGGCCGGCTTCGGCGACAACTGGGCGTTCGCTCTGGATCAGCTCCGCGAGGAGCGCGACGGCGGCCTGACCATCGACACCGCCCAGGCGTTCATCGAGACCGCCGACCGCCAGATCGTCCTGATCGACGTGCCCGGACACCAGGAACTCCTGCACAACATGCTCACCGGCGCGACCCAGGCCGAGGCGGCACTCCTGGTCATGGCGGCCGACGAGGGCGTCCAGGACCAGACCCGGCGTCACGCCGTGCTTCTGCGCCTGCTCGGCCTCTCTCCCGTGCTCGTGGCCATCAACAAGATGGACCTCGTGGGGTTCAGCCAGGAAGCCTACCGGTCTGCGGCCGAGGCAGTCCGGGCCGCGCTTGGCGATGCCGGAGTCACTATGCTGGGGTGCGTGCCGGTGTCTGCGAAGTCGGGCGACAACGTGGTCCGCCGGTCGGAGCGCATGGGCTGGTACCAGGGCAGGACAGTACTCGACTGCCTCGGCGAGTTCAGCCCCGCGCGCCTCCAGACTGCCGCTGTGCGCTTCCCGGTCCAGGACGTGTACCGCCTCGACGGCCAGGACATCATCGTCGGGCGCCTGCTCTCGGGCCGGATCGGTGCCGGCGACAGACTGGCTGTGCTGCCGGCGGGCGGGAACACGGCCGTGACCTCGGTGCGGCGGTTCCCGGCGAGTGACGCCCCCGCCGAGGCCGGCGAGTCCGTGGGCCTGACCCTCGCTGACGCTGCTCCTGACCGCGGGGCGGTACTGGCGTCCGGCGACAACCTGCCACAGGTGGGCGATAGCCTGACGGGCCGGGTGTTCTGGCTGGCCGAGGCCCCCCTGCGCATGGGCGAGGTGCTGGGTCTGCGCTGTGCGACGCAGGCGCACCAGGTCACGGTCATCGCCATCGCTGGCTGCCTCGACTCGGCGACCCTGGAGGCGTCTCCCGCCGCGGGGGAGCTACGGCGACTGATCCTGGGGGATGTGCGCCTGGCAGCGCGGCAGCCACTGGTGTGCGAGGCGTTTGCTCGGTGTCCGGGGCTGGGCCGCTTCGTGCTTGAACGCGGCGGCGCGCCGGTCGGGTTTGGGATCGTGCCGTAGCGAACCGGAATGGAGGCATCGGTGTCTGTTGCGCTTACAAAGCCGGCTCTTCTGGGGACGGATGGTCGCCTCCACCCGCCGGTGCTGGCATACATTGATCCCTCGTCTATGTTGACCGTGACGGGCGGACTGGCGGCTGTGCTCGGTGGGCTGCTGGCGGGGCTCGCGTTCCTCTGGGGCCTGTTCCGGCGTCTCGGCGGCTTCGGCAGGCGTCATCGGGGCAGGATCGCGGGGATCGTCTGCGCCGCCGTCGCCATCGGCGCGGTCGTGGCCATCGCGGCGCGCAGGGGGAGGAACATGGCACCGAGCGCGATCCACAGCCGAGTGGTCCTGCTCGGCTTCGACGGGCTCAGCCCCGAGCTCCTCGAGCCGCTGCTGGCCGAAGGCAAGCTGCCGAACTTCCAGCGCCTGAAGGAGCGCGGCGGCTACGCCCGGCTGGCCACGACCAACCCGCCCCAGTCGCCGGTGGCGTGGTGCACGGCGGTGACCGGGCGGAACCCGGGCCGGCACGGCATCTTCGACTTCATCACGCGCAAGCCGGACAGCTATCTCCCTGACGTCTCGCTCGCCTCCCTAGCCCAGGGCCGCTCCCAGCCTGTCCGGCAGGCCAGAGCGTTCTGGGACTACGGCGCCGAGGCCCGCGTCCCGATGGTCATCCTGTCCTGCCCGGTCACCTTCCCGCCGGAACCCATCAACGGCCGAATGCTCGCCGGCATGGGCGTACCCGATCTGCTCGGCACCCAGGGCACGTTCGCGTTCTACACCACGGAGAAGGAGGCCGTCACCACCGACACCGGCGGCGAGGTGTTCGTGGTCGAGCCTTCGGACCCGCTGCGCCTGGAGCTGCTCGGGCCGTACAAGGCCGGCCTGACCGGCAAGGCCGAACGCATGAAGCTGCCCTTCGATGTGCGGGTGAGCAGCGACCGCGCCGTGGCCACCGTGTCGATCCTGGGCCGTGAACTCAGTCTCGCGGTAGGCCAGTGGAGCAACTGGGTGAACATCGAGTTCAAGGTGGGGCCGTTCCGGCGGATGCGCGGGCTGACGCGCTTCCATCTGGCCGGGCTGCAGCCGCACCTGAAGCTCTACGTTTCGCCCATCTCCCTCGACCCACGCGATCCCTGGTTCCCGGTCTCGTACCCCAGGGACTACAGCGCCCGGCTCGCCACGGAGGTGGGTCTCTTCTCGACCCGCGGCATGCCGTTCGACACCTGGGCCCTGAACGAGGGCAGGATCAGCGACGATGCGTTCCTGGCCCAGGCCGAGGACCTCCTGCACCAGCAGACGCGCCTGTTGCTGCACGAGCTCAAGCGCTGCGAACAGGGCGTGCTTTTCGGTTACTTCGAGTACCCGGACGTGATCCAGCATCTGTACTGGCGGTTCCTCGACGAGCGTCACCCGCTCTATGACGCCCACGCCCCGGAACGGCTGAGGAACACCATCCCGGACGGCTACCGCCGCATGGACCAGGTCCTGGGCCAGGTCATGAACGAGTTACGGGATGGCGACACGCTGATCGTCCTCTCCGACCACGGCTTCACGGGCTTCCGCCGGGCCGTGCATCTGAACTCGTGGCTGCACCGGCGCGGCCTGCTCTCCTTCCGCGGGCCGGACGCCAAGGAAGGGCTGCCGCTGTTCGAGAACGTGGACTGGGCCGGCACGCGCGCCTACGCCCTCGGGTTCACCGGCATCTACCTCAACCTCAAGGGCCGCGAGCCGCAGGGGATCGTCAACCCGGGCCTGGAGGCCGATGCCCTCAAGCGCGCCATCGCCGACTCGCTGAAGTCCCTGGAGGACCCCGTCGAGCACCAGCCGGTCTTCAGCAACGTCCGGCTGCGGGAGGAGGTGTTCAGCGGCGACCAGGCCGAGCGGGCCCCGGACATCGTCGTGGGCACGAGCAAGGGCTGGCGCATCTCGTGGCAGACCGCCCTCGGCGCCGCCCCGAAGGCGGTGATCGAGGACAACGCTAAGCCGTGGAGCGGCGACCACATGGTGGACCCCGCCCTCGTGCCCGGGGTCCTCTTCTGCAACCGTGGCATAGCCGTAGCCGAGCCGACGCTGTACGACATCGCCCCAACCGTGCTGAAGCTCATGGGCTTCGGCCCCGAGCGGCTGCAGGCCGAGGGGCTGGAGGGGCGACCGCTGTTCTGAGGGGGAAGGAGGACCGGGCCCAGTCAGCGCCGTACGTGCCGTTCAGCGGGACTCCGGCAGAACGAGCCGCAAGGTGGCCGGGGAAGGACGGGGGCAGCCGTCAGCGCCCTCACGGTGCCGGGGGAGGCGGCGCGTCCGGCTTGGGTGCCTGTTCCTCGGCCTTGCGCAACCGTTCGTACTCGGTCCGGGTCTCCGCGCTGACGTACTCGAGGATGTGCAGACGCGCCTGCTCGTTCCACTGGGCGACCTCGGGCCCTCGCCTGACGAAGTAGTCCTCGTTCTCTGGCCCACGCTTCATGCGTGAGTACGCCCGCACTGCAGCCGCCACCTCGGCGGGGTTCTGGCGGCTCAGCGTCAGGAGCTCCTTCTTGGCCCAGACGCTGAAGGGGTTCAGCCCTCCGCCCTCGTAGTCGAAGGACTCCACACCCAAGAGAGTCCATCCCCTCATGACCTGCGGAACGAGGCAGGTTACCTTCTCGTCCACGCTGGTCATCTCGGCATAGCGCTGGGAGAGGTCGAGGAGGCGCCTGGCGGTGCTGAAGGGGCCGGCCAGGGGACCCGGTCCCCCGGCAGCGCTGTATATGCTGGACATCCGGTCGATGATCTCCTGCGTCGGCTTGTAGGCAAGCACCCACATGGCGGACCTGGCCAACGGGAAGTTGGTCCTGAATCCCCCGGCGCAAGTTAGGAAGTACTCGCTGGACTCACCGAGGAGCATGAGGCCGTACAGGGCATGGAATATGACAGACTGCCGCTCCGGCCCCCACTGGGTCTCGGCGATCACCTTCAGCTTGGGCACCTGCTCCCGGCGACCGCTGGACCCGATGTTGTGCAGGAGCACGCGGGCGTCCCAGACTGGAACGCTTCCGTCGATGACCGTGTCCAGCTTCCTTCCGAGGTCTTCGGCGCTGGTGCCGGAGAGCTCCACGGCCGGATCTCCGCCTCTGGCCAACCGCGGAGAACAGATCAGCGCAAGGAGCACGATCCACACGGCAGCGTCTCTTGCGGGGCCATGCATAGCGCGCCAAGACATCACACCTATCTGCCTTTGGCCATTCCCTGCATGACTGCTATTGCAGCCCCAAGGTTCGTTCTTCGTTTGCCGCTGCTCGCAGCGGCTTCCCTCTTCAGTAGCAGGATGGCGATCTCTTCACCCTCAATCTCCGTAAGGACCCAGCACAGCTTCCTCCTGCTTTCGGTGTCCTCAATGGTGGCTAGAGCTCTCATACACACTGGTATGGAAGGCGTTCCTATGTCGACAAGAGCCTGCACCGCAGGGTAGCAGTCCCCGAGCGACGGAGTAAGGGTCTCGCGCAGGTGCACGAGTTCCGCAGGAAGGCCAATATGGGGGATCAGGGATTCGGGGGCAGATGCGGCCCTGAGCCTGCCGAGGATCCCTATGGCATCAAGCCGCGAGTCTGGGGGCGAATCAGAGCTGCGCAGAGTGGTGAGGGCAGCCTGAATCGACGTGTTGTACTCCGCCAGGATCCGCTCCCGTGCCTCTGCGCGTTCAGATGGACCCGGGAAGTCCACGCCGAGCAGTCCGCCGTATGGCACAGCGCCAACAAGAATGCTGAGCGCCGTCTTTCGGAATAGGCATGTAGTAGTCACGCTGTGTGTTCTCCACTACTCATTCGGCGCGACCCCAATCGTCAACGCCCCGGGCCTGATTTCGTTGCGGCGGTCTCCATTCCGGACCCACTCACCTGTTGTGGGGGACTTCATGGCATTGACTATGGAATACCAGCTGCAGGTATTTGAGCACGTGGTACCGGACATGGGTGCCGTGGCGTTGCTGCCCTGGTTCAGAATCAACTCGACCCATTCACGCATATCCACCTCCTGCTGAGCCAGATCGCGGCCAGCGGTCCCGGCACCGATACCCGGCAGATCCACGACCCAGACTGCGTCATTCCCGTCGTGGAGGTCTTCGTCAGTGTTAGTCCCGTCATCGGGCGATCCTGCGGGGACGCTCGACTGCACGGCCCAGTTCGCGTCGGCAAGGTTCTTCCAGAACGTCTTCCTTTGTGCTGTTCGCTTGAAATCGAGCTGAACGCCAGAGAGTGCACTGACACCAGTTGGCGCGACGGTCCCCTTTAGCTCCATGCCGTTACAGGTGCCAATAGCCGCTGTCGCCGGGGTACCCAGTGTGATGCCGACAGGAAGCGTTATGCTGTTGCCTGGACTGACTCCTTGGCCCTGGGCGTTGTCGCCCCTGAAGTCCCCCACCGTAACCCACACTGGCCACACTCGGATCGCTTGGCGTGGTGCCCCATCGACGTTGACAGTCAGGTCGTGCTTTGCGGGATTGTCTACCGCGACCGTCGCTTTGCGCTTGTCTGTGCCGTCCACCACCGCGCCAGTCCACGAGAGAGCGCCTCGGGTGTCTGGGGTGTCGGGGTTGATCGTCAGTGTAAGCGTAACGCTGGTGTTGAGGGCTCCCGCCACCCCAACGACGTTCCAAGTCCGCCCGGTATCGGCAACCCGCTCGTAATCTTGATCGGCGGAGATGTCCGTGATGATCACAGGGTTCGTCTTCTTCTGATTCGTCGCCAGGACTCTGGGATTGGTCCCATCGCGGCGGTGTTCGGCGCCGGTGGCGGTCTGGCCGGTGAATACCGTCCGCCAGGTACCTAGGGTATCGGTCTCGGTGGTGTAGCCCGAGCCGGGGTAGGTGATGAGGTTGTCGTGGAGGGTGTTCAGCGTGACCGGGCCGGTCCGCGTCGCCTTGACGGCTAACTCCTTGAGGGTCACCAGATCGACCGCTGTCGGCTGCGTGCTCTCGTCGCTGTGTACGATGTAGTTGCAGCGGAACTGGTACCCCGGCGGCGTGGTGGTCTCGTCGCAGTGCCACCAGACGTGGTGGTTGACCGGGTCGACGAGCACGTCGTAGTCCTCGCTCCAGCCATCGTGGGTCTTGGCGTAGAAGTGGTCGATGGGCCAGGTGGCGGTGGCGTCCAGGCGGTACAGGTCCACGTCGAAGCTCCAGGTGCCCCATTCGCCTTCCCAGTAGGGGTATCCCGGGTTCGAGCCGTCCCAGGTCAGGGTGTAGGTTCCGGCCGCGTTGACGTCGAGGTCCACGTAGGGGTCGTAGTCCGGCACCGGCCGGGTGTCGGCCCAGGCGGTGGCCGCCATCCACACGCGGATCACCATGGGTTCGGTGGCCCAGTTGTCGATGGTCACCTCGAAGGACGGATTGCACAGCGGGCTGGCCGCGTCGGGGTCATAGAGGAAGGCGTCCTTATCGTGACTGGGCAGGGGCGTGTCCTCGGCATGGTAGTTGGTGATGACCACGTTGACCACACTGATGCTCACCGTGGTACCCCCCGCTACGCCGTCGGCGGTGGCCGTGGGCGGGCTGCCGGACCAGTGCACCCAGGTCTCGGCGGCGGGGTCGGGGTTCTCGTCGACCCCATCCTTGTGCGGGTCGCAGCACTTCAGCGCCGCCTTGATGGTGTAAGCCCCGTTCGGGACCCAGGTGGTGTCCCACGGGAAGCGCAGCGTCTCGACCGTGTCGTAGCCCGAGGAGGTCGGATTGGGGCTGACCGTGGTGTCCTGGTACGACGAGTAGGCCCACCACCAGGTCGTCTCGCCGCTGTCGAAGATCACATACGGCTTGGCCGTCGGGCTGCCGCCGTAGGCCCAGACCACCAGGCGCACCGGGTCGTGGCACATCATCTGGTAGGTGATCCTCACCTGCACCGAGCGCCAGCCGCCGGTCTTCCCGCCCGAACTCTGGTCCAGGCTCACCACATCCGCCTTGACGTTCGCCGGGATCGGGTCCAGCACGAAGCCCTGGTCCACGTCCCCGCCGGCGGTCACCGTCACGTTCGCCGTCTTGGGCTGATAGGCCATGTCCCCCGCCGAGACCGTGTACCCGTCCGGCGTCAGGCCGGTGAACTCGTAGTCTCCGTTCACGTCCGCGCAGGTCGAGGCTACGTAGCTGGAGTCCGCCGTGCGCGTCAGGCCCATGAAGGCACCTGGCAGCGCCGTGCTGTTCAGGCTCTCGGTGACCGTGCCGTGGATGCGTCCCGCCTGGCCGCAGGCCCAGAGCACCGCCGCCGAGGCCCCCAGCGCCACCAGACCCAGCGCCCATCCCCGAACCGCTCTGCCGCGCACCATGGCACGCCCTCCCGGTCCCTGGATCGCCTCGCTGCGCATGCGTCTTTCGGAACGCCCGACGGCTTTACAGGTACTTGCGGCGGTACAGGTTGTCAAGCCCCCACGTGGCGCACCCCGACCGATCGGGGCGGTTCTCGGCGATGCTGCCGTGGCGCCGGTTCGGGCCGATGGCCTGGCAGGCTGGCACCGGCGGGAGCAGGGCACCGGAGTCCCCACTGCCGCTGGTGGACCGGCGAGCAACCGGTCCTTCCCGCTGAGTGCCAGCGGGCGGAGCCCCGGTCCTTGCCTGCCGGTCGCATTCGTCCCGAGACGAGCAAAGATCCCGGTCGCCAGCGAGTCCAATAGTCGAGCGAGAAAGGCGTGGACAGGTTACCGGCAGCAAGGCGCGAGTGCGCCAGGCAGTCCGGTGGACACAGGAACGCGGAGACCGGGCAAGGCGGTGGGGCTATGGCGAAACGGCAACTGGACTCATGGCTCAGGGATTGGGCCGCCAGACACGAGCCAAGCGCAGAGCGTCTCGAAGTGCTGCGGCAGCGGATCGCCGCGGGGATGCGCACGGAGAGGCCTGCATCAACGGGGCGCGCAGAGACCGGCAAGACCGGGGCCGTCCGCAGGAAGCGCGAAACCTGAGCGGCCCGCCGGCTCAGGACCCGGTAAGGCCCTGCGTCTGGCGCCTGACCACCGGCGGGGAACCAGGGCCAGACAGGATGCCCGATGTGAAGGGCACCGGAACCGGCGACGCAGCATCCGCGGACGGGTCGCCCGCGGGGGCCTGCCATCCCCGACGCCGCGACCGCTTGGGGGGTCTTGGCGCTGCCCGTGCCTCACCGGGCCGTGGCTGCGGGCGCGCCGGCCAGCGGCGCCAGAGCCTGGCGCATGCCGGCTGCCTCGGGGAAGGCCTTGAGAACCGCCGCCTGGGCCGCCTGGCGCACCTCCGCCGGCGCTCCGCAGCGCACCAGCCCCTCGGCGTACGCCTGGACGCGAGAGGCCGCCCAGTTGGCGTCCAGCCCGTGGGCGGCAGCGCGCTCCAGTACCCCGGTGAAGAGCACCTGGCACTGCGGCAGCACCAGCGCCCCGTTCTCCTGCTGCAGGGCCGCCCCCGGGGCCGCCAGCAGGCGCTGGGCTGCGAGGGTGTCCCTGCCTGCCTGGTCGAGCCGCGCCAGGCAGGCCTGCGTGAGCTGTTCGCGGAGACGTGCCTGGTCGGGGTCGGGCGCCGTGGTGGCAGCGTCCTTGGCGGGCTGCGGCGCCGTGCGCAGGACCAGTTGCCAGAGGCCGTCCGCCTCGCGCGGCTGCTTCAGGCCCGGCACCGCCTTGGCGGCCAGCTCCGCGGCCAGCGACCAGGTGGGGACTGCGGCCAGGGCCTGGCGCAGGCTGTTCGCGCAGGCCTGGTCCAGCGGGCCCCCGCCGGCCAGAGTGACCGGGATGCGGTCGCCACGGGACTCGGCCAGCGCCTCGACCATGCGGTAGACCTCGGCATCGTCGCCCACGCCCAGGACCAGTGCCGCCGCCCGATCGGCATGGCCGGCGGCTGCCTCCCGCAGCACCAGGAAACTGCGCAGCCCCGCCGCCGCGCCGGGCACAGTGATCTCCGGCAGCCGCGCCGCGGCCCAGGCCACAGCCTCGTCGGCGTGGCCAGCGGCAACCCCGGCCGCAGTGGCCAGGCCGAGGAACGCGCCGCGCTCGCGTTGCGCTGCCTCGCCGGTCCCCGCGGCCCGCAGGGCCTCGTCGAGCTCGGCCGCATGGGCCCAGGCCGCCGCGGGGTCGCAGCCGGCCCAGGCTCGCCAGACCGCGGTGCGGAAAGCGGGCTCCTTCTCCCCCGCAAAGGCCTCGGCGTAGAGGCGGCCGGCGCCGCGCAGGTCCCCGTCCATACTGAGCAGATCGGCCGCGGCAAAGGCCCGCTCGGAGGCAGGCACGCCGGCGCCCCCCTCGCGCCGGGCGCGCTCCTCGGCCAGCGCGGGGTTCGCCAGCGCTCCGGGCTGGCCTGGCGCCGGGCGCATGGACTGCAGCAGTCCGTAGAGCCGCAGGCGGACCTCGCGTCGACCGGGGTAACCGAAGCGCCCCTCGGCCTCCCGCAGCAGGGCTATCGCCTCGTCGCGCTTGCCCGCGAGCGCCAAGGTCGAGGCTGCCTGGCAGAGCGCCTCGGGGTTGTCGGGGGTCTTGGCGATCTGGGCCCGGGCGATGGCCTCGGCTGCTGCCGGGGCGGTCTGGCCGATCCGCTGGGCCACGAAGGCCGCGGCCCGCGGGTCGGGAGCGATCCGGGTGAGAAACTCGGCCAGGACCGGGTCCTTCACCACGCCCTCGATCAAGGCCCGGTTGAGGAGTCCATAGTACGCCTCCCGGGCTCGGTCAGTGGTGTTCCCACGGGGGGCCGCGGCAATGGGCTCGCAGAGAGCGCGCTTGAGGGGGTCCGGGGCCGCGGCCACCAGGCGGAGCTGGGCGATCTTCTGCTCTGCCGGCATGCCCGTGCGCCAGAGCGAGAGCATCCTCAGCGCCACCGCGGCGTTGTGCCAGCCGGCCCGGGCCGGGTCCTGCCCAGCGGCCTGCTCCAGGCGGTCGGCGATCTCATGCCAGCGCACCGAACGGCGCTGCTCGCGCTCCAGGCCGCCCACCGCCTCAGCCAACTCGATCAGGCGGCCACACCTGCCGGCCATGAACTCGCTCAGGATGTCGTAGGTGCGCCGGCCGTCGGTGTCCGAGCCGTAGAGCTTGGCGCCCCATTCGGCGGGCGCCGTGCCGCCCAGTACGTGCGCCGCGGCGGCCGCCTGCACCGCCGCCTCAGCCCCCTGCGCTGTCAGGCGCTGCGCCGGCGCCAGCCCCGCCCCAGACTGCTCCAGCCGCTGCAGGAAGGCCGCCGGCGCCTCAGTTGCTGTGTCCCACGCGGGCGGCGGCGGCGCGGGCGAGTCTACCGCGAACACTGGCCACACTGCAAGGGCGAGCAGCCCACGTCCCGCACGCCGCGTCAGAGTAATACAGTTCATTCCTCATTCCCTCAGGCCAGATGCCGTCCCGAGAGCCGTCGCCCTCCCCGTGGGCTTGGGCAGCACAGATGACCAAGCGTCAACCGAGTCGCTTGCACCCGGTACCACGCTTGTGGATGGCGTTCCTCGGTCTGGATCCACCATGGACCAGCCTGTAACCCGCGCTTTTCCTCAGCCTTCCGTTGGACCGGGATTGCCGCGCTTCCCAACGCCGTGCGGTAACGCCGTTCACCAGTCAATGGCTACCGGTCGGAGCCCCGTCGGCACGATCACGGGCGTCCGGGCAAGCTCGCTGCTCCCTCTGCCGAGACCGCCGACGACCATCACCTTCGTGTTCGTGTCCTGTGCCAACGTCGGCGTCTGTCCCTCGAGGACTGCCACACGCGTGCAGTCCGGAGAGAAGCAAGCGCGGTGTGTCCATGGTTGTGAAGACACGTGCGGGCAATCGGCAGCACCCTCGGAAGGAGGCGTCGGCACGACCCAGAGCATGCCCATTGCAGACTCAGGGCGTTGCCCGTACACAAGTAGCCACTTCCCATCCGATGACCACTCGCAGATCGTCTTCCAATAGTAGGGCGAGGGCTCAACCAGGAACTGCCACTTCCCGGTTTCGAGTTCGAGCACCCCAGCTCGGATCTCAGCGGGTCCGGCCAAAGGGTCGGGTTCTGCCATGAGGCAACCCAAGGCCAAGTGCCTGCCCGTCGGGGACCAGAGGGGGTTGAACACCGCAGAGGCCTTCACGGTCGGCAGGTTGATCCCGGTCTCTTTACCGGTCGCCAGATCGAGCATCCTCACGTTGCGCTTGGCAGCTCCCACCCAAGGTATGGCTCGTATGCACTCGAAAGCGATTCTGCCGCCGTCCGGGGAGAAGGAGAAGCGTCCGATCTCCCACTCCTGCGGGGTCACGAAGGTCCCGCCCCCCTCCGCGGGCTTCCCGATCTCGGCGCTGACGAGGATCGAGCCATCACACACATCCTGGTTCGGCAGCCTCATCCCGCCCAAAGACCAGCCAATCAGACGGCTGCCCTTGGGGTCCCATTGGTATGCCCCAGGCGTTTGCGTTTCACCAAAAGTAGGGGGGCCGCATGCCCAGGGACTTCCTTCCGCGAAGCCGATGGTGCGCCTGTCCAAGTCGGCGACACACGCGAGGCCCCACAGACGGAATGCGAAGTGTCGTCTCGTGGGGCTCCAGCAGGGGGATTCGCCGTATGCCATCACCCGCTTCAGGTTCCCATCCGAGTCAAGTGCATAGATCCCCGGAAGCTCCTCCCCCCCTTCGCCGAACCTCTCCAGTTGGACGAGCAATTCGTCTCCCCTAAGCTCCACGCCCAGGCGGCGAGCACTCGCTACGGAGCAGAGCAGGGCAACGGCAACCGGTAGCCACAAGACTTGGGGCAGTCCGAATCTCAGCATTCTCCAGTACCTCGACAGTTCCGGCGCCAGCCAGCCGTCACTCACCAACACAAGTGGGTTCTGATCTGAGTCCGATGGTCATCTCCGTGCGGGTCCCCTCCCCACATGGCGGTCTCCCAGTCTGCACCAGTGAAACGGTTCGTATACAGAAACGCCTGCACGTCCTCGTCCATCACGCACTGGCCGGTGACAGGGTCGTGGGCCGTGAGCCCCAGCCGGTGTCCCAGTTCATGCAGAATCGCGTGCGTCGTGGCGTACTTCATCTCTGTGTCGCTAGCTGGCGCTGGACCGCAGGGATGGGCCTTCAGCCTCGCCGTGTCGATGGCCACGACGTCGGGACGGTATATGTACCCATAGTAGTTATTGTGACCGTAGCCCGCACCGACACCATCTGCGCCCGCGGGGAAAGCTCTTTCCGACACGGTGATCACGTGCCTGATGCTGTCTCGGTAGGCCTCCTCGACCGTCTTCCTGTCCCCCATGAGGAACCCCCAGTGGTCGTGAGAACCCACAATGACCTCCTTTATTGAGGGGTACTGGGTGTTGTCATTGGAGTACATACTCATGTCCAGGTTCTCTAGGTGGTAGAAGCACGGCAAGTGCGAGATGCCCGGCGGCCTTAGGCCGTTCCTAATCGCGGCGACTATCCAGGCCGGGTTTGGGTCGGCTGGCGAGGTAGTGACGATTCCTCCATCTGGTGCCGTGTTGAGGAAGATGTGCACCGCTTCCTGGAAGAACACGCCATTCGTCGCCAGCATGACGGGATTGGTCCCATCGCGGCGGAGATCGGCGCCGGTGGCGGTCTGGCCGGTGAGCACGACTCGCCAGGTGCCGACAGTATCGTCCGGGTTGGTGGTCGAGAAGGTCGCAATGCCCGGGCCACTACCGTTGCCGGTGGGGGGAAGGCCGTCGTGGATGACAGGCCATAGGTCAACGCCGCCGTTGACGCAGCCCTGCTCGTTGAGGTCGGGGTCCACCGGCACCAGCTTCACCCACGCCGGCGGCGTTTGGCTGTCGCTCCCGATCTCGTAGGCGCAGCGCAGCACCAGCGGGTCGCCTGGGGCCGCCTGGGTCCACTGGACCGAGTGGTCGCCGAACAGCGTGTCGTAGATGGTGGCGTAGGCAGTGGACCAGCCGTCATGGGTCTTGGCGAAGAAGTGGTCCATCGAAGCCGCGCAGGAGGGTTTGTGGACGTCGATGTCGTAGGTGTACGTCCCCCACGGGGCCTCGCCTGGACCCCAACCCAAGGGCGGCAGGCCCGGATTCGAGCCGTCCCAGGTCAGCGTGTAGGTGCCTGGCGCACCGATAGCGATGGTCATGTAGGGGTCTGTGTATGGGTTGGGCCTGGTGTCTCCCCAGGCGGTGGCTATCATCCAGACCACCAGTTCCATGGGCTCATTCTGCCAGTTGTCCACTGTGGCCGTGACCTGGGGGCTATCCAAAGGGCTACCCCCGTCGGCGTCGTACCTGAAGTAGTGCTGGGAGTGCGCACTCGGAGTGGCGTTGTAGCCGGTGATCACCACGTTACACACTTCGACGCTCAGGACTGATCCCCCGGGCGCATCGCCGGACGGCCAACCAGGCGGTTTCCCGGCCATGTGCACCCAATGCTCCGGGGGAGGAGGATCCGGGGGAGGCGGAGGAGGGGGGGCAGTATTGTCGCCGTCTTTGTGAGGGTCAGCGCAGATCAGCGCGGCCTTCAGGGTGTAATAGCCGTTGGGGATCCACCGGGTGTCCCACGGGAAGCGCAGCGTGGCCACCGTGTCGAACCCCGAGGTGGTCTCGTTGGGACTGACCGTGCTGTCCAACCAGCACGTGTAGTTGTAGTACGGACTGCCGCTGCCGTCGTGGATCACGTAGGCCTGGGCCGGGCTTCCGCCCCAGGCCCACACCACCAGCCGCTCCGGCTGGTGGCACATCGCCTGGAAGGTGATCTCCACCTGCACCGAGCGGCAGTCACCGGTCCTCCCGCCCGAGCTCTGGTCCAGGCTCACCACCTTGGCCTTGAGGTTGGCCGGGATCGGGTCCAGCACGAAGTCCTGGTCAACGTCTCCGCCGGCGGTCACCGTCACGTTCGCCGTCTTGGGCTGATAGGCCATGTCCCCCGCCGAGACCGTGTACCCGTCCGGCGTCAGCCCGGTGAACTCGTAGTCCCCGTTCACGTCCGCGCAGGTCGAGGCTACGTAGCTGGAGTCCGCGGTGCGCGTCAGGCCCATGAAGGCACCTGGCAGCGCCGTGCTGTTCAGGCTCTCGGTGACCGTGCCGTGGATGCGTCCCGCCTGGCCGCAGGCCCAGAGCACCGCCGCCGAAGCCCCCAG